>Ga0208683_100194_pt1 | contig 27696 bp, 35 predicted proteins | sample BED_Mat_host_9_1_FD_187141 | JGI IMG/M metagenome (GOLD analysis project Ga0208683, IMG submission 187141) | Extremophilic microbial mat communities from Yellowstone National Park, USA - BED_Mat_host_9_15 (SPAdes) (version 3) | ecosystem: Environmental > Aquatic > Thermal springs > Hot (42-90C) >... | reverse complement strand
TTTTCACAGACAGGACAGTTGGGGTCAGCTTCCTCAATAATCTCTATCACTTCCTCCTACCCCTCTCAGTGGCCCTTTCAGCCAGCCTCTCTATATAGTCAAAGAACCTCTCAGACGGAATTTCAGCCACTTCCTCAGCACTCAGGAATACCCTAAAGCCCTGGCTTTTCACTGGCCTTACATCTTGCCAGTGCCTTAGCCCTATTCCATCTACAGTTGGCACAACAAGCCTTGGCGTCTTGGTGCCCTTCCTGAAACCTATCACCTCAAATGGCGTTACAGCATAATCACCTGGCACAGGCTCAGGTGTAGGAGGTGTAGGAGGTGGTGGCTTGTAGATTAGGTTATGTATGTAGAGGGCAAGCCTTGTCAGTGCCTCAGTGAAATAGTAAATCTCAGTGAACATTACCCAGCCACCGTGCTAGATGCAGGCGAAGCTGGCTTAAGAACCACATTGTAAATGGCTATTTCCTTGTCAAGTGCCTGCATTAGGTCAATGAGCCTGAGTATATCAGCCCTTGCCCTATGGTACCTCTTTAGCCTTATGTTGGCTACAAGGTCTCTCTTTGCCTCTCCAAATGCACTCTCATATGCTACAAGCCTGTCTCTCAGGAATGGGTCAGCTGGCTTTATGGCCACCATCTTCACTATCAGCTGGTTTATTGTCTCCACTATGCTGTAGAGCTCCCTTAACGCATTGTCCACGCTAGTCTTTTCTATCAGTGCATACAGCTTCCAAAGCCTCTCAGTTATGGCCTTTGTGTCAGGACTTGGCTGACTTACCTGACTTGCCACCTTCACCACCTCCCTTTTCCTCAGTCTCAGTGCCCTTGCCAGCTGGCACGGGTGGTGGTGGCTGTGGCACCTCAGACATAATCCTGGCCAAGTCCTTTATTGTGGCCACTAGGCTGGCCATCTTATCATTGATTTCCTGTAGCATCTTGTCATAGTTATCACTCTCCCTGTTAAGCTGTTTAATCTCATTCCTTAAGTTGTCAAGGCTTACCTGCAGGTCTAGTAGTTCTTGTGCATATTTGGCTACCCTTTGCGTCAAGTCCTGGTAGAGTTCTTGGTACTTGGCCACTCTAGCATTCAGCTCAGTTACCATAGCCTTATACTCTAGCACCGCTTGCTCATATTCATAGGCTGTCCTTGCAAGCCTGTCAAGGTCAGCCTGTAGCTGGGCTATCTTGTTCACAGCCTCTAGCGGTGCCAACTGAGTGCCCATAAGCCCATGCGGGTCAAGTATTAGCACAGTGCTCTTACCTTCCGTTACTTCCTCTAGGTTCTTAATGTCAGCCTCCCTTACCGTTATGGTGCCTACAGCCTTTGTGGCCACATAGAAGCCAGTGAACGCATTGGGAGGGTACTGCAGTACATAGTTAGTTGGCTGGCCATTAGCATATAGGACAACTTCCTCTCCACCTTTTAGAGTGCCTATCACTGTAACCAGGCCGTATGTTATGACCCAGTACCTGGCTCCCTCATAGCCCCTGGTTACCTTATGGGTTATATAGGCCCCTTTCAGCCCCTCTCCTACCACATAGATTAGCTTACCAAGCAGGCTAGATGCACTGAATGTTTCAGCCTTGCCAGGAGTAACGGTGATTACGGCCCTTGGTATTTTCACCTGTGCTACAGTGCTCTTAGCCAGCTCTTTTGCCCTCTCTAAGAGGTCTTCACTCATTGCCCTTCACCTTGCCACCACACATGGCCTTCACGATTTCAGCTGTAGCCCTGGCCAGTGCCTCAGTCTGTAGCTCAATGACCCTTTCCTCCAAGTTGTTCACCTTTTTCTTCAAGTCCTCAATGAGCTGTAGCAGTAGCTGGTAACGCTTGTCATTGGTTTCAGCTACCGCATTAATCAGCCCTTCCATGGTCTTAAGGGTAGTCTCAATATCAACTACCTGTGCCGTTTCCTCAGTGCTCATTGACCTTCACCTCCCTTTAGCCCATAGGCCATAAGTGCTGACCCTACAAGGTCTCCTACAACATTGCCAGCTATGGGCTGTGCATCTTGCAGGTGTGGCTTTGTACTCCCTCTAAGCTCTAGGCCAACAATGAGGTAGGTAAGGGCAAATGCACTTCCATTGAGGAAAATTACCATGACCTCAGGCAATGAAAGTGCCCCTGTAAGCCCTAGCAGTGATATCAAGAAAAATGCAAGGCTCAGGCCAGCTAGAGGGCGCCAGTCCACAGCTTAGTACCCTATGAGCTGATTAAGAACCCCAGCTTATAATTCAAAACACTTTTTCAGGACTTTAGCTGTGCCTTCAACTCATTGAGCTTTGCCTCTACCTCAGACAGGGCCTCAAGGAAGGTCTTTTTGGAGGCTGGGTCTAACTTGTCCCAGTACTTGAGAATTCGCTTAAGCCTCTCCAGGTGCCTAGCGGCCGCATAGGGTGACCCTACATAGACGTGCTTGACCCTCCCAGCCTCAGGGTCAAAGTAGTTGATGTACATGTACTTTTTGTTGTTTGTAACCGTTACGTAGAGCTTTGCCTCAACCACCTGAATCACCAGCGTGTGCCCTTCAGTGCCTCAAAGACCTTTTTCGGGAGGCTCTCAGGGCCAGGAACCTCCACGACAAACTTTGGCATGTCATTGAGGATTACCTGGTAGCTGTACATGCCAGTCCTTATATTAATTGCCTTGAGTACAGCCCTCACAGTGGCCACGTTATTGCCGTCAGAGACAATCCAGGTGCTACGTGCCCTGCCCCTGTGGCTGTACAAGACCTTGAGGCCCATTAAGGCCCCCAATCTAGATAAATCCTGGACTGCAAGTAAAAAGGGTTACTCCTACGCAAGGCCGAACGTGATGGCTCTGAGAAACTTGGCCCCTAAACCTTGACCTTCCTGAGGGCTGACTTAAGCGTAGCAATGCCCTCTGCTACACAGTCCTGTAGCTCTTTAGGAGTCTTGGCTTCACCTTCACATGCATGCAGTAGAGCGTCAAAGATTTCTGACAGCCTGGTGTCCCCTATCTTGTACCTATTGAGCTCTTCCATGACCTTATCAACATATTCCTCCAATTCCATGTTACCCCTAGTGGAGGGATACCCTCCCTATTTCTTAAACCTTATCAGTATTCAGCCCATGAACAATTTCTTAAGCAGTTGAGCGTGAGCCAAGTGGCCAGCAAGGTTCACCTTAAATTGCTCATAGCTGAACCTGCTAGCGTAGAGGGAGGCTTTCTTTGATTTCTCCCTGAGCTCATTGCTGTCCCATAACAGAGCCTTGATTATGTTCACGGCCTCTGCTAAGTCCTGGTACCCTAAGGACTTGTCAAAGGGGCCAACTATGTCAGTCCAACCGCCGCCATCTTTGAAGACCACTGGCACAGCCCCAGCTGACATAGCCTCTACAATGGCCATACCAAAGTGCTCTGGGAAGGGAGGATGCAGGTACACCTTGGCCTTGCCAAGCAGTTCTGCTAATTGCTCCCTGCTAGCGTTGAAGACCATGTGGAAGTTGTCAGCCTTGTAGGTTTCAGCCGTAGCCCTGACTTTCTCAATGACTGGCCCTGAGTACCTAGAGACTGAGCCTACAAGGTAAAATTCAGCCTCAGGCACCTGTGAGGCAATTCTTGGAATGGCCTCTAGGTGCTTTTCAGGGCTATACCTTGAAACGGTTACAACAATGTTCTCCCTCCTATCACTGTAGTAGCTGTGGTAAAACCTGTAGTCAATGGGAGGGTGCAAGACCTTGCTGTCACACCTCCCATAGGCCATACAGATGTAGTTGGCCGTCCAACTGCTATTGGTCAGAACCAAGTGTGGTAGTCCAGCCTTCCTTGGGTACTTCTGCACGCTCTCTACCAGCCTTGCTACAGCCCAATTATACAGCCTCCAATGAATTGCCTTGCCGTGGTATTGCACATTATAGTCAATCAATGCAGGGAAGTGAATGTAGGAGATATTGGCCACAAAGGGCACATTGCTTTGCGTCTCAATTACCAGGTCATAGTCATTGAGCATCTTTCTGACCTTGCCCATAACGGCCTTAATGTTAAGTAGCCTTCTGAGCCTGACATATGTAACCTTGCGAGGCCACCTGACTCCCTTAATGAAGTTTATCTTAATGTCCTTTGGTAGGAATGACTCCACCTGCGGGTCAATGTAGGTGGTGTAGAGCTCCACGTCATGGCCAAGCTCTCTCATTACCTTATACATCTGTAAGGCAAGAACTTCTCCACCACCATATTCCTCAAAAAGCATATGAACCTGTGCTATCCTCAAGGCTCTCCAAGGTAACTAATATAAGGCGTAGATTTAGGCCTTGCTCTTTTTCTTGGCTAGCTCCCTTGCTATGGCTTCCTCTACCCTTTTCAGGCAGTCCTCAGGGCAAGGGTCTTTCCTGCCCATGTGCTACCCTAAAAAGAGAATTGTAAGGAAAAAATAAAAGTGTTGCTCCTGCCTACGGCTAATCCTCTCTCCTAACGTAGTGCTTCCTTTCCTTGTCTTCCTCCCCTACTGACCTGACAAACCTCTTTGCCTCAGCGTTTGCCCTTCTGACAAACTGGTGGCTTGCGTTATAGATGGCGTGGGTGCCAGCGTAGACAGCCCCAACTATAATTAACAGCACTATAAAGCCTATGATGGCAAGGAATATCGGGTTTGTGAAGGCAACTGACTGGGTGTAGGTAGCTGTCACCACCTGGTTGGCGCCAGTCAGGTTAGCAAATATGGTGCCAGTGCTTACCGTGGTGGTGGCGTTCTTAACCGAGCTTAGCTTATACTCATACGGGAAGCTGAAAAAGCTGGTTGGGAAGACTATGGTGGCGTTCTTGTCACCCATCACCGTGGCGTTAGTGTTAAGGGTCAGGGTCACATTAGTGTGGTCAGGCCTGAGCGTGAATGACGTGGCAACTGGCACTGAGGTGATGTTTACGTAGTGCATCTTAGTGCCGTTTATGACAACCTTGGTTGTGCCCGCTACCTTTATAAGTGCAAAGTAGTATACTTGGGAGCCCTCAACAAAGACCAGGTAGGTGCCGTTAGCCAGGGAGAACTGGGCGTAGCCAGTGCTGTTAGTTGTGCCTGAGGCTACCTGGGTGCCGTTAAGGAGGTAAACATAGATAGGGGCAGAGGCCACAGTGGTGCCAGTTGGGCTCACTACCTCTATTGTGGTTGTGTAGGTGGTAGCCGCTGTGGCAAAGGAGGGCGCAAACAGAAGCATGGCTAGCGTCAGGAACACCGCAAGGGCTCCCAGCACCCTCTTAACCATAGACATGTGCCTCTTACCCTGAGAGAGGAAAAATATCTAGTCTTAAAAATCTTAGCAAGGCCTAGGGAGGTGCCAAGGGGATTCCATAACCAGTCAGGTCATTGGGGTAGCTCAGGTGCTGGGCGTTATTGATAAGCAGGGCCATCAGCTGTGCCTGGGTGGGCCAGGCCCCATGATAGAAGTGGTAGTACTCCAGCCAGTCTGCAATAACGGCCGCTACGGCTGGGGCCGAAAGGCTAGTGCCAGACAGGGCCACCACGTTGGGGTCATAGGGGTCTTTAACCTCACCGTCAAAGCTTATGTAGGGTGGGAATAGCACTGGCACGCTCACTGCACACGTGGTGAACTGGGGCTTAATTTCAAGCAGGTCATATGTAGGCCCTATACTGCTAAAGTTGGCCACCTGGCCAGTGTAGCAGTCAAAGCCTGAGACAGCTACCACACCTGGTGAGGCCGCTGGGTAGGATACGTCACCTGGAATGTTTTCAAAGTTGCCAGCGGCCGCTACCACTATAACGCCCTTGCTCTCTATTTGCTCTACGGCCGTGCTGAGCGGGTTATCGGGTGGCAATATTGCTCCCCAGCTAAGGCTTAACACCTTAATGTTGTACCTGGCCGTGTTGTTGTAGACCCATTGCAGTGCTGTCAGAACGTAGCTAAGCGTAGATGAGCCGTTACCAAAGAAGGCCTTTATCATAATCAGCTTAGTCCCAGGTGCAAGCCCTTGCACTACTCCAAAGCCAGGCTGTGCCACAATAATGCTGGAGACAGCCGTGCCGTGGCCAGCCATGTCTAGGAATGCCCAGTGGCCATATTCCTTAAACAGCTTATAGTCAAAGTTGTAGAGGGCCGTGAGGTTATCATTTTGTTGCAAGTCCCAGACAATGGGCTCCCCATTGCTGGAGTTCTTGTAGAGCACTGAGACAAGCAGGATTAGGTGCTTGCCAGGCGCAAAGTTGGGCATAAGGTAGTCTATTCCTGTGTCTATAACGGCCACGGTGACCCCTGAGCCATTCCACATGGGGTTATAGTGCATTACAGTCAGGTACTGGTCTGTAGCATACCAGGTAGCGTAGGGGCCTGTGCCAGTGCCCATAGACCACGGTGCCAGGAATACCATCATTGTCTGCGGCACAAAGACACCTTTGGACACTGGGCCAGGTGGAAGCTCAACTTCTGCTATTGTTACATTGCCAAAGGCCCAGGACTGAATGACCCTGTAGGGTATTGGCTGGCCAGTAGGCACTGTAACAAAGCCAACTTGATAGGCGCTGGCACCAGGGGCCATTAGCACCCTGGCGGCCCCAAGGAAGAACAAGCTGAACATCCCAAGAACCACCGCTATGGCCAGTGCCTCTGCGATGCTTGCCTTCACGCTTGTGCCAGTGCTCCTGATTGACCTGACAAAGCTGGGATGTTCAGCTGGCCTGACATAGTGCTTCCTTTCTTCCTCACTGACCTTCCTCACGTACTTCCTTGACATAGTGCTTCACCTCCCTATCTATGTTCACATAGTGAAGGACAATAGGTTTACCGCTCAGAACGTCATAGGCCTCCCTCAGGTCTTCCGCAATTGCATAGACTGTAAAGACGGACTCCAGGAAGATAAGGATAAGCAGAAGGCTAAGGGAGCTGTATGGCAAGGCCACAAGCACATTATAGATAATTAAGAGGAAGAACCCAAGGACAAAAACCTCAATGATAACCAAGGCAAGGGCTGTGCCCCTGCTTATCCCTGGTCTCCCAATGGCGCTTTCATAGATATCAATGGTAAAGGTTGCCGTGGCAATAATCATTGCCACAGCTAAGAGGGGAGAGGTGAAAAGCACTGTGATGGCCAGATATATGGCTAGGCCAAGGCCTATGAGGTTAAAAAAGATGTCAGATGGGAGCCTCTTAGCCATGGCCTAGCCCTCAGTCTTCCTCCCTTACGTAGTGCCTGACCTCCCTGTATGTGCTCTTAAGCATCAAGACAATAGGCTCAGCCACCACAGTCCAGACTACAGCGGCTATAATTGTAGTTGAGATAAAGCCAGTGAGGTCATAGACGTGGAAGTAATTGAGGAAAAGCAGGTAGATGCCAGCCGCAAGCAAGATTATTGCGGCCATCACTATATCACCAGGCTGGTGGTGCTTGTTGATGTATTCTGCAATTAATGCCACAAAAGCAATATAGAGTATCGTGAAGCCAGCGCCAAAGAGGGTGAAGTGAAGCATAAGCAATACTGCGCCGAGCACAGCGAGAATCACCAGGCCAGCTAAAATGCCCTTGTTACCACTACTAACGCTTTTTAGGTTCACGGCCATGGGCCCTTACCCTGAGAGAGGGAAAACGGCTGTGTCTTATAAATCTGGCTTAATCCTCCCTCCTAACGTAGTGGTATGCATCCTGGGCTATGCACAGCTCAGGGGTCTCTATGTACCTGGTGCCCCTAAGCCAATGGGCACTGTGAACGTAAACGGGTGTCTTTGGTAGCTTTTCCTCAGTGCCAGCTTCACCTGGCCAGGGTAGCTTAAGCTTAGAGCTAAGCCACGCAAAGCCCTCAGGGAAGACCTGAGGTGCCACCACAAGGAAGTTGTGGAACATGTGGTAGATTACGGCAAGCACGCCCCAGCCGTTAAGCCATAGCCAGGAAAGCCATGCACCTGCTATGCTGTAGTCCACTACGTCAATGGTGAACATTTTGAGCTTGGTGCCAGTGTCAGCATTGACAGGGAGCATTTTGAGCCTCCACACGGGATGCAATAGAACCCATATTGCAGTGCCCAAGCCTACCCCTATAACGCCAAAGCCAAGCAGGTAAGGGAGGCCCCTGAAGACCATTTCCTCAAAGAGAGGGTAGTAGAGGCCTGTAACCACGATTTGTTCAAGGCCGCTCTCAAAGCTTCTGAGGAACGGCACACTCTTAACATAGACCACATAATGCCTTTTCCTCTGGCCTCCTATAGAGAGCACTGAGAGCTCAATACCAGCATACCTGTATAGGATGGAGGCAAGCACATCTGGGCCAAAGTCTAGGAGGGCCTCTAGAGGGAGGAATAGGAAAAAGGCCTTGGCAAGCTGTGCTGGGTTAGTGTACACCAGCACCACGGCCTATCACCATGATGCCCCACCGCTTATACCGCTAGATGGGCCTATGAGGATATACATAAAGGTGAACCCGCTCAGTATGGCCATAAGGTAAAACAGCCATACATGGAAGGCTATGGACAGTATGAATGACAGGGAGAACATGATAATGCTTGAATAGTAAGCATACCTTGGGTTAGGTTCACCATGTCTTCTGGTGTAGAGGTTCTGGTAGATGCTATCCCATAACATAAGCAGTAGGAGTGCCCAGGCCATTCCGTAGAAGACCCCATAGTACTTCTCCAAAATCCACTTGGGAATGTACCACTTGAAGGTTACTAACAGGTAGAGGATATAGTTCACGTTAATACCAAGCAGTTCTGCCCCAAAGACCAAGAACACAAAGATGGTCACCAGAAGGGAGATATTGCTGGCCAGCTCAGTTATTGCCTCTAACCTTTCTAAGACCTTTTCCTTGTCAAGCTTTTCCTCAGACATTGAGCCCCAGGTAGGACAAGACTTGGGAGAGAAAAAAGCCTAATCAAAGTTCAAGGCGTGGCTCCAGCACGACTATTGCTACTCAAAGACCATTGCACTCAGTGTGCCCCTATACATGTACTCAAAGTAGGCCACGGCCACCTTCAAGGTGTAGTAGTCCATCCTTTTCTTGCTAGATAACAGCCTTATGAAAGTCCTCAATGGGTTCTTGCTGTGAAGTGCCCTGTTGTAGGCTTCCTGCAAGTAGTCACCATAGATGCTTGCCAGGTACTCCCAGAGCTCCCTAACCTCTATAGGCTCCAAGTGCCCTCTATATAGAGCAAAGTGTAAAAGCTAAATACTTTTTTACTGAGAGAGCTCAGAATATGCGTTCATTATGGCGTCTAGCGTTTTCTCTACAGCATCTTTGTCATTAAGGATAACAGCGTCTTTGAGCGCCTGTAACATGGCTATCAGCTTGTCAATGGTCTCCAATTTCTTTGCGTTCCTTTTCTTGGAGAGCTCTAGCCACCTGTTAGCAAAGTCCTTGCTCCAAAAGAGCCCGCATAGGCAGTGGCCCATCTTAGCAATGTCAGCCTTAGCGTAGATGCATGGACAGACTGTGGCCTCAGTGTGCTCAGGCCTGCATGGACAGTAGGGCTTACCGTATTTGTCATAGTTCTCTAACAGCTCCCTTAACAGCTTATTCCTCATTTGAGTGTCAAGGACTACAACATAGCCGTTAACCTTGGCAAAGTTCTGAATCCTCTCAATGAGCTCAGGGGTATAGGGATGCGTCTGGATGTAGGCCTTCACGAATTTCTCATTGATAAACCTCTCCCAGCCTGAGGGGTCTAGAGGAATACCCTCCCAGTACACACAGCCCTTGCCTTTCTCTACTCTCAGACAGAAGGCTGGGGTAGCGTTCACCTTAATGTCCACCTGCATATGGGAGAGGTTATAGACTATGACCCTGAGCCTAGAGTCAAGGGCTTTCTCAGTGGCCCCAGCCAGTGCAAGTGCTACAGGACATACAGTGCAATTGTCATCTACGTAGATGTTGAGCTCATAATTGCGTGGAGGTAGCTTAAGTGCACTTGGCTCCACTTGCACCTGAATGCTGGGGTCAATGAGCTTGTCATAAACGCTTGCCTCAGGTAGCAGAATCATGGCCTAACACCACCTTGCACGGGCTGAACGGGTATCTGCAGAACTATTGGCTGTGTAGGCGCAGTGCCCATGGTCTGCACTGACAGCACAAGGTTAATGTAGGCGTTAATGAAAGCGTCGCTCAGGATAGTGGTGATTAGGGTCTCGGGCTTGTCAAAGTCCACGTTATTGAGGGTAGTGAAGACCCTCAGGAAGTCCTCCCTGTTAAGTGGTACCCTGCTTGCTAGGTACATTATGTAGGTCTGCAGTTCAGCCCTTAGCTCTTTGGCTTCTGCTACTATGTCATTAAGCTCTTTGTAGTAGTCCACAACAACTAAGATGTGGTCTCTATTGGTCTTTGCATAGTCTGACATAAGCCTGACAAGACGCATCTGCAGGCTCTTAGTCCTGGTGATTGCTAGGAGAGCCTTTGACAGTACCTGTGCAATCTCAGGTGGTTCTGAGGGAGCCTGCTTTTGCTGGGCTACAGACATCTGCTACCCTTAGCTAGGTTATTCTGGCCCTAGGCTATTAGCCTGTCTACTATGCAAGGGAGCAGGGGCTGTGTGCTGGAAGTTTAACTTGGGCAAGGTAAACCATTGTGCAAAAACCATGGAAAAAATTGCGCACCCCTATAGGGCGTTTCAGGGGCTTTACCTAACAAAAATACCCTTAACGACTGTTTAACTTGGCCAAGTAAAATTCACCACAGAGACCTGAGCCCACCGTAGTATATCCTCACATACTTCCCTCTGTAGGGCCTGTACTTCCTCCCCTCCACCTCAATGTGGTGGTAGATGGCCGTTCTTACAATCTCAGACTTGGGCAAGCCGTGCTCCCTGGCGATGGCCTCCAGCTCCCTGACTAGATCTTCCTCAACCCTTATCGTGAAAGGCTTAAGGTTCTTGCTCCCGTAGGGGACATAAGAGGTCTTCGGCAGTCTGCCGTTCTTCTTTATGTAGTCAAGGGTCTCCCTTACGGCCCTCCTAATTACCGCTGACCTGTTTGACATGGTGGCCAAGGCTATCCAGTCAAGGTCAGTCTCAAGACCCTGTGGGGCCTTAAACGTTATGGCTCTCAAGCCTTTTCACCTTCCTGAGCGCTTCCCCAGTCAAGGTACCACTTGACCTTGGCCTCAGCCTCCCTCAGCTCCCTGATAGTCCTCTCAACTTCCTCAGGGCTCAGCTCCCCACCAAGCAATCTAGAAATCCTCTGGGCCTCTCTCAGGGTGGGCCCCCGCCTTCCCTCACCCACACCCCCCACCCCAGCCAGACAGGGGCCCCTCTCCTATAAATATCTAAGGTATAGATACAATGGCTTAGGGATTGACCTTCCTGAGTGCCTCAAAGAGCTCTTTGAGCTGTTTGTCAAGGTCTTGTTCAGCTGGGCCCTGGGCTTGCTGTGCCATGACCTCAGGTGTTGTTACAGTGCCCTTTGGCTCTAGCTCTGCAGGGGTAACGTAGGTCTTCTTTACCTGGGCTCCCTTAGGCACTAGGATAGAGAAGACAAAATAGTACCTGGCCCCCTTCTTTAAGCTACCGAATAACTGCCTGTCGAAGAACATTCTTAGTTCGGGGTGCTTCCTGACTTCGCCAGCCTTCTTAGCGTAGCACTTCTTTACGTAGTACCTAGCGTGCCTTAGGATTAGCACCCTGGGCTTCGGTGTCTTACTCCTACTAGGAATATAAGCGGTTACCACGGCTATCCAGGGTATACCCTTAGCGTTAAGTTCACGGCCCAGCATTATGGCCCTTAGGATAAGCGGAACGTATTCCTTAAGGGGCCTAATGTACTGCCGTAGCTCCACTACCCTCTCTCCTAAGTGGGTAGTAGAGTATGTCGAAAAGCCAGTAGTGCCTATGAAGGGTACCACTACTATAGGTTCGGTCTCCACTAACTTAGTTATTACGCCCACTGGCCTTACGTACTTAGTAGATAGGGGCTGGACTAGTACAGACCGTATAAAGTCAGCGTTAGCTAAGTCCTCCTTTACATATATACTAGCCTTACCTTCTTCAGCTACCTTCACGAACCTATAGGTTACGTCATTATTCTGTATATCTTTTACAAAGCCTTTACCCGTATTGTCTTCGGGCACCTTCGGCCCCCTTTCGGAAGATAGACGGAGATAGCTATATAACTATCTTCTGCTATCTCCCAAAAGGAGTTTTCTATTTTCTGATTTTATTTAAAGGTATACCTCTTTCATAGTGCCCCTGAGGCCACAGTATCTAAGATTTATATATAACCTCCTGCAACTCCCTATGTGGTAAAACTCCCGTGTTAGAGGGAGAGTCTTTGTCTAGCCAGTTTAGCCCCAGGATAGAGCAAGTCAGGTTTAGGGTAGGGTCAGCTGAATGGGTAATTGCTAAGTACTGTCTTGACAATGGAATTACAAGGATTACGGCCAAGGAAATAAGGGCTATACTGGGCTCTCCCAAGAATTTCTTAACGCTCTATAATGTGATTTGGCAAGCCAGAAGGGATGGCCTGCTAAAGCCTGTAAAGTTATACAGTGGAGTCTATAACGTAGACCTTAAGGTGGCCATGGCCTTAACACAGCTTGTGCCCTATGGCGTGAAGAACATATACACCTCAGATGTGCCGCAGTGGAAGCAAGCCATGGATTACGCTAAGTCCTGGCAGGCCCTAGTTGAATGGGCCAGCAAGTCATTGGCTTCCGATAGGACTAGCCCCCCCAGCCCGCAAGGCCAGACAAGCGGGAGAGAGGGAGAGAGGGAGGGCCAGAACCAGCCCGAGATAGACCCCTGTAAGGTGCCACTCCCAGCCGTGAAGTACCATATACCAGTGGAGTGTGTGCCTACCCCTAGCGGTAGGCGTGCACTGGTAGCAGTTTTTGGTAACCTTTACGTCATTTTGGAGGAAGCCAGGGGCACACATTACTTGCAGTGTGTGCCCTTTGACTCCTATGTGCCAGGTGCAAGGCTGTGTGCCAGCAAGGTAGATGTCCTGTCTAAGTACCTGCATAGGCCAGCGCCTGAGAGGCTCAAAGAACTGCAGGAATTTGGAGAGAGGGCCAAGGCAAGGGCACTGAGGGAGCTGGAGGCAATACAGGCACTTTCTGAGCTCAGGCCAGGCACCTACAACCTTACCGTGCACGTGAACCCTGACGGCTCAGTGTCCATAGAGGTGGAGGTGCCTGAGGAAGCGGAAGATGGCCAGGTAGCAGGGGTAACACCTGGTAGCAGGGGTCAGACTGCAGGGGCCATGGGCACTGTGCCACAGGCAAGTGGAGGTGGCCTTGTCCTCTATGACCCGCTTGCACCGCCGCAATTGCCAAGGATTAGGAGGACTGACCCCATAAAGGCACCAAGCACCAAGGACATTACCGTGGTCTTTGACAATGTCAGGTTCACGGCTAACGGCCAGGTAGTGCAAATGCACGGCCTACAGCCAATGAGCACTGTGCTGGCCCTAGGTGATAGGCTTGCCTATGTGGAGCCAGGCTTTCAGGTCTATGACCCAGTGCTCTATGAGCTCAGCAAGGTCATGGACATACACATCTACCACAGCAAGGGCAAAGACCCCAAAGGCGTTATCCGTATAGAGGCAAGGCCTAGGGCAAAGGCACTGAAAAAGCTGGGGCTGGCTGGGGTAATGCACGCATTCATGACAGCCCTTCACAGGCTTGGTGGAGTCTTCCAGGCCATAGCACGGGCCGTGTGGTCAAGGTGGACAAGGCTTAAATAAGCTGGGCCGTAAGTAGGACTAACAGGGCTGGGGCAAGGCCACCAGTGGCCTGTGGTGTCCCAGGCCCCTAGCGGGCTGGGAGAGAGGGGCAAGTGCCACGCCGTAACCGCTGGGAGCGTGCACCGCTCCCTGCACCTCCCAGGGGCCCTCCCAGCGGGCTGGCCTGGGCTAGGTAGCTCCCAGCCCGCTAAGCTTCTACCCCTCCCTACCAACCAAGGGCACTGTGCCACAGAATAACGCTTGGGGTAGTCAAGTACACCGAATTGCCAGTGCCCATGGTGTCTAAGCTACAGATAGACTTATAAGGGGCCACGGGCACTGGTACAAGTGGCCCCTGGGAGGTGAAGGGGCTTGGGCCAGGTGCCCAGTGTAGGAGAGGTGTACCTGAATTTTGTTGGTAAGAGGACTTATGGGCCTCCACTGTTTTTGCAGGAGGCCCTTGAATATGGCTTCAACCGTGCTGTAGGCAATAGGCCAGTGCCCTTGAACTCCTATGTGCTCTTTGCCGTCTGGGACAAGAAAGAGAGCCACGTGTATGCGCTAGGCAAGGTTACTGGCTACTCTTTCCTTGCATCTGAGCAAGAAATCAAGAACGCCTATGCAATGTTGGCTCAACTTGAAAAGCAGTTACAGCAAAATCCTGACCCTCAGGGCAAGCAAGACCTACAGAGGATGGCCCAGTTGTTAGCCAAGCTCTATGACGCCTTGCTAGATGCTCAGACAGGAAAGAGCGGTGATTTGATAGAGCGTGGCTGTGGAGAGTACATTGAGATAATCCTTGATTACGACCCAAAGGACTTCTATGAGCTTATGGTGCTCTTTATGCGGTACTTTGGCAAGCTACCATTCAACTACTTTGTCAGGGGCCACATAATTGCCTACACTCTTAACAAGGACAACATGCTAGTGTGGAAGGACAGGCCATTTGTAAGGGGCTTAGTCAAGGTCAAGGTGCCACCTGAGGATTGGAAGAAAATCATGACCACTTGGAAGCTCATTGGCCTTGACGTTGAATGGAAGCCCCAGACAGCCTGGCTTACAGACTATAAACTGCTTAAGTCAAGGCGTGCTGAGGAAAGGAAGCTATTGCTAGAGATACTGAGGGACAAGGCCAGGGAGAGAGGTGGTATAGATGTCCTTGCTGAATGACCCTGAGCTTGCAAAGTACCTGTCTGACCCCAAGATAGTCAGGTTCTGTGAATACTGCAAGGCCTACTTTGCTGACCCATCTGAGTGCTACGCCACTTATAACAAGATGGAATTCTTCTATCACAACCTGGGCTTTGTCAGAAGGACGGGTGACAGTGATTTGAGGAAGCTCAGGGCCGCTGGCCTAATCTACTCAAAGCGGGTCAAGTTTGCTGACGGTAAGCCTGTGATATTCTTCTACCCCACCGAAAAGCTTGTGGAAATCTGCAAGCGGTACCTTGAGGCAAGGAAACAGGGAGACAGACAGGCTGACGGGCTGGCTTTCAGGGCCCTCTACGGCACACCTAGGAGGGGTGAAGGGCAGTGAGCGATTACCTGTTTGACTGTCATGACCAGTGTATGAAGTCAGACCCCAGCTGTCTTAAGTGGTATGAGCACTGTGACAAGGAATACAGCAATGACAGGAAGGGCAAGATGGCCTGCTATGACGCTTGCTGGATAATCTGCCTGGAGAAGTGCCAGGACAGGATGGCCTATCTTGCAGACCTGCTAGAGGATGCAGACCTTGATGGGTACTGAGGGCCCTCAAGGGCACTGAGCCAAGCCTTTTTCTTCACTCTTCACAGTGCACTTAAGCTTCCTGGCACTGTCTGTGACATTCAAGGATGCACATGTCAGTGCACAAACGCCTTGTTACAGGGTTCTGGTATTCCTGAGCACAGACCCTTTCGCATTCCTTTTCACATTGGTCAAGGCACTGCTTTTCCTCAGTGCTGGGGAGCTCAGGCAAGTCCTGGCCCCATTACCAGCAATGTACTTGGGTCTTATAAGCCTTCTACACTTTAGATATCAAGTAGATAAGGTTTATAAGACAAGGTCGTGGAAGAAAAGCAATGAGTGAGAGCATGGCAAACGTGATAGGCTCAGGGCTTGATGCCCTCAGGTCTTGGGTAGCACAGTGCAATGCCGCAGGTGGAGTGCCAATAATAAGGACAAAGTACGGTGGCAGACCGCTCCCTAACAGCGCAGTCATAGTGGCGTGCTGGGGCCAGGGCGCTACAGTAAAGGGTGGAGAGGTAGTCAATATACCACCTGATGTGCTCCAGAGGCTCAGCATGACAAAGGACAAGTACAAGGTAATTGAAAGCATGTGAGGCCCAAAGCCCAAGTTCTGAAGGTTTTTATCTTTTCTGTCTTTTTGTTCTTCTGGTGTGAGGATGCGCAGGCTCTACGCAGTGCTGGTTGTACTTTTGATATTGCTGACCTTCACGCCCGTAGAGCTATTTGCGGCCTCTCAGGCTGGGACATCAATAACTGCAGGCTACGCCCCTAGCGTTCTCAACATGCCTCCTATAGCCCTCCAGCCTGTCCTTAAGCTCCCAAGCTCGTTGATTTACGCCTCATTTATCAGCCCAACAACATTTGTTGCCTCCAACTACTACGTGTCAGCCGCAAGCGGCCCCATAGCGGCTGGCGTGGCCTGGGATGGGGACACGGTTGTTGCCACAATAGGGGAGGGCGTGACCCTTAACCTCACTCAGGCCTTTGGAGACACTGGTGGTAACTATCAGCAAAGCATCCAATCGGGCAATATATACTACGCCATCCTTATGCCCAACTCTTCAGCCCCAGCGCTAGCCCCATTTAACCCGCCAAAAGGTACTAATTGGATGCAAGTTGGAAGCTCCTTCTGTCTATCTGTATCTCCTACATTTTCATTTATCTTCTATATAGACCCGTTCATAGGAAGTGGGGGTGGCTGTGGCTATGTCGCAGGCTCTGGGCTTGGCACATTAACGCCTGAGAAATTCTCAGAGGGCAGGGTGACATTTGTATCTCCAATTATGCTTGCCCAGGTTTCCAGCTCCAGCTACTGGCTACTGACACTGGAAGACCCTGTGGCATTCTATTACAGTTACATTAACATATCAGAGCCCTTGGTTGTCGGTGACTATGGCCTTGGAGCCACTGATGTCCCTCAGCTCAGCTCTCTATTCACGCTCTTTAAGTGGGGCAACCACTTCTTTCCGAACTTACCGGTAGGGATATGGATGGTGAACTACCCATTTATCATTGATATGGGCTCAGGTGTGGCCTTCTACCCTGTGGAGGTCTCCACACCGCTTGTTACGCAGTACTTTATGACTACAGGTCTCAATATATCAGTGAACCCTGGCATAGGCACTGTTACATTGCCCTACTCACTCTATAAATATGTAAACGGTATCCCAGGCTTTATAGAATCTGGTAGTGGCTCTCTGTCTTCCTCCAACCTTACCTATACCAATATCCAGGGTAGCTTAGCTAGTGGGCCAAAGCGCCCCACGCTTATTGTGGCCCCACTTGGCTTTATGAGCACTGGGGCCGCATTCCCATGGTACCAGGTGGCCTATTTCAGCCCAAGCGATATCAACAACACGGCAGAGCTCTATCCGCTTGCAGTAGTTCCTGAGGGCTATGACACCTACCTCATAGTGGCTGGCGGCATAGGGGTAACCCACCTTTACATACTGAAGGTTGATGTAGTCCCTGGAGTACTGAACTCAACTTATTCAGTGCCCAGTGTGAGCCTCAGCCTTGTGAATGAAATCAACTTTGCAGGATATGGAAATCCCACCTCAGCCGTGGTAAATGGCTACTACGCCCTTGTGGGAACTGAGACAGGTAATGTAGTGCTTGTGAACCTGTTGAACGGCAAAATCCTGAACTATGTACATGTGGCCAATGCCCCACTGTTTACATATAGCAACCTGCAGACTCAGCCAATCCCAGTCCCAGTGGTGCCGTTCTTCACGGCAAACGTCAGCGAGAGCCTAATAGAGTCTGTATATCAACTATGGGCGCAAAAAGCATCTAATACTCAACTCTGGGATGCAATAAAGTCATTCTACGGTGGCCCGCATGTTATAGCCCTGGTGGACTGGAACCTGAACACGCTTATCTTGACAGCTCCAGGCTACACAATACCATTCGTGAATGATGTTGAGGGCGCCAATGACCCTGAGTACCTCTATATCAATGGCACAGTGTACCAGGTGATAGAGACGGGCGCCATTAACCTGTGGAATAGGCCAGTAGCTGGGATTTCAGCCACTGGCTCCCTCCAGGCCGCTCTCGCAACTGACACCCCAGTCTCAGTGCCCTTGCCGCTTGCCAGCAAATATGCCTACGTAATTGACGGCGTCACCGTCCAGGTCAGTAAGCTCTCAGTTCTCCCAGGACAGGTGGCCCACCTTACGCTCTACCCCTGGCTACAGCAAGGGGAGATAGCCTACGCCCTTAACTATGGCCTCATTAACTCAACCGTGCTCTACACTAAGTATGGCTCCGTGTCCAACCTCACGACGACAAGCATTACATACCCAAGCTTCTATACCCAGTACCTTGCCAATGAGCTCTATGACGTAGGCCTCAGCAATGTGGCCACCCACTTTATCGTGACAATGGCAAACGTGAAGCTACATCCGCCGCCCTATTTCTACACGGCGTCAGTCTGGATAGGCACCTCAATAGACATCCCAGCCAATGCGCCAGTGCCGCTCTACAGCAACCTGCAGGCCACGGCTGGCTTCCAGGCATACACAGATGTGGTGCCCATGCAGAACAACAACCCAGAGGGCATCCTTGCCACTGCGTTCAAGGAAGGGGCTGGCCCAGCCTTTGCGACTTCTGCCATGGGCTACGTGGCCAATGGAATCATATCGGCCTACATGACGTCAGTTACTGACGCCACGGCTTCCTCAGCGGCCCTCATAGCGTCAGCCAGCGTGCTCAGCACGGCCGTGGAGGTCAGCGGCTATGTGGGCATTGCTATCGTGGTCTGGGCTGGCATTGACTATGCGTTAGCAAATTGGGCTGGCTTTGGCCAAGCATACGTGCAGAACTGGGTTGTCCTTGCACCTGAGTTCTATGACGTACAGAACGGAAGGCTGTACACCGCAGTTGAGCTGGTGCTACCTGCGTCTGAGGCCAACAATGTGCCGCACTATGAGCAAGTGCTTGCTACTTTCTTCAATGAGTCAGGCTTTTCGGGCTATTACTTCACGGTGGCCTATCCGTTTTACACGTGGGCACAGCTTAACGCCAGCATAGCCTCAGGGGCATATCAGCCTGAGGTGAACCTGACACAGCTGGCCCAGGGCCTAAGCAACCAATACGGCATACCAATGAATGACCTTATTCTCACTGGCGTGAAGTTACTCATAATAACAAGGATACACGCTAAGGAGACCTTCTGGCAGTACATTACTGGCCCAGTGGAATTCTTAACGGCCACCGTGATTGGCACAACATACCTTGACATAGAGGGCACCACGAATGCCGTAACCTACACTGACCCAGCCCAGATAGCTGACGTATTACAATATGCAAACATTGACAACTTCACGGCACCGTTCCAGGTAGAGAACGGCCAGGCCGTAGCCTCTATAGCTATACCTCCCAATGACAGGCTGGTGGTTCAGCTTGGAGGCTCGCCTGGGGCCTATGCTAACGCCACAGTTGAGCTCCACGGCTACCTGGTAACGCCGCTCTACAACACAAGCACAGGCATTTGGTATGGTAACTTTACCTACAACCGCTCCATGCCCCTGGAGCTTGGCCAGACCGTCATTGCTGACGGCCTGCCAGTGCCCATCTACGCTGGCAATGTCTCACTTGACAACTTCACGGTACCAGTCATAGACCTTATGGGCAACCAGTACCAGGGCCTCTACTACTACACTGGTCACGTCATACCGCTTGGCACCATAGTAAGCGGTCAGACCCTTGCGTTCACCTTCTACTCCAACATATCATATCTAAGGCCATACGCAGTGCCCCTGGCCAACATAACTGGCTCAGATTTGCCCATGTTCTACGGCTTCCTTGTGTATAACCCGCTTAGCACGGCAGTGAACGCCACGCTGATAGCCCAGGTGCAGTCTGTGCCGTTCAACATAACGCCAAGGGCACTGCAGTTGCAAAGGGTGACCCTGTCAGTTCCTCCAGGCATCCACTACATCTACATTCCGATGTCAGCCTTAGCCTCATATGCCGCAGGCAGAGGGGCCTACATTAATCTGACCCTGGTGCTCCCAAGTGCCCCCAAGTATAACGCCACAATAACCGAGGTATGGGCACCTGGCATAGGCCTCAGCAAAGCGGCTGAGAGCCCCAAGCCGCTTACAAACATATCGGTCTATGTCTATGATGCACTTAACGGCACTGTGATAGGCACTGGGGTGGCAAGGCCTGGCTCAGACTCCCTGACGGCACTTAACGGCACGGCATATACTAACGGCACGGCATATACTAACGGCACGGGCACTGGCTCATTAGTACAAGGAATGATATTTGCTGGGGCCAACATAGCGGGCTGGCATGTGTACAACATGACCCTGGGGGTGTTTTACAACAACACAGCCATTTACATCCCAGCTGTGCCCAGCACACTCAATGCCACTGTGCCGTGGGGTGTTTACCCGCTTACTAGCAACACGACCACCTACTACTGGCTGACTGTCTGGGTCACATATAGTGACGGTGCCCCAGCTAACGCCACGGTGTTGGTCTATAACGGCAACAACTTGATAAGACAGGTGCACACCTATGGTGTGGCCTACCTTGCCCTGCCCAAGGGCACCTACCTTGTGTCAGCCAAGGTCTATTACCCGCTCAATGCCTCCAAGGGCAGTGAGGTGCTGAGCAATGTCACCGTGAACCTGACCTCAAACAGCCTGGTAAGGCTTAGCGCTCCAAACTGGGAGCTTCCGTTCTATGATAATGTGCTGGCAATAGTTGGAGTTACTGGCCCAACAACCACAGCGGCTGGCTATGACTTTGTTCTGCCGCTCAGGGTCTATGCCTATGACCTGGCCATCCCAGGGTCAAACCTGAGCTATAGCAGTGCCCTTGGGTCTGGCGCTGTGACTTATAGTCTACCTAACGGTAGCTTGGTGTTACCGCTCAACATACCCCTGAGGCCAGCAAACGGCACTTACATCTTTAAGGTACAGTTCACCAACTACCAGAACTCCACGCCAATTAATGTCACAGACACAGTTGCCTACTATAAGGTTACGTTATGGGAGGTGGTCTATCTCTACGGCATGATATATTGGCACGTGGTGCACCAGGCACACCCACCATACCTATTGCCTGGCGACACGATAGCTGTGGACGTAGCCTACTTTGGCCCACCCATATCGGTGCCAGCCTACGCATGCTTTAACGTAACTTCGCCTGACCTGAGCCAGTGGCCAAAGCTACTGACAAGGTCAATGGTAAGCTTTGGGGAGAGGTTCAAGCCGCTGGCAAATAGGGTCTTCTGGGTTAATAGCACCGTGACGGTACCCTTTGCACCATACCTAGTCATAATGGCGTCTTACAACTCAACTAACCCATACGTGGTGCCATGGTTCACTAACGTGACAGTGCCCATTGACCCGGTAGCTAATGTTAGCCTGGTGACCGTGCTGGGCACACTGACATCTGGCAGGGCAGTGCCGCTCACGCTGAAAGTCATGTCTAACGTGTTGCCTTCCGAGAGCCACCTTGCGTTCATTAACATCTATGACAACACCACCAACAAGTACGTGCTGACCCTGCTTACACAGCTCCAGCCCGTTATGTACATAACCAAGTACGTGACCATTGAGAACTCCAAGGTACTTGGCATAATACCAGAGCCCATGCAGTACCACACCATGACCCTCATACTGACGGGCGTGAGCATTCCGTTTGAGTCAGTCGTGAGAGTGCTGGTGGTCTCAGACAGCTTCCTGGTGTTCTTCCTGCTATTCATTGCCATCCTGCTACTTTTAGTCATAGTCGCTAACGCAACCTCAGGCACGGCACATGCCATATACAATGCCATGCATAGGTATGTCAGAAGGGTGAACGCTGACAGCGGCAATAGGTTTGTCAGGGAGGTCAGGGAGAGCGGGCAGGGCTGGGGCCGCTACGTTAGGAGGGTGGAGGAAGACAAGGACAGGAAGCACTATGTTAGGAAGGCCTGAGGCCAAGCTTCCTACCTGACAAGATTTTTAAGACTAGATATTTTTCCTCTCTCAGGGTAAGGAGTATGGCTATGCAGTTAAACACAGGTAAGACGCCAGGAATGATAGTGGCTCTCTTTGGGCTATTAGAGTCAGTCCTGCCGTTCATGATAAACACCGGGTCTAACGCCGTTATACTGGCACTCGGCATACTGACACTGCTTGGAGGCATTGGAATGTACAATATGGCAAAGTGGGGCTACCTCCTGGCCTTTGCCGCTGACGTAGGCCTCGTGGCCGTCAGCTTTGCAGTCAGCTATAATATTGTCATGCTACTGCTTGCCTTAATCCTCCTATTTTATCTGATATATGTCAGCAAGAACTACGGCTTTGCTAAGAGGGTCTTCAGGCCCAGGGAGCCGCACTATATAAGTGACGCTGAGAGGACTCACAGGCACTACGTAGAGGGCTGAGGCCATAGTCTTTTCCATCTTTTTTAATTTGGACAGTCTTTTTAAGACTGAGCTCAAAAGACCTTCAAGGGGCAGGCCACTATGCGTGCAAGGGCTAGGAAGCTAGCAATAGGAGTTGCACTTGCTGTCGCACTCACCCTTCTAGTTCTCCAGCCCTTCCTGTCACCGACATCAATAAATGCAGTAGCATCCGGCATCACAACCGTCTCAACCACCGGAAGCCTGACCGCCGTAACATCTTCCACATCCACAACATCTTCCACCACATCCACAACCACAAACACAAACACATCCACAACATCTTCCACATCCACAACATCTTCCACCACATCCACAACACCTACAACCACCACCACCACAAACACATCTTCCACAACCACAAACACATCTACGGTCACGGTCACCAAGGTTGTCACGACCACAATCACCACAACCATAACCACAACTATTGCATATACAACCATCGTATCAACAACCACCAAAACAACTACGCTTACAACCACTTCTACGGTGACTTCTACGGTGACTGCGGCCGCCACTACGATATATGTAACCACCACAATCACCTCTACGGTGACCGCAAAATCAACCACGTCAAGCGGCCTGTCCCTGTCCTCAATCTACGTCCTTGTAGCCATAGCGACCATACTGGTGGCCATACCAGCTGGCATATTGGCCAGTAGGAGCACGGTGCAGGACAGCGGGCGTAGGTATGTGCAGAAGGCCTAGCTTTTAAACACCTTTTTTAGACTGGCTTTGTAGCCTTTTCCTTGTCCTATTCCACAGTGCCCTTGCCCTCCTAGGTATGAGCCTCAAGGCTCTCAGGCCAGCTCCCTAAACAGGTCTTTTAACAAGTCCTCAGCCGTCTTCCTTTCGGTATAGTGCAGAATGCTCTCAAGCGTAGTATGACCTGTAATTTTTGCCACCACGGAAGGGCTTACACCTCTTTTCAGCATGTAGGTTACAAAGGAATACCTGAGGGCGTGGGTGTTGAAGCCGTAGGCCCTCCTACAGTAGGACTTGACGGCCTCTTTTGGCTTTTCCACGCCTGACAGCCAGGCACAGGCTTGCTCTAAGAGCACTCTCCCTTGGCCTTTCCTCAGTTCCTCAGGAAGCACCATAAGCCTTTGGTCTCTAGGGTCTCTGTGTTTTTCTATCTTCACAAGTACTTGGGTCTTCCCTGTTTCACAGAACTTCCTCAGTGCCTCCACAGCTTCACCTACCCTTGAGCCGTTCCTGAGCTGTATGAGCAAGACCACGTCCTGGGGCTTCCTTGCCCTGTGAAGGTGGCTTAGAATTTTCCGATAGGTTTCAATAAAATCTAAACCAGCATCCCACCCACGCTTAGGAAACTCGAAATCCTTTTCAGAAGGCTCTAAATCCTCTTCAAAAGTCCCACTCTCAGACCACTTAGGGCCACGCATTCCTCTCAGGCCCTGCTACCTTTTGTAGGAGCTACCTTTAAAAGGTGGTGCCCATTCAGCACGTTCAGGCAAGGCCCAGCGTTACCGTTTCGGGTAACAGCAACATCTAACAAAATGCATAAACAAAATAAGAAAAGCAATTTGTAAGGCTGACCCCTGGCTGTATTCCTATTATAATAGGAGTATAGGAGGGAGGTGCCTCCTATGGCTCAGGAAGTTGTCCAGGAAAAGATAATGAGCATAAAAGGCCCCCACTACTATCTCTCTACTGGCGTGGTTCCCATGAGGTCAAGGAGGTCTATATCCGATATAGTTGCTGTGGTGTTGCTTATAGTAATTGCGATAGCGGCGGCCGTGATTATCTACATGTGGCTGAGCGGTCTCATAGGCTCAGTGCACTCAGGCACCTCTGCCACACAGGTCAAGCTTGAGATAACTGGGGCCAGGGTGACAGAGCTGAAGAATGGCACTTACGACGTTGACTTAACCGTTTACAACCCGCCTGACAGCCCCACAGTCTCTCTAACTGTGGGTGAGCTTTTGTTCACCAATGGCACAATGCTATGTAGTGCCCCTGGCACACTAGCAGGAGCACCACCCATAGCCCCTGGCCAGGCTCTCCCCATTTATTTCAACTGCACAGGCCCTGTCACGCTACCGGGAACGCCCGTAGAGGTGGTTCTGGTAACCTCCCAGGGCGTACAGGTCTCATACGTTACAAGTGTATCTTAGCCGTCACCTGAAAGGGCTGACAGGCCTTAAACGGCCTAAACCCTTAAACCCCTTTTCTTTTTTCTCCCCTACCCAGGTGGAGGTCAGCCTCTCCTATATTCCTACTGGCCTCCAAGTACCTGTAAGGCTTATAATCCTGTCTAAGCCACAGATAGGTTTTTTAACCCCCAAATGCACTGTAACAAGTGGCCCCTGGGAGGTGTGTGGTATGTCTCAGGAAGGTGTGGCTCAGGGGTCTCAGGCCCCTCAGGTGTCTGAGGAAGAAAGGGAATTGGCTTTAAACAAGGCAATGATTGCAGTGGAGCTTGCACAGCTGGGTATCTTGGAAATGGAGTTTGAGCTGGCTGGCTGTCTGAGCTACCCTGACGTATTCACGCTAGATTCATGGCGCAGACGGGCTATTGATGGCCTTGACAACAATGACCTAGATAAGGCACTTCAGTATACTGAAAAAATCACGCAATTCTTGAAGGAAAGACAGAAGCTGTGTGAAGAACGTAAGAAGAAAAGCAGGAAGCACAACAAGCGTTATTCAAGTCATTCCTCACCTCATTAAGGCCTGAGCACATTCCTCCCTTTTTCTGACTGGTTCTACCCAGCCGTATACTATAGACAGCCAGACCCCTAACTTTGCCCTTTTGCTCCAAGGTGCCCATGTTACAGTGCCTATCAGCTGACCTACACCTGTAAGAGGGGCCAGGCTCTCCCAAGGTGCTTCAAGTGCACTCTAACATACAGGCCCCTGGCTCCCAGCCAGGCCCCTGAGGCACTATGACACCTGGGTTCTGTCTGAGCACATTCCTGAGGGAGGGGCCAGTTTCTGGCCCTGCAATGACATAGCCAGGCCTGGCTGTTACTCCTAATATAAGGAATATAGGAGGGAGGCACCTGTAAGGCTTATAATCCTGTCTAAGGCTTATACAGAACGGTGCTGTGTATGAGTGCCTATCAGTATGAAATGACAGAGTTTGATGGGCCTGTGAAGTGTGAGCTTTTTGAGGACACAGTCCTGAGGGTCTACGGCTTTGAGTTCACCAAGGCCTTCCTCAGGGGCACCCATGCAGAGCTTGAGCTCTGGGCCAGGCCCCTTAAGACCTCAGTAATCCTTGACCTTGAAGAACTTGACTTCAAGCTGGGGTATGACTACGTGGAGTTCTACCTTGACAGGTTTCCATTCAAGCTTTACGGCAGGCCTAGGTGCTGGGCCACTGTCTGGCTCAGGTTTTAATCCTCTACCTCTTTCACATAACGCTTTCTTTCTTCCTCTACCTTCCTGACATACCTGCCACCAGTGCTTACCCCTACGGCCCTAACAGGCCTGATTGACCTTGGGAGGGCAAGGCCAAATACAAAGCCTAGCAGTGTGCCAAAGGAAAACATTGACTCAGGCGTTATGTTGCCTGAAAGCACTGAGAGGCCGCTCGCTATGAACTGCAATATAGCCATTATGGCATCCCATATTACCTGTATTACGCTTGTGAAGTTAATGCTTGCGGTGTTCAGGTACCCGTAGTAGACCGCAACACCAACAAATAGCAGTATCAGGACTAACAGCCCAACTGAGCGTTTTGTCAGTGCTCCTAACGCTACGCCTAGAACCAGGCCAGCTATAAACACCAGGACATCAAATACCGTTATTGTCGTGGTCTCCACCGTCTACTGAAATTCCTTTGGCTCTTAAAAAGCTTTGAATTTGGAGCGCCGCTGTAATAGGGTCTATGTCAATCTTCAGGTACCTTCTGGCAAACCTCTCAGTCAAGTCCCTGGCCATTTCAAATGAAAAGCCCTTGGCCTGTAACAATTCACAGGTTGTGAGCGGCCTATTCAGCCACCAGTGTACTGTCCTCCCTGAGAAAGATGGAATTAGGAGGGAGTCCCTACTGAGGAAAGCCTCCCTGAGGCTTATGCCAGGCTGGAGCCTGCTATAGGTGGGGTCAGCGCTGTCAGTGTATTGCTCTGGCCTGCACGGGAGGGGCGGATGCAGAAATAGGGCGTGGGCTATGGGGTCAATGGGCACTGGTACATTGGAGCTTTCAACCTGGAAGATGTAGGCCGTGTGCTCAGCCCTTATCTCAAACCTTCCTTCCTTGCCGTGAACCAGGAATAGGTCAGCCTCTAGGAGGGGCTCAGTGGCCACCTTTATCCTAAGGGCACTGCTACAGCCCTCAGGCTCCCCAAAGACCCTGGTAAGCAGGCTTTCCTCAAACTCCACCTCAAGCCCCAGCCTCTTTGCGGCCACATAGTAGGCTATTGCGTTAGGGGTGTCTGGCGTTAGGATTTGAACACAAGCATTGGCTATGGGCACTGGGTCATTGCTCTCTTTTGGTACCCTCAGCGTCTCATACAGCTTGGCTGGGTCAGGCCTCTCAGTGTACCAGTACCTCAGGGTATGACGCCTTGAATACCTTCTAAGCACATAATTGAGTGCTGTAAGGTAATCACCTACCTCTAGGGCCAGGTGGTCAGTTTCATATTGAAGGTATGCTATGGTCTCAGGGGCACTTTTCCATAGGTGGTACAGAGACTTAGAGAGCCACCTGGCACGCTTTAAGTCAGTGGCCTCCAAGTAGTACACTGGCTGGTGCCCTACCTATCTATGCTTTCTAAAACGCTTATAATGCTTTCTAGCTTTGCAAGAAAGTTACTGTCTGACTCCCAGCCCCTTATCACTATTTCCTTGTTCTTAAACATGCCCCACCTTATCCTTATAATGGGGTAGATGTTGAGGCCATATTGGGCCATGACTCCCAACACTTCCTTTGCCTCTTTGCTTACCTTAATACCATACCTCTCAGGTGCCTCAGGTGTGTATAAGTGCTGGGTTATTGGTTCTGAGCCCCATGCAGATGCTATTGACTTGGTAGCATAGTACCTTACTGTGAAGGCCACGTTATGCTTCCTGGCCAGCTCTCTCAGGTACCGCTTTGCGTTTTCACAGACAGGACAGTTGGGGTCAGCTTCCTCAATAATCTCTATCACTTCCTCCTACCCCTCTCAGTGGCCCTTTCAGCCAACCTCTCTATATAGTCAAAGAATCTCTCAGACGGAATTTCAGCCACTTCCTCAGCACTCAGAAATATCCTAAAGCCCTGGCTTTGCACTGGCCTTACATCTTGCCAGTGCCTTAGCCCTATTCCATCCACGGTTGGTACAACTAGCCTTGGGGTCTTGGTGCCCTTCCTAAAACCTACCACCTCAAATGGCGTTACAACATAATCACCTGGCACAGGCTCAGGTGTAGGAGGTGTAGGAGGTGGTGGCTTGTAGATTAGGTTATGTATGTAGAGGGCAAGCCTTGTCAGTGCC
>Ga0208683_100180_pt1 | contig 29242 bp, 33 predicted proteins | sample BED_Mat_host_9_1_FD_187141 | JGI IMG/M metagenome (GOLD analysis project Ga0208683, IMG submission 187141) | Extremophilic microbial mat communities from Yellowstone National Park, USA - BED_Mat_host_9_15 (SPAdes) (version 3) | ecosystem: Environmental > Aquatic > Thermal springs > Hot (42-90C) >... | reverse complement strand
CTAATTCCTAATACAGCTCTCTGTAATTCTAAAGAATTTGTTGTTTCAACAAATAGATATCCTTTTACACCAGGTATTTGCATTATAGAATATATAGCATACTTTCTATTTTTTCCCTCATTTGCTAAAATATCTGCCACAAGCTCTTCTCTCCCAGATGTTACAACTATGGCGTATATTGGCATATCATTATACTATACTGTAAACTTATAAATATAGGCAATACAATGGCTGCAACCAATGCAAAGAATAATAATGTAACATAAACCAATTTCTTTACTTCATCCCAACTAGGTTTATTAGCCGTTTCATATACTTCCCTCATTTCCTTTATACTATCAATAATACCCATTTATATAATCTTTAAAATATATTTTAAAAAACAAATCTATATGGGTAAGGAAGTTATAGAATTATTAGTAGAAGGTGGAAATGCTAAACCGGGACCAAACATAGGACCAAAATTGAGTCAATTAAAATTAAACATTGGAGAAGTAATAAGTAAGATAAATGAAGCCACGAAAGAATTCAAAGGTCTACAAGTACCTGTAAAAATAATAATAGATACAGAAACAAGAAAATATGAAATAGAGGTAGGATTACCACCAACATCATCATTATTAAAAAGAGAAGCAAATATAGAAATTGCAAAAAGAACAAAATCAGATGAAGTGGTTGGAAATGTTACAATGGAACAAATAATAAAGGTAGCAAAAATGAAAATAAAAGATTTAAATACTAATAATTTAAAATCTGCAGTAAAAATGGTTCTAGGAACAGCATTATCCTTGGGATTAATAGTAGATAATAGAAATCCAAAAGAGTTAGAAAAAGAAGTCGATCAAGGATTATATGATAATCTATTAAAATGATATGTTTGATATTTTAAGTTTTTTTATTGGTCTAATATCCGGGATAATTATATCAGTTATTATAATCTTTTTGATTATAAGACATTATATAAAGAAATACTTCTCATCTAAAAAATCAATAAGAGATATAATAGAACTATTTGCTAAAAAATAATTTTTAAATATATTCCATATTTCATTTTTCTATGGATGTTAAAAATATACAATCTCTCATAGAAAAATCAAAAAAGAGAAGATTTAAACAAACAGTAGAGTTAATAATTAATTTAAAGAAAGAATATGATTTGAACAAAAGTGAAAATAAATTTACAGAATATGTTGAATTACCTAAAGGTAGAGGAAAGAAAGTAAAAATTGCTGCAGTTGTTGGACCAGAATTGGAAAAACCGGCAAAAGAAATATTTGATTTTGTATTAGTTAAGGATAAAATAAAGGAAATTGCTGAAAATAAGAGGGAAACAAAAAAATTGGTTAGGAGATATTATATTTTTGTAGCACAAGCATCAACTATGGCGGATTTTGGAAGATATTTGGGTAAATATCTATCTACAAAAAATAAAATGCCAAATCCAAAATATGGAATGATAATTCCAGATAATGCAAATCAAGATTTCTTAAGATCAATTTATAATAGATTGCAAAATATGGTTAGAGTTATTGTAAAGAGCCATAAAACTATTGGTATACCAATTGGGACTGAAGATATGAAGTATGAAGATATATTGGAAAATGCTAATCATGTACTAGAATATTTTATTAATAGGATTCCTGGAAATAAAAATAGCATAAAGAGTGTTTATATAAAGCTAACAATGAGTGATTCTATAAGAATAATGTAAAATGGTATCCCAACAAAAGATATTATATGTAAATGACTTATATTCTAAATTATCAAATTCTAAGATAATTGGAATAGCAAATATAATTGATATTCCCACAGATTCTTTACAAGTAATTAGAAAAAAGCTAAAGGGAATGGATATTGATGTAAAAGCTGTTAAAAAGAATCTTTTTGTTAAAGCTTTAGAAAAAATTGATGATCCAAATATTAAAAAGATGATAGATATAATTGAAGAAAATAAAAGAATTACAGTTCTATTAATATTACCAAAAGAGGAAATAAATCCATTCTTATTAAACAAAATATTGGAAGAAAATAAAAGCTATAGATCAGCTAAAGAAGGAGATATATTGGAAGAGGATGTAATAATAAGAGCCGGACCCACCAATTTAACACCTGGTCCTGTATTAACTGAATTAAAGAAATACAATATAAAAACAAAGGTTGAAAATGGAAAAATTGTTATAACTGAAGATACATTGGTAGCAAAGAAGGGTCAAAGAGTTGATAGTGGGCTGGTATCATTATTACAGAAATTTAATATAACTCCGATACCTGTAAAAATAAAATTATTATTGGTATATGATGGAAAAACATTATATACATATTATATATTATCAACACCTTTAGAAGAGTATATAAATCAATTAAGATCTGGATTCAGAAAGGCTATATCATTAGCAGTAGAAATTTCATTCCCAACAAAAGAAAATATAAAGATATTATTAACCAAAGCATATCAAAACCTAGTAAAATTATCATTAAATACTGGAATACCAATAAAAGATACAATAAAAGATCTATTGAAAATTACAAACAGAAGATCTATAACATTAAAAGAAAAGCTAAATATTAAAGAATAAACTTATTTTTGAAAATTTTTTAATATTTTATGTTTTTACATGAATAATCTTATCCAATAGCTTTGGAATGGTTGAAGATTAGTTTTATTCTTTAGTAGGTACATTATTGGTAATATTTATAAATGTTCACTTACTTATTTTTATATATGACATATGCTATATCACAAGAAAGTTATAAATTAACTGATAAGGCTACAATAAGAAACCTTGAGAGTATATTAAAAATACTTGATGATGTAAAACCAGTATTAATAGGTGGAATAGCTGTAGCTGCATATGCAAATTATTATAATATAAATTATGATAGAAAAACTAGAGATATAGATTTTATAATAAATGAAAATAAAAAGATAGATACAAAAGAAATAATATATAAAGAATTACCAAACTTATCTATTAAAGAAGGACAAATATTTGGATATTATGGAATTGAAATCAAATATAAAGATGGTCCCAGCGTAAGTATATTATTTAAAGATAAAGAAGTGCCATATAATGAAATAGAACTAAAAATAGGAAAAATGAAAATAAAATTATATATTGCTAAGATAGAATATCTTTTAGTAGATAAAATATTTACTTATTTAAATAGAGAAGAAGAAAAAGACCTTAGAGATATAGAAATAACATCTTATTTAATGAAAAAATATGGTTATGATAAAGAATTGCTTTACAAAATATTTGATAAATACTCTAAAAAATATAGAAAATATTCTTTGGAAGCTAAGGATATTATAGAAAACAAATTATCAGTGTAGCCGTATTCATCATTTTTCAGTTTCAAGCCAACCACATCATTATTCTCCCCTACCTGGAGGAACTGGTTCATATATCCCCAGTGCATGGTAGGTAGGGATAAAATTATAATATTTTTATGATTTAAAATTTTTATATCACAAAGTTTCTGAAATATAAATGAATGAAGTTATTGAAGAATATAAAGTATGGTTAGAAATACAAGGAAAATCTAAAAATACAATAAAAACATATGCTGGTACAATAAAAAAATTTTTAGAATTTCTAATAAATAATGGAATAATTATTATAGATACAAAATCTATTAACAATTCATTGGATAAGAATATAATTCTAAAATTTTTGGCTGAATTGAAGGTTAATAAAAAACTAGATTCTAATTCATTAAGGTTATATGTTAGAGCTATATCTTCATTCTTAAAATTCTTGGATAATGAAAACCTAGCAAAGCAAATAAAAGCTCCAAAGGTAGATAAAAGATTGCCAAAATTTATTACATATGATGAATTAAATAAATTGTTGGAAAATGCGGAAAATTATAGAGATAAACTAGTTATTAAATTTCTATTTTATACTGGGGTAAGAGTTTCTGAATTGATAAAAATAAAAAAGAATGATATAATTTTTGAAGAGGGTTTTGTAAAAGTATATGGAAAAGGTGGAAAAGAAAGGATAGTACCAATACCAAAAGAATTATTAAATGAATTGAAAAATTATATAAATAAAATAAATACTGAAAACATATTTCCATTATCATCAAGACAGGTAGAAAGAATTATAAAATATATTGCAAAAAAGGCTGGAATAAGTAAAAAAGTAACTCCACATGTATTGAGGCATTCTCTTGCAACAACATTATTATCAAAAGGTGTTGATATAAGATATATACAAGAAATACTTGGTCATAGTTCATTAAATATTACACAAATATATACTCACGTTGTTCCAAACCAATTAAAAGAAATATATAATAAAGTTTTTGAAAGTTTAGCTTAAAATTGTTTTTATTTCAAAATAATATATTCCAATTACTACTATTGTTATTATAATTGATATTGTGAATTCTGCAGATAATAATGGCAGGTTTTGGGGTAATAATGAATTTATATTAATTGTTCCAAATATATATGGAAATAATAATGCTGCTAATATCGTTGCATTTAAATAATTAGAAATTATGAATAATATTCTTTGTACAATATCCTTTAAATTCACAAATGTTAATATTAGTAATATTATTAGTGGAAAAAAGAATAAATAAGGTATTGTATTTTCATATAGATATATATCCAACAATACTAACAAATATCCTATTAATCCATATATCTTAAACTTCTTTACATTAAATACATATCCAAGAATACCTAAAACAAATAATATTGTTGATAACAACAATAATAATGTAAAGTAATTAAATATAATGGAAGGTTCCAAAACAATATTTCCATTTACAATTTTAATACCATAACCAGTAATAGCTGTAGATAATATAGAAACAAATAATGTTACCATTATCAAGGTTCCAAATAAATATATTAATATATCTCTTTTACTATATTCTTTATTTATACTTTTCCCTTCAAAAAACCCTATTCCAATATTTCTGAATATGAATAAAAATAATATAATAAATATTAATGGATAAAATGAATATGCAACGGGAACTAATAATGATGGTAATAAAGCTTCATATTGTACTAAAAAGAAAGTAATTGATGTACCTGTTATTTCCCACATTGATAAAAACAAATTTTCATATTTTTTATATAAATCCTTATTTATAAAGAATGATAATGCCAAAGCTATTTCTATTCCCATAAATAATAAGATTGTTGCTGCAATTAAAAATATATATGTATAAAAGTAAAATGAATAGTTTATCATAATTTATTAATAAAATATCTTTTTATAGCCAATATAGATAAAACAAATAATGATATATATATTAATTCAAAAGCTATTGCAATAGGAATAACTCCCAGATTTAAATTTGCAGCATCCCTTGTTAATAGTATTCCATATATTGTCCATGGTTGTCTTCCAACTTCTGCAGCAACCCATCCAGTTTCCAAGGAAATTAAAGATAATACCGATAATAATATTAATCCATATAATAATAATTTATTCATATAAAATGTATATTTTGGATTTAAAGTAAATTTTTTATCTTTTTTATCTTCTTTTGAAATTATTAAAGAGATCAATCCATATAACGATATAAAGAATATTAAGAATCCAAATATTGCCATTATATCAAAAGAATTATGTGCTATAGTAATATCGTTTATTGATGGTATATAAGATTCATTTGCATATATTCCAGGAACAATTGTATTTGGATTAAAACTTCCATATAATAAACTTTGCAAATTTGGAATTTGTATTGAATCGATTAATGTATAATTGTTTGTAACAATTCCAAATAAATTTTCGGGTGCATTAGAAATATTTCCATTCAAATTGGCCTCTAATGTTGCATACTTAACTGGTTGATATTTTGCTAATGTATCTATTGAATTTATTCCAAATATTCCTAATAATAATATTGATAAGAATAATATAGGAATTGTTAATTTCAAAGCTTTTCCATATATTTTTATATTTTCAATATCCCCTTCTTTCAATATTTTATATGAAATAAATAATACAAATATTGATAAACCAAATTCAAATGATGCTAAAATTCCATGAAATACTTCAATAAATTCTATTGGAGTAAAAAATATAGAATATGGATTTATATCAATATATTGACCATTTAAATATTCAATTCCTACAGGATAATTCATAAAAGCATTTAATGTTATTATTAAAAAACCAGACATCGCCCCAAATATTCCGATTAAATACATAAATATTGGATGTAATATCGAATTATTATATTTTTTAAATGAGTAGAAATATATACCCACAAATAAAGATTCTATGAAGAATGCTAAAATTTCTATATATAATGATATAATTGCTGTATTACTCACTATTTGCATAAATTTTGGGAATAATATATATATTTCAAGAGCAACAATTGTACCGGACAATGTTCCTATTGCAAATAAAACTAATATTAATGTCGATATTCTTTGAGCTAAATTTTTTATACTTTCATCTTTCTTTAATATTCCATATAATTCTAATGTTCCAATTGCAAAAGGCATTCCAATTGTAATTGATGCTATTATAATATGTACAGCAAGAGAAGATGCAAAAACAATTCTATCAATATCATATACAGGTAACATAAAATATTTATATTTTATATATCTTAAAAATTTTTTATTTAAAAAACAAATACAGCTGCTGATATAACAGTGCTATATTTTTCCACCTTTGTTTTTCTAAATATTTCTAATTCCTTATCTATTTCTATATTATACATAGACTTTATCATATTTTTTGCCATATTTTTTGCATATCCTTCCTCTTTTCCAGTATAATATCTATTGTATTCTGTAAAATATCCATTGTATTTTTATCCTTGGGTAATGCTACTCCAACTGATGAAAATATTTCTTTACCCTCTTCATTCGAAGTAAATCTAGATAAAACACAAAATACAATCTAACTTGTCTTTAAATATTTTAATCCTTCTCTATGTCTATAATTTTTATATTTGGTGGTGCTATACTAGATACTGAAACTAGATTAAACCTCTCTATTTTTGCATCTCTCAATGCATATTCAAAACTTAACAATTGATCATCTGCCACACCTATACCAGAAGTAAAGAAACTTTTTGGTACCATACTAGCGGGTTTATAAAATAAAAAATTAATTTTATGATTTATAAATCATCTAGAAGATGACGCCAATCTCTCTAACTCTAATTTTTTCTGTATTGCAAATGACTCTACAGAATTTTTATATGCATTTATTATTTCTTTTGCCAATGCACTTGCCATATCCTTTTTATTCCTAGAACCATGATATGATCCCCAAACAATATACCTTATAGCCAAATCAATCCTTCTTAAAGGTGAAATATCCACTGCTTTTGGATATCTTGCACCACCCATTTCTATATTTGTTACTTCTTCTCTTGGGGCAGCATTTTCTATTGCCTTTGTCAATACTTTTATTGGATTTTGTTTTGTTTCCTTTTCAATTATTTCAAATGCCTTTATCAATATTTTTAGTACTTTATGATATTCTCCAGAAGCATAATATGATGTAAATTTATGTTTTCCACCATAATGACCTGGTGTCATTAATCTACCAATTAATCTCTCTATAATTGGCATATTTCTTCTCCCAAATCTTCTATTTTGATATCTACCATTTGTTTTTGGAACAATATATGGCTTCAAATTCATAAATACCCTTAATGTTTCATCTTCTACATCTACTTCATATTTCCATCTTCCAAGAAATTTCAAATCATTAATATTATTCACCATTAAAAATAATATTAAAGGATAAATTAAAAAATTATTCTGATTCTCTTATTGCCTTAACTAAAACCGGTATTAATGTTAGTACAAACAATATTACAAATCCCCATGCAAATATATTTTCTACATTTGCTGAAATATTTGAATATCCAACAGTTAATACTGATAATGATGATATAACAAATATTGAATATATAAATACTTGGATAAATGGTCTTACATTTTTATAATATGTATTTTCACTTATATGTTCTGTTATATACTTCATTACAATTAGTCCAATTGATAATATTACAAATACACCTATTATATTATCAAACAATGTATATTGGAATCCTAACAATTCTAAAGAATAATATATTATTATCCATACAAATCCTAGGAATAATAATAGTTTCAATAATTCTGCTACAAATGAATTATATCCTTCAATTAGTATATATAGATATGATGTAAAGAATATTGAAAATATTACACCAGCTGCTATTATTAATACAACTATCGATATTAATAATAATGTTGAAGAAATCATCATTGTCAATTCCAGTATACCTGATACATAATAATATTGTGTCGCTGTTAATACATTTGGCATCAATGATAATACACTATTAAATACTAATATTCCCAATATTACTCCAACCAAATATGATAATAAGGTTGATATATTTATTTCGGGCATTTTGCTAAATGTTGATTTTAATTTCTCATATAAATTCTCTATCTTTACATATTTTGCAAATATCCAGTTCAATACTTTATATACTATCCATCCAATAAAATAACCTATTACCCCACCCAATACTAAAAAACCAATAAAATAACCTATAGACATCAATAAGTCATATACCATTTATTTTTTATGTATTAAAATTATATAAATATTGTTTTTGTTATCAAAAAATAACAACTATTTCTTTATAATCTATCTTAAAAACTATCTTCTAGCTTTTTCTATCTTACCCTTTCTTAATAATTCTAAAGGTTGTCCGTTTACTAGTATTACTTTATATCTTACTCCTGGTATTGAACCTATAGTTCTCCCCTTTGGTCCACCTATTCCAACTATTAATACATCATCATGTTCATCAATATATTTTATTGCCTTATCACCTGGAGCAAAGGCTGTAACAATTTTTCCATTCTTCTTTAATTGAACTTTTACACATTTTATCATTCCAGAATATGGCTGTCTTTTTTCAATCTGTACTTTTTCTAATACAATTCCAGATGCCATTGGACTTCCTTCCAAAGGATTATATTTCTCTTTTAATTTTAATATCCTTCTTTTCCATTCTTTCTTACTCCATCTAAACTTTTTTCTATTTTCAATTAGTTTCTTAGCAGCAAACAATCCATTAGCCATTCTTTAATATAGATATAACAGAAATTTTAAATGGCTTTTTCAATAGAAAACCCACCTCTTCATTTGAATAATTCAATATCTCTACTTCAAAATTTCCTAATTTCTGATAGTACTCTATGTCTTCTTTTATATTTTCTGGAGCATTTTTTGCTAAAAATATCTTTTCTATTTTCCCCCTTTTAATCATTTTCAAAGTTCTATTATATCCAATAATTATTTTTTTCTCATCAACAATTTTCTTTCTTAAATCATCAAATGTTACCATAAAATCTATCTATATAAAAAATATTTTTATTCCTTATCTTCTCTATTATTTCCTACAAAATATATATCATATAAACCGGTACCTAAATATATTGGTTGATTCATTATAACATTATCTATTCCACTCAATACCTTATCAGATTGTCCCATTATTGAAGATCTAACAAATATAGAAACTGGAGTTTCAAATGCTGCCTTTGATAATGTAGATTCTTTTTCTGCATGTAGTCCATATCTATTTATACCTAAATATATTCCATGCCATGTCAACATATCTGATACTAGCATAAAATGCCTTACATTTACACTAAGACCTTGTTGTTCATATAATTTAACTAATTCTTGTAATATTGCAGCTCTGGTAGCTTCTATCCCAAATACCCTTTCTATTTCTCTTAGATCATTTGTATATACTTTTGTATAATCTACCTCTGGTATTTTCATGACTTCCAATAAATTAGATCCAATAGTATATATTACATATTCATTATCTTCTTTATGTATAGTTACATCCTTAATTCCTTTTATTCCTTTTATTAATATCTTCTTTATCATTTCTTTAAGCAAATATAATTCTTTTGCAGATAATTTAGGAGCAATTACATATATATTTTGCTTATCATTCTCAACCTTATACTTCTTTATTTTCTTTTTTAATATTCTAAATACTTCATCAAATGTTAATTCTTCTTTTTCCAATTTTTCTTTATCCAAAATAATTATTATCTTATTTTCAAATACATCTATTGTTATTGATAATAATAAATCCTCCAATAATAATTCCTTTATCTTTTTTGCAACATTTTTGGCTGCATTTAAATCATTTTTATATTCATCCAATAACCTTATTATCATATATTTTCTTTTCATTTTCTTTTTTGCATCAGTTATTTCTGTGAGTCTAGGTAAACCCAAAGAAACCTGCTGAGCAGATATACCTACAAAGTGAAATGATTTTAATATCATCTGTGTTGTTGGTTCTGCAATTGATTGAGCAGCAACTATACCAACAGGTTCACCTGGATCTACTATAAATTTATATGAAAAATCTTCTACTATTTTTCTTAATTTTTCATCTTCTATTTTTTCTAGATCCTTTTTTATTTTTTCTGGTAGTTCCATTTTTATTATTTTCTACATAAGGTTTTAAAATTTGGGCCAGTAAATTTACATCTAATTTTCCATTTATTGATTTATGTACTGCAACTCCATCTCCTCCATATACGAATTGTATAATCCTATTATATGCATCTCTAACAGTTAAATCGTCATTTACATGAAGATCATATAAACTTAGTACCAATCTCCTATAGAAGTATCCAGATTGAGCAGTCCTTATTGCAGTATCCATTAAAGAGTCTCTACCAGGTAATGCGTGGAAGAACATTTCCCATGGTTTTAATCCATCTCTAAAAGAACTTATTACCCAACCATGATATTTTGGATGGTATATATTTCTCTCAAATATTGATAAATTCCTTCCCTTATAACCAAAGTCTATAAATCTTCCTCTAAATGCTTGAAATCCTAAAGATCCAGCCATTCTAACAGCATTTTGCCAATCACCTCTTGCACCAGTTATAGACATAATATATGTACCTGTATCTTTTTTCATATATTTTCTAAGAACATCTTGTATTTTTGTAACACTTCCAGATATTGACTGCATAGATTTTAGTTCATATGTTTCCTGTAAACTTCTACCAGCAATCCTCTCAAGAGTTCCTTCAGTATATTGTTTATATAAATCTTCTACTATTTTTTGTGTATCATCTATTATCTTTCTTATTTCCTCTTTTGCCTCTTCTGGTAGATCAAAATCAGAGATTGACATTGTAATTCCCAAATTATATTGATAATATATTCCTAATAAACCATATTTTTCTAATAATTCAGTTACATATTCTTTTCCATACATCTTATATAATACAACAAACAATCTTCCCTTCTCTGCTTTTATTAAACTTGAATCCAAATATCCCCTAACAATCATTTCATTTTCTATCTTTATTTTATCATTTTCAAAATTAAAGTCATCTGGTAAGAATACTGAAGCAATTTCTTTTCCAGTTAAATAATCTCTTCTCTCCTCTTTTGCTTTTTTAATAATATTAGACAAATTATCTAAATCTTTATCATTAGCATTTGACATATATATTAACTGTGCAGCTTGATTAATTGGTATTTTTACATCACCTTGTGTTATTAAATACAATCCTGTTATCATTTCTTGGATCATACCAACAATAAAATCCCCATATCTTGGAGTAATATAATTATTTGATATTTCTGTTAAAAATTCTGCTTCTGCTCTCGCTTCCTCACTTCTTGGTAAGAATACATTCATTTCATCTCCATCAAAATCTGCATTATATGGTTTACATACTATTGGATTTATCCTGAGGGTATTTCCAGGAAGTATTTTAGCATAATGACCCATCATTGATAATCTATGTAATGAAGGATATCTTAATAATAATACAATGTCTCCATCCATTAAATGTCTTTCAACAATCCATCCTGGTGCAATCATTGAAGCAATTGTTTCTTTATTTTCTTCAGTAATTATCCTTTTTCTTCCATCTGGAGATATTACATAATTTGCACCAGGGTATTTTTCAGGTCCGTTCAATATATATTCCTTCATTTTTTCAATATTCCATTCAGTAACCCTTTCAGGAACTGTCAATGTTTTTGCAACATATAATGGTATTCCAACCTCATTTGGTTTTATTTTTGTATCTGGAGTAATAACTGCCCTTGAACTATAATTTAACCTCTTTCCAAGCAAATATCTCCTAATTATCCCTTCCTTTCCAGAGATTCTTTCAACCAACGATTTTAATGGTTTTCCAGACCTCTGTTGAGCTTTCGGGACATATGGTAAAGTATTGTTAAAATATGTAAATATGTGATATTGTAATAAATTATATATATCATCTACAATAACCTGCGGCGCTCCTGTTGTTATATCTTCTTTTAATCTTTGATTTGTTCTTACAATATCAACTAATTTGTGAGTTAAATCATCTTCTGCTCTTTCACCAGTTTCCAAAACTATTGAAGGTCTCATTGTTACTGGAGGTACTGGTAAAACTGTTAATATCACCCATTCTGGTCTAGAAAATGAAGGATCAAATCCAATTAATAGTAAATCTTCATTTGGTATTTTTTCAAATATTGCTCTAATTTCGACGGGATACATTCTTCTTTCATTTTCCTTATCCTTAACATAAAAGTAAAATGGTTTTCTAAATTCAACTTTTGGATTTTCATATCCACATACAGGACATTTCGATCTTTTTTTAGCTTTGGAATATACAAACTTAATTATAAATTTATATAATCTATTCCATCTTCTCGAATTTCTATACCTTTCTATTTTATTTAATACAAATTCTCTTTCTTCTTTTGTTAATTTCACATGACCACAATTATGACAAACAGCATTTACTAATTCTTTAACAATTGGTAAAAATTCTGGATGTAATACTGGCCTTGCCAGTTCAATATGACCAAAATGTCCCAAACATTTTCCCGCAGTTTTTCCACATGTTTCACATACATAACTTGGATCTACTACTCCCAATCTTAAATCCATTAATCCACCCCTTATAGGAGTTCCATCTTCATCATATAACTCTGATACAATTATTTTTGCTGCAGACATTTTTCTTATTGCATCTGGACTTAATAAATAATATTGAATTTCAGAAATTCTTTTGAAAAATATGTCGTTCATCATTAAAACTTATAATTCAACTTAAGTCTAGGCCAAATTCCAAGAGAGATTAATTCATTTAATAATAAATGGAATGCATAAGAAACTTTAACTTTTGATATTTTTTCAGTTTCACCACAAATAGGGCAATAAACCCTATTTCTTATATTATCTTCAACAGCAAGAGAACCACATTTTTCACAAACATAAATAGTTGTATCATCAGAAGAATACATTTCTCTTAATAATATAGAAGCACCATGAGCAGCAAGGACTTCATGTTCCATTTCACTAAATTTCAAACCACCTTTCTTTGATTTACCTTCTGTTGGCTGCCTTGTTAATAATGTAACCGGACCTGTTGCTCTTGCCTGTAATTTATTCTTTGCCATATATTTTAATCTTAAATAATAAATGCTTCCAATAAATATTTTAACCTTAAATTCATCTCCAGTTAGAGGATTATATAATGTTTCTTTTTCATCTTCTCTAAATCCTAAAGATAATAATTCTTTCCTTAATTCTTCCTCACTTTCTCCATACCATGGTGTTCCATCAACATATCTCCCATTTAAACTTCCAATCTTTCCAGCAAGCAATTCTAATAATAAACCAACAGTTTCTCTTGAAGGAATTCCAGCAGGAGAGAATATTATATCTGGAACAAGACCTGAAGATGACCATGGCATATCTGATGGATCAACAATCATTCCCAAAACACCTTTCTGTCCGTGTCTTACGGAAAATTTATCTCCAAGTTCTGGGATCCTTAAGTCTCTTAATTTTATCCTAACAAGTAAATTTCCATCATCAGATTCTGTTATTATAACCCTATCTACCCATCCTTCCTCCCCACTACCAGTAGTTAATGAAGAATCTTTCTTTCTTAAACCTGTTGCAATAGATTCAGAAGTTAAACCAATAAATCTTGGAGGTGATATCTTACCAACAAGGACTTCTTCTGGTTTTACAAATGATTCAACAGAAACAATCCCATCCTCTTCTAAATTTTTATATTTATCCTTTCCTCTATATAATTCCACGGAAGGATCTGGAATTGTAATTTCATCTTGTAATCCTCCAGAGTATCTTAATCTTTCTATTTCATAAGATCTAAAATATACAGATCTAAATAAACCCCTATCTATTGAACCTTTATTCATGATAATTGCATCTTCAATATTATATCCTTCCTGTGTCATTACAGCAACAATTACATTTTGTCCTATTGCATAATCATCCTTAAATATATTAAAAGAAAATGTCCTAGTAATCGGGTATTGTGGATAATATAAGATTGATATATCAGTATCAAATCTATTATGGAAGTTTAAAGAATATATGGAATGAGCCTGCCTCTGTGGTCTAACACCTCTATTTAATCTTGCAGATTGATTTCTATTTGAAAATGGAACTAAAGATGTAGCTATACTAAATATTACTAAAGAAGATAACTCTAAGTGAGTTGTATTTTCCTTTATATCTTCGGGATATAATGCAACATTTAAATTTTCCTCTTCTGCAGGATCAACCCATTCAATTATACCTTCCTTTTCTAAATCTGACCACTTTATTTCCCTTCTCTTTAATTTTTCAATATGTTCTTTTGTTAATAATGGTTTTCCATCTTTTACAACAATTAAAGGCCTTAAAATCCTTCCCTTTCTAGTTAATATTTCTATAACATTTCTTGTTTCATCAAAATGTATGTTTACAAAATATGGAATAATACCTCCTCTTCTTTTTTCCTTAAATTCTTCGATAAATTTATTAACATCATCTACATATCCAACAAAAATACTATCTATATAAACCTCATATGCCATTTTTATTTTTTATATCTGAAATATTTTTAATTATTGGCCTTAATCCTATATCCTCTAACTTCCTAATCAATTCATTTTTATCAACCTCTTCAAAACTTGTCTTTGCCAATATTGTTTTATTTTTTCTTAATCCAGTTTCATGACCTTCCGGTGTTTCCATTAAGTCCAATCTACCCCAATGAGTACCATGAGCCATTCTTGCTTCTAATAATTCAGCCTCACCAGATATTGAAGAAACAACCCTTGTTAAATGGGATAAAACAGAAATCTTGTTCGTTCTATCTAGAGCCTGTGAAATTCCTGTTCTATTCCTTGTCCATTTTCCAATAGCCATTACATTTTCAAATCTTTCAGTAAATATTTTTGATCTAAATATAGATGTATATGAAGGTATTTTTCCCCTTTTTACTAACCTTTCATATTGATACATTGCATCTGTCATCAATGTTCTTAAAGTAACTAGAAAATATTCCCTAATTAATTCTCCAGGTGTTCTAACTATTTTATTTGCAAAGTGATCTTTTATATCTTCATCAATTTTTTCATGAGCTAATAATAATAATTTCCTTGCCATCTTTAATAAATTGTATGCTTTTAATAATCTATCATTCGGTGATGTTCCAATATTAGGTAATAATAGATTATCCAATATTGATAATAATTTTTCTTTTTTAACTTCTGGAGATCCTGTTAATTTTAATTTATCGGCCAAATATCTTATTGCATCTTCAGAAGTTTTTATATTTTGGAATTCTAATAAATTAATATATATTTCCTCAAAATCTTCTCCTTCAGAAATTAATTGATTTATTTCAACATCCTTTTCCAAACCCAGAGCCCTTACCAAAGGTATTAACGGAACCTTTTTATATTTCTCAATTGATAAATATAATAAACCATCTTTTGTCATTTCCATTCTATGAGCCTTTAATTGAGTTAAAGATTCTGATAATAAATATCCACTATATTTTATGGAAGCAGTTTCTCTTTGAACATAAAATTTATTTGTACCAAGTTCTTCAGATAATATAATTAATTTTTCATTCCCATTAATAATAAAATATCCACCGCTATCTGTCGGATCTTCCCCAATTCTTATTAATTCTTCCTCTGATAACCCATAGGTATTACAATATTTTGATCTAACCATTATTGGCAATCTACCGATTGATACCTGATATTTACTTTTAAATGTTTCATTTTCATATACAGAAAATTCCATAAATACTGTTCCAGCATATGTAAGTCTTCTAATCCTAGCTTCTATCGGATATATTAATCTAGAAACACCCTCCTTCTCCATAAAATCTGCCTTCCCCAACCACAATTTTTCTATTTTAAATTCCAAATCCCTTAATCCTGGAGATAATAATCTTGGAGAGAATGTTCCCAATTCTCTTCCAATCTTTATCATTTCTACATCAACAAAATATTCAAAGGATCTAAGCTGTACTCCTAGCAGATCATTCTCCTCCAAATATTTATAGAATAAGATATAATTATCTGTATTATTATTAGCCACTTTTTATTTATATATATGATATTTTTATAAGTTTAATCCTCCACAACAACTCTATAATATATTTCTTCCCCAATCCATGGATTATTTCTTATGATCTTAACAATATCTCCTGGCTTAGCATTTAAATTCTTTAATGCTGGATCTGAGATTTTAATCTTTGGTAAATCTGATAAGGATACTTTATACTTTTCCAATAATTCTTTCTTTTCCTCTTCAGATAATATTATATGTTTTGGTACTAAATAATGTTTTGTTATATCAATTTCCGATAATTCCCTTGAACTTTTTTTAGGTTTATTAACCTTAGAAACTTTTTTAGACTTGACCCTTTTAGTAGATTTAACCATTTATTTAATTTTTATAAAAAACTTATAACTTTACCTCCTAGATATTAGGAATGGGCAGAATAGCTATATTCACAAAAACCAATTTACAAGACTATAGAATAATAAAATTAAAGGATGAAATAAAAAATTATAATAACATTAGCATTATTGATATAGAAAAAGAAAATATATTTCCATATAATGAAAAAATATTAAATTATGATTCATATTATTTTTTCGTTGGATCAAATTTTTTATCAGATATACATTTTTTATCAAAATATCTTAAACAAAATGGAAAGAGAGTAATAAATACAATACACGTTAAGGAATCTATAATATCAAAAACACTATTTTATAGTATCCTAAATAAATATATAAAAATTCCAGAATTTGTGAAAATATATTCAATAGATAATATAGAATATGTAATAAATAAGATTGGATTTCCAATGATAATAAAGCATCAGTTTGTTCATAGGGGAGAATTTGTGCATAAAATAGATAATGAAAAAGAATTATATGATTTTTTAGAAAAATATTTATTGGAAAAGAGAATGAACATAAAACATTTAATATTTCAAAAATATATACCTTATGAGAAAGATATAAGGATAATTTTCATAGGAAAACCAATTGGTGCAATGGAAAGGATTAACAAGAATAGTTTTAAGGCGAATATTAGTCAGGGTGGATATGGGAAACAATATAAATTGGATCAGGAGATAATAGATGTTGGATATAAAATTATGGAAAAATGTAACTTGCAAATATTTGCATTTGATCTATTATTAAAAGATAATCAATATTATTTGATAGATTTACATCATATATTCCAATATGAAGGATTTGATAAGTATTTAAATAAAGATATTACAAAAGAGATATTAAATTATTTGAATGAGATTAGTAATAAAAGCTAAAGGGAATAAATTAATAAAAGCAACGCATAAAAGTACTCTAGAAATTACTAAGGACAATTATTTAACTGAAAGAGGGGATTGTATAATTGGTATAAATGCAAATTATTCTGTAAAAGATTTACCAGAAGATCTTAAAGATCATTTATTAGATGAAGGAAAGATAAAGATTGTAATTAAAGTTGATGATTTAATAGATAATATAATTGCATATGGTTCGAGAAAATTATTGTTAAAAAATGATAGAAGTATCGTTATAAGAAAAAGCAATTATATTGATGATAGAACTTTGGCAATAAATTCAAATAAGAGTGCTATTGATATTGATAGAAGATTGATAGAAAGATTTAGGAATGAAAGAGATATGGAATTTATTATATATTACTGAAAAATATTTATAAAGAATAAAATGTTTATCCTTAATTATGAAAAGAAGAGGTATAGATATGGCTGTGCAACTGATATTTGTAATAATAATAATGTTAGTAGTGGCAGTTATTGTAATTAAGTTATTCCAGCAACAAACATCAAAGATTAGTCAAATATCAAATACACAGATACAACAGGCAGTTTCGGATTGTTCAAGTTATTGTTCAGATCCAGTAACATTTTGTACAAAGTATGAAAATATAGGAAATGGGCTTGTAGAAGCAAGTCCTGGATATTATGTATGTTCAAATGCTGTTCCATGTAGTGTAGTATTACAATTATATGGTGGTCCTTCCAGTCAATGTCAATATGAAGGATTTTCTATAACACCTCTTAATTGTATGTATTTAGAATGCCAGAATTATATTGATAATTTATATTATGATCCATTACAGGCAACAATTTATGTATTTGGAAACTATTCTCTTACTACATATTTTAATGCAACAACTGGACAAGCAAATATACAAATTTCTTCTCCATCTCAAATATTAAATCCAGGTCCATCACAATGTTCTGCACAATTACCAACATGGATTACAAACCAGGTATTTGGTGCATTATTGAAGGTTATTAACTATTATAATACTGCAGATAATTGTAATTTGAATTTAACAGTTAATAATGGAGTACTAGCAGTAACTGGAAATTGCACAGCATTGAGTATAAATAATAATGTTAATGGAATACCATTGTGCCAATTCTTATTGCAAGTACCATATTCACAGTTAAATAACATACCAAGCACAACAAGCTAATGTAATGAGTTTTTTTGAATATTTTTATAACAATTTTAATCTAATAAAATTAAAGGCCCCTGGTTCTATATATAAAAGATATGCATTTCATTTATGGTTAAATAGATTAAATACAAATCCGGATAATATATTTTCTTCTGTAATAACTCTTACATTATTTTCTATAATTATATATTTCATTCTAAGTTTTGTAAGCTTTCAATTTGCTTTTTCTTTATTAATATCATTATTAATATTATCATTTTATTTTGCATATTATCCAATATTCTATACACAAGTCGTTAGAATACAAGTAACATCAGAAATTATATGGATAATATTATATTTATCATTATATCTAAAAAGAAATCCTAATTTAGAGAATGGAATAAAATATGTAGCATATTATATGAAAGGTTATATTGCAACAGACTTTAAATCATTATTATATAATTTAGAAACAAATAAATTTAATGATATAGAATCTGCATTAGAATATTATCAGAGAAGATGGTTTTATCTAAGTCCAGATTTCGTATATGCAATCACTCATATTGTAAATATTAAATATAAGAATTCTATTGATGATATAAATAAATTATTAGATAGAATTTTAGGATGGATATTAAAGAAATCTTTGGAAAAGTCTCAATTATATGTAGATGCCTTAAAGGAACCAGCAACAGTTATAGTATCTTTCTTAGTAATGATGCCAATAGTTAGCTTAATGATGTTACCAATAATATCTGTATTTTTATTAAATACTGTAAGTTTCTATTTCATAGCATTTTCATATATAATAATTTTACCAGTTATTACATTTCTGATAATTCAAAACTTCTTATCAAAAAATCCATTTGCATTCTCTGTTCCAGATTTATCTTTAGCAAGAGATCTACCAAAACCTGGAAAATTTAAAATTGGAAATAAAGAAGTTCCAGTGATAATAATTTCAATAATATTAGGATCAATTGCAGTTCTAGGAATATATCATTTAATTTCCCTAGCTATAAAAATTACATTCATTCCACAAGGATCCTTAAATGATTATTTAAATATAGTTTACCAGGATAGAGCATTAATATATTCTGTTTTAACTTTAACATTACCTTTGGGATTAGGTTTGGGTGTGGGATCTTATTATTATTTAACATCTTTCCAAAGAGTTAAAAAAATATATCAAATTGAAGAAATAGAAAATGAATTTCCAATTGTTGTATATGAATTCGCATCATTATTAGAAGATGGCTATCCATTTGAAATAGTAATTGAGAAAACATACTATAATTATAGAATAATAAAATCATCCGGAGTTATGGAAAACTTTCTAAAAACAACATTATATAATTTAAGAAGAGGTTATGATTTAAGTAATTCTATATTCGATCCAAAAATTGGTTCATTAAATTTATATCCATCAAAATTAGTAAGAGAATCTATGCAATTGTTAGTTACTTCTGCATCAAAAGGTCCTGAAGTCTTATCGAAAATTGCATATAATGTATCAACAAATTTGGAAAATGTAGATAATATAAGATATAATGTAAGGAAAATATTAAATGAAATAATTGGATTAATAGATATGACATCAAGAAATTTAGTACCATTAATTTCTGCAATGGTTACAGTTTTTAATAATGGTATAGTTTCTATGCTTTTTGCACTTGCATATTTCTTTCAATTAATAGACCAATCTTTTGGTCTTGGTGGAGGAACAAACTTATTCAATTTCATTGTAAATACATTTAATCTATATAATTTAATACCACCAACACTTTTTGAAGCAATAATTGGTATATTCTTTATAGAATATGTAGTAATAACTTCATATATGAGTGCTGGAATAAAATATGGATTTGATAATACAATGACATCATATTATATAGGTAGAAATTTATTATTCGGGACAATATTTTATGTAATATTTTCAATAATAGGAATATTGATAGTATATACAGTATTTGGCCCATATTTACCAACAAATATACAATTATGAAATTGCAACAATCAATATATTGGATTATAATAACTTTTATATTAATTATAGCTGCTGCCTTATTTTCTTTTTATTATATTTATAATATAAAAAATAATTTGAGTGGAAATAGTATACAAACAATTAATTGTCAACAGTTAGAAAATCTATATAATAAAAGTTTTCAGGAAATAATTAATATTAAAGTATTTCTTAATGAAAATTGTACAATAAATGGAATAACAATACCTGCAGGCTATAGAATTATATATATTTATAACGGAAGTATTAATTATATATGAAGAATGATATAGCAATAGATACTGTATTTATTATTATAATAGCAATAATATCTGTTGTAGTTATATTAGATATTATTTTTACAAAATTCTTTGGTAATTCTCAAGCATATTATTGTCAAACATTAATATCACAAGGCGGTTTTTCTCCATCATGTGAAAAATATTATCCTTCAGCAATAAATGTTATTTATACAAATGAAAGTAATGATACAATTTATTCAGATATAACAGGATTAATATTAAATTGCTACAATAATAATGTAAATACAAATAAATTATTTAATATATGTTACGATGTTTATATAGATGAAAAAATTATTCTAAATTCATCAATATTAATTCAATATATACAAAATTATACTATATTTAATCCAAATAATATTATATTCCATTTAAATAACAGTGATGGAAATATATATCCATACAATAGTATATTTATAATATACAACAATAGTTATATTGTAATATGGCAATAAGGTCTCAAGAACTTCCAATTAATTATACTTTCTTAATAATTATAGGAATAATTGTTACAGTAGTAATTTTAGGAATAATATTTTTATTAAGGGGAAATATAACTTCTTACATTAGTAGTATAATGCCAAAATATAATAATACACAAACTGTAGTAGAAACAAATGTAAGTTCAATACAAGATGTTGCAATGGATGTAGTAGCATGTTACTATAAAAAAGCTCAGGGTCTTTGTTATTTAATTAATTATGAGGGATCTCCATTTACATGTCTGGATTTAATAAACAATGTAAGTAGCATAGATCAAAATGTAGTAATGCAAAATTGCAATTATAATATAAATCCAGGAGAATATATATTAATATATTCGGCAGGAAATTATGTTTATATTAATGTCCAAGGATAAAAATGGATAAGTGGTTTTGGATAATTGTAACAATTATTGCTTTTGGTTTATCTTTATATTTATATTTTAAATTTTCAAGTATAAATAATCAGACCCAATTATTATATCAGGATATATCCTCATGTCAAAATTTATATACAGCAATTGAAAGAGTATGTTATTCAAACAATGGAACAGAAATTTATACTAATATTGAAATAAACAGTTATTTAAGTTATATATATGGTAATAATAATTTATTAAGTTGTTATATATATGATGAATATTACAATTATACAGTACCATGTAATGTAATAATAAATACAACAAATAATACAATTCAATATTATACTTCTGGATTATTTTATGAATTATCATATGGAAATCCAAATGAAAAAATCCCATTACTTATTGAAAAAACATCTCCAACAGAAGTAACAGTTTATATAGAAAATCCAAGTTAAAAAATTTTTAAAATTTTTAAATATTATTAGATCATAATGAAGAAGAATCAATTAAATTTACTTTCAATAGTAATAATATTACTGGTTGTGTCATTATCTTTTCTAATATACTATCAATATTCTTCAAATGTTAAAAGGGAACAAGAAAAATATATATTTGAAAATTTTATTAACAGTTTACAGAATTTGCAAAATACAATAGATAGTATTCAAGGTACATATTATATAAAAGTTGATATACCGAGCGGGGTTTTATTATATGAAAATAGCACAGAATTAATAATACAATATAATAACAATAATTATACAATTGATTTTCAAAATAAGACAGTAATTTTATATAATAATAATCAAAATGTGAGTTTCTTATATCCAAACAATTATATATATCTTGTTAGTACAAATAATACTGTTTTTATCACAATAAATCTTCAAAATTCAATTACAATATTAAATGAATATTTACCAAGTGGAACTCTTATATATATAAGTCCAGGAAACAATCAAAATAATGGAGGAAATAATCAAGGAAATATAAACAATAATATTAATCAGAATGTTCAATGTCTATTTGAATATACTGGACAAGCAAACTTTTTCTGGGGTGATGTAAATGGAAATAATTATTTACCTCCAATAGGGGATCAAGGAAGTTGCGGAGATTGTTGGGCATTTGCATCTTCAAATGGAATTGCTTCAGTATATATGATAAGAAATAATCAACCAAATGAGGGATTAACATTATCTCCAGCATATTTAGCAATAGAATGCAATGATGGTTATCCAAATGCTCCAAGTTATTGTGATAACAATATTGGTTGTAATGGTGGTTGGCCATATCCTGCTATATTATTTACATCTCAATACGGAATTCCACCCGATCCAGGATGGAGCTATTATGATTCTACTTTAGCTAACTGTCAAGAGAATACTTATCAAAGTTATCCGGGTGATGTATGTAATTACAATTATAATGGACATAACTCTCCATTATATTATCCGCAAGGTGTTATAGATCTTGAACAAAATGAACCTTTAACAGATCAACAAGTAATTCAAGATTTATTATGTTATGGACCATTAGCGGCTGCTGGATTTCTAGCAGGTAGCGGTGGATCAAATCCAAATATAGATCCACAGCAGATAGCACCTGATTCTGGACATGCAATGTTATTAGTTGGCTATACTACTGGCAATACTAAATATTCTCAACTATGTCAAGAAGTATATGGAACACCGGATTGCTGGATATTTGAGGATCAATGGGGACCTGTAACAGCATGTTTAATTTTCGATTCTAATGGGGATATATACACAAATTCTAATATAATCGATTGTCAGGAATTTTATTCAAATTATCAAGCTTGCAGTAATGCAATAGGAGCACCATGCGGAGGTGTTTATTGGATGCAAGATGGATATGTACTTGTACCATTTGATCAATCTCCTTATGGTTTAACATTCATTGGTACACCTTTCTCCGGCCAAATTTATGGAGACCTTGTAGCAATTCAAAATGTCACTATTTCATAATAAATATTTAATAGCATTATCTATTCTCTTTTTCATAATTTTATCCTATAATATATATTCTATAAGGAATCCATTTGCAGTTTATTGTGAATATGGTGGAGGGACATATTATATAAATAGTACAGGTTCTTATTGTATTATAAATGGCACATACTTCAATGCTTTACAATATTTTGAAAATGAAGTACCACCCCAATATTCCTTTTGTGCCCATTATGGATTAATATATGTAAATAGTAGTTATTGTGAATATCCAAATGGAACACTAATTATTCCATATATGTTAATTCCTCCATCATCATATCAAGATTTAAATATAATTCCAAGAGTATATTGTAATAGTTTATTAAATTGCTCAAATACCCCTTGGTATTATCAATCATGTTCAAATCAAATCTATCCATGTTTTAATCCACCATATATACCCCAATCTTATTTAACGGGTAACGCTTCTTATCAGACTCTTTTATCTGCATATCAAAAAGAATATCAATGTGGGTATTGTCCAGAAAATTTATCATTTGAAGGAGATTGGTTTAGATGTCCATATAACTATTCATTAAATCAATTATATCAAGAATTTTTACAACAATGTCCACCACCAAATATTATATATATATCATGTACAGGTGTATTTGAATGCATAAATCAAACTCAAGTAAATGTAACAAATAATCTAACAAATAATAGCCAACAATTAATTTATCCACAACCAAATATAAGTATTAAAAACAATAATGTTAATTTAATTTTACCAGTAGCAATAGTTATAGTAGTTATAATAATAAGCCTATTTATACTATTATATTATCTAAAATGAAAAATCAGATAAATACATTAGCATTTGTTATCATTATTTCAATAATAATTTTATTAGTTCTTTTAGTTTATCTATTATCAACCAGTTCCAGCTCTAAAATAACACAAACATCTAATGTAGAAAATCAATACACATTAACAATTCAAAATAGTGTTGATTTATTACCATACATTTATGATAATAATGTTAATTTATCTTATGCATTTTTATTATCATATTTTTCATCTTCTGGAAATGATACATATTGCATAAATCAAAATAAATGTACAAATATATCAGAAGATTTAATAAATTACTTTGACAGTATATATGGAAATAGATGGAACTTGACAGTATATTTTATTCCTCCTGTAACTGGATGGGTTGTTCAGATGTTTATAATAGGTGGTAATATTTGGAATTGGGATGCATGTTCAATGAATCCCCCTCCAGATCCTGATGGTACACAATGGTATTATTGGAATTATACATATTTCTTTGTGAATAATTATACAGAAAATATTAATCTATCGAATACAACGATTTCTAATACGCCAATAAATCAGACCTTATATGGAACAGGATGGGTAAATGCAACGGCACCTTTTCATCAATCTGATTCAGTAACTTTGTGGGGACTACCAACATTATATAATGGAATGACGCAATCTCTAGCTGTACAAACTGATTTCTGTACGCCATTAACAAAAATATTTCCGAATTATAATTTTACAGAAGCCTCTGTATATTGTCCTCAAGGTGAATGGAATTTATTTCCAAATTTTGATACTTTTGGTCATTCTGTACCTCCACAACCAACTTTCTCATTGCCACAATTTTTCTCTGGTTGGGTGGGGTATCCAACTCCAATAGCAGGTTCTCAATATTTAACAGATGTTCCTTACTATTATTATGGACCTCCAGTATATAAAACGGCTACTGATATAAATAGATTAGCAGAATTTATAATCCTACAACAATATTTAAATGAAATATGCCAAGAAGAATTTCATACAAGCTATTCAGGTCCTTCTCAGCAATGTGGAGGTCAAGAAATGATTGTTGGAGCATTTTATAGAGGTGTAGTAAATATACCACCAGATTGTCAACAAGTATTTATAGATTATCCATGGCATGAGGTAATAAGATTATATATTTCATTTTTGAATAAAAGTGGAGAACCGGATTATGTATTTTTAGCAGCAGATCCTTTATGTGAATATAATTTAAATGGAGAAACAATAGATTGTCCGACTGGTGTATTTGATGATATACAAAATGTAAATGGAATTATTGTTGGGAAAGAATGTCCTTTAGTTTATTTAATTGACCAAAATACATATTCAGAAGGAATTTATAGATTTAATATTACTAAATGGGTAATAGATGATAGGGCTCAAAATACATCTCAATTCATAATTTCTGCAGTATATTATGATCCTCATACTGGAGGAAATGGTGTTGCAATGGCAAGAGCATATTGTATTACAGATAATGGAAATATAGAAGAACTAAATTCATACATTTATGAAGGTAGTGGAAATACTATAAGTTTGGGATACCCAATACCCCCAAATACGAATACATATGTTTCTTATATTTATTTACCAATAGGTATACCATTCCTAGGCGGATATCTAGTTGCTGAATTAACAGTATGGTAAAAAAAGAAGATAAGATTTTATTTTTTATATATTTAATATTATTTTTATTTTTTATTTTTAATAGCACCTTTAATATTAATATAATTATTTTCGGTACAATATATTTATTTTTATTATCATTTATATTAAAAAATTCGAAGAATACATCTTTAATATATAAATTAACATTTTTGTATATACCAATTGGAATTTTTGGAATTTACACTAGTTTGCATTTACCTTTACCAATACCTTTATTTGATTTTATAGTAAATTATTGGATATTTTATTTTATAGCATTTTCTTTGGGGTATTATTTATTTGAAAACAATTCATATATTTCAAAAAAATCTTTAATATTTTATATAATCTCAATAATATTATTTATAATACAATTTTTCCTAGAACTTATCTATAACTCTGTAACTACAGATTTAGATGTATCTTCAGGACATATAATAATTTTATTTCTTACTTTTGCCTATCTACATTTTTATATTTTCAAAATATTATATTCATCTCTATTTATAATATTTGCTATATTTTTATTTCTAGTTGCATATTTTAATGGCAATGAAATATTAATAACAAAAACAAAAATATTTAAAAAACTATCCGAAATATATAAATACAAAAAGTATCTATTTCTATTAATATTCATTATTATAATATTACAGATTATCATTGCCATATACAAATTATCATTATATAATGGTTTAATTATAAAAAATTCAGCTGGAGAATATACTATCTACGAATATCAATCTCTAATATTTTTATCTATATACGAATTTATAATTTACTTTTTAGTTTATAGAAATTTAAGATATAATATTATTACAAATTATTTACTACTTTTTACTATTGTTTTAATAATATTTTTTGGAGAACTATATTTATCAAATGTAGATTTTATTTCTGTAGCTTTGCATACTAGATATCTAATAGCTATGCTATTTTTCTTCATGGGAATTCATCTTAAATTATATAAAAGTAGTAAAAAGGCGATTACAAAGGCTATTGGTATTACAATTGGAATATTAGTTTTAGTACAAAATATAACTGGAGAGTTACTTGAATTTGCATTTTTTGGAGGTCCTTTGCTAAGTATATTACTTATACCAAATATATTAATGATACTTGGCATTATACATGGATTAGTGACACCTATTCTTATATTAACATTTATATATTTGCATGTTAAATTAAAAATATGAGAAATCAAGTAGAAATCATTTATGTAGTTTTATTTTTAACAATTGCTATATTAATAATCCTTCTATCTTTTTATGCATTGACATATAATTATAATCAAAATATTGTTTTTAATAGATTTACTTCTTTATCTACACTATCAAATTATTTTTTGGGATATTTACAAACATTATTAGCACAAACAGGATATTCGGAATCATATGTAGCTGGAACAAATGGATGGGGAAAAGAAGAATGGGCTTCTTATCCTTACGGATGTATATTACCTCAACCATGCCAAAATGCACTCCAATATTATAATAACTTGCTAACTTCCGGATATGAGACTTTATTAAGTTTTGGAAACCAATATTTAACTACATATCAATATTATTATCCTTATAATATATCTTTCAATTTTTCAAATAATTATCAGGCAGGAATTATTGGGGATTGCAGTAATATAAATTCTGGAGAATACAATTACAGTTTTTCTGTTTATGTTCAAGGATTATATATAAATATTAGTGGCCCTTCATCTGGTTCAATAATTCCATATGCAAGTACATCAAATATAACAAACAATCCGGCATTCTATTTATATAACTTAGCATATCAATTCTCTCAAAATGGGGATTTTTCAGAATGTTCATATCAAGATTGTTTAAATACATTGAATAATAATCCAACAAATACATGTGCACAAGAATTTGAGCAATTTTCAAATGATCCAAATATTCAATGTAATGAAACGGTAATTCCATATCAATGTGTAGACGTTCCATTATGTCAGATATGTTTAAATCCTCGAGAAATTGCATGTAGAGTAATATTAAAATGTTCTGATAACCAATATAATGTATATTATAATGGTAACACATATCCACAATCCATAACTATTACTTCCATGGTTTTTTATGAAAATGTAACAAATCAATATTATTTAAATTGTATATATAAATGTACTGAGACATATAATTTAACAAATAACCAGGTAATATCTCAAAGTTGTACATTAGAAAATCAACAATATTCATGTTCTTCCCAAAATGGTTGTGGTAATGTAAATACAAATCAGCAAGATAATGAATTAATGTATACATTTCAATATTATTATTCAACCCCGATTCAATGCTATACTTGCATAATTGGTGGAAAGCAATGTCCTGTCTGTTTACCTGGAGAATGTCCGAATAATCCAACATGTCCAGAAACCATATCTTTTCCAGATGAATGTGTATCATAACCATCTAGTTAATCTTTATATGGACAACATGGGGATAGATCCGGCGGAGAAAGTTAAGGATATAAGAAATATTTTAGATAATCAAATAAAATGAAAGAACAATTATCTATAGTATTTATAACAATATTAATTGTATTATTTTTAGTTGGAATGATAATTTTATTAGCTATATTTTCCAATATAAATTTAACAAATTATAAAGAACAAACATCATTTTCATATGAACAAGATATAATATATGATCTATTTTCTCCAAATTGTTTAGGATATCCAAATTATCCAGTATATTTTACAACAATAAATAATATAGAACAATTTAATCAAACATATTATAATGAACTTCCAAATTGTACAATATTTCCATATACATTTAGAGCAGAAATAGATAATTATAGT
>Ga0208683_100177_pt1 | contig 29368 bp, 30 predicted proteins | sample BED_Mat_host_9_1_FD_187141 | JGI IMG/M metagenome (GOLD analysis project Ga0208683, IMG submission 187141) | Extremophilic microbial mat communities from Yellowstone National Park, USA - BED_Mat_host_9_15 (SPAdes) (version 3) | ecosystem: Environmental > Aquatic > Thermal springs > Hot (42-90C) >... | reverse complement strand
ACAGACACGCGGAGATGAGAGTTTTTGCTACCTCATCTACCTTTTCCCCTTGGAAGTTCAACATGGAAAGTAATTTATATCCTATTTGTTGAATGTTATTTTGGTGAGGGAGACCGGGTGTTACCATTTTCCTATCTCACGTGGTAATACATTATCTCCCTCACCTTAAACCCTTTCTCCAATTGAATTCTTTATACTCTTAAAAAATTTCTTTATCTTTTATGAATTCAATATATTATCTTGTCAGAATTATTTTTCATAATATGATTTTGGGTCTACCGTTCCAGGGCGGGGAGCTAGTCAGAAGGGTTAAAGGCTAACTCCCTACACTTGATCACGATTTGAGATAAAATGAGTAAAATAAAAATGTAGGGGCAAACGGTTTAACGCTACTCATTTCAAAAATTTCTTCTCTTAATAAGAAATAAAACTAAAGTAAAATGCTAATTGTGGCGTTGCTAGCTTTGTTAATCAAATAGCTTCCCGAAATATATTTTAGATAAAAAACACACTTATTTTAGAAATGAGGTTTTCGAACTCTAATAAGCCAAAAGAATTATGTCCCATAGTTTCTGCTATAAGCGTAATAGGCAGTGAGCCTAAATTATTAGTAATAAGATATTTACTTGAAGGTCCTAAAAGATTCAATGAGTTACAAAGGCTAACTTCCCTCAGTTCTAAAACGTTATCAAATACTTTAAAGGAGTTAGAAAATCTAGGAATTGTAAAGAGAAACATAGTAAATACAAGACCACTGATTATGACATATGAGTTAACTGAAAAAGGAAAGGAGTTAAAAAGAGTATTTGATGAACTGAGAAAATGGGGAGAAAAATTTGCTAGTGTTGAACAAATTTATCAACAAGGCTAATATTTCTCTTTATAAGTACTAACATTAATATAATAAATGGGACTAGTAATATAAACGTATTTTTTATTCCGATTATTTCAACTATAAATCCGCTAATGAGAGGGGTTATTATTCCAATTAACATCATTACTGAGAAAAATAACGAGTTTGCAGAATTTCTGAATTGTAGTTCAAAAGTTCTACTTATAGAAATAAGTGACAAGGGGTACGTTAATCCATGAGGAATTCCTAGTATTAATAGCGCTATGACATAAAGTAACAAGCTTTTGCCAATGAAAATCAATGTAAGGCCTAGAGTACTTAAGACTATGGATATAATTACTCCCTCCCAAATTTTGTTAATAGGTCTTATAGATAATGTTAGCCTGGCTAAAAAAGAAGTAACAAAGAAAGCTGAGAATAAGAGAGTGGTTAAGGAATAAGTTGCATGAAAGGAATTTATAGCATATATTCCACCAAAAGTAGTCAAGAACGAGAAAACAAGATTATATGATAATATATTGTACGTAGCTACCTTAAATCCAGGATTCTTAAGCACATTACTAACACTAATTTTAGTGCTTTCTCTCTGTTCATCTGGAAATTTAATGAATACGGACAATATAGCTGTAGCTAATCCGAAGGGTATAAATGCTAAAAATATTTCTCTCAAGGATAGAAAATCAAGCAAGAATGATTCAAGACTAGGACCTATAATTAAACTCAAGCTTAACGCTAAAGTGTAAATTGAGAGAAGCCTTTCTCGGGTTTTTCTATCTTTAAGTAATCCAGCAGCTGTAATAATATTGGGCATTATAAATCCCATTATGAATCCGGCTAAAGCTGAAATCATCCAGATTGTAATATTAGTTGAAATATAAAATAACGGAAATATTGCGATATAAAGAAAACTAGACGTGATAAATGTAACTCTCCTTATTCCCACTCTTAGTCTAGAGTTAAGAAAACCGGAACTAATAAATGTGAAAAGTGAGAGTATAGTAGCTAATACACCAACTAACCTAGGTGGGAAATAGAGTACGTATTTTGCGAATAAGGGTAACGTGGTAATGATCATATTATTTGAAGCTCTTATTGCAATTGTGATTGAAACTATTATCAATAGTAATTGTATAAACTGCAATTTAACACTCTTGTTCATAGACTATGGATAAATTATTTATCCCTTAAAAAGTTTTCCATAAGTTAGTTTTATATTTAATAAAAGGAATTAAAGATGCATGAAAGCATTAGTTGCTCCTGGTCCGGTATCATATCCATTAATAGTATCTGGAAGAATTAAATTGGAGTTTGGAAAAGAAGGACAGGCAGATGTTATTGCGGATTCGATAGTCTCTCTAATTAGAAGGAAACTAAAAGTAGATTACGCAGCTCTAAAGGAACTTATGGTAATATACCCTAATATAACCGATAAAATAGGAGTGTGGAGAAAAGGTAGTGCAGCGGACGTTTTAATTAAAGCTTTAATTAAAATTGACGGCATTAATGCGAATCTAGTTTACAGTGATGATTGGAACTCATTACTTACTATGTTAAGAGAGGGGAAAGTAACTTCAGCTACTCTATCTTCAGCTATAGTTAAAGGAATATCTTTCGAAGAGCTATTTGCTAAAAGAGGAATTCAGATGCCTGGAAGTTGTGGATTATCTATATTAAATAAGGGAGTGGAAGATGAAGTAATATCATCATATTTAGAAGGCATAGATAAGATGAGAGAAGACCCAGAAGGTAGTGCTGAAAGGATAATTTCATTACTTCCCATAAAGGTTTCAAAGAATTTCGTGATTGGAGTGATAAAAAATGTAAAGTTAGAAATAAATAGAGTAGAAAACTACGATACGTTTAAAAATTTAGTAGAAAGTGTAATATAATTTTTAAAATAATACATAGTTAAATATCTTAACGTATGCTTAAATGATAACGTTAATAAGTTACGAGTTCCTGGTATGCTAAATAAATTAACTATAAATTTCTTTATTTTACTATATGGATATATTAAAGAATATTTCAATATATTGACTTCTATTTGTGATATTTTATAGTTGAATTTTCATGAATATCTTTCTCCTAACATTTTAACATATTTGCTTATTAATTGGTACTCTAAAATCCTTATATGAAACTAAATAGTCCGCAAAGGTATCACGGGGTATACAATGCCCCTCATAGAGCTTTCTTAAGATCTGTAGGTTTAACAGATGAGGAGATAGGTAAGCCTTTAATTGCAATAGCTACAGCTTGGAGTGAGGCAGGTCCATGCAATTTCCATACTTTAGCTTTAGCTAGAGTTGCTAAGGAAGGTGTGAAAGAGGGTGGTATGAGTCCTTTAGCATTTCCAACTATGGTAGTTAACGATAATATAGGTATGGGTTCTGAGGGTATGAGATATAGTCTAGTTAGTAGGGACTTGATAGCGGATATGGTAGAAGCGCAGTTTAACGCTCATGCGTTTGATGGGTTAGTAGGTATAGGGGGGTGTGATAAGACTACTCCTGGTATATTAATGGCTATGGCTAGGCTTAATGTTCCCTCAATTTATGTTTATGGAGGATCAGCAGAACCTGGATATTATATGGGTAAAAGGTTAACGATTGAAGATGTTCATGAGGCTATAGGCTCTTATATTGCTAAAAAGATAACCGAATATGATCTTTATGAGATAGAGAAAAGAGCTCATCCTACTGTAGGTACTTGCGCTGGGCTATTTACGGCAAATACTATGGCATCCATGTCTGAAGCATTAGGTATAGCACTGCCCGGAAGTGCGTCACCTACTGCAACATCTTCTAGAAGAGTTATGTACGTAAGAGAGACTGGAAAGGCAATAACTAGATTAGTAGAAAACGGGATAAAAAGTAGGGATATACTAACTTATGAGGCATTTGAAAACGCTATAACTACATTAATGGCCATGGGCGGTTCTACTAATGCAGTTTTGCACCTATTAGCCATAGCTTATGAGGCAGGCGTGAAGTTAACTCTAGATGATTTTAATAGAATATCTAGAAGAACACCATATATAGTAAATATGAAACCTGGTGGAGATTATGTAATGGCTGATTTAGATGAAGTGGGAGGAGTTCCAGTTGTCTTAAAGAAATTATTAGATGCTGGTTTACTAAATGGTGATGTTTTTACTGTTACTGGAAAGACGATGAAACAGAATCTTCAAGAATATAAATATCCTAACGTTTCTCATAGTCATATAGTAAGAGATGTTAAAGAACCTTTCAAACCAAGAGGTGGAATTGTAATTCTGAAGGGCTCATTAGCACCAGAAGGGGCTGTTATAAAAGTCGCCGCTACAAACGTAGTTAAATTTGAAGGAAAGGCTAAGGTGTATAACTCTGAAGATGATGCATTTAAGGGAATACAGAATGGGGAGGTTAAAGAAGGAGAAGTAGTTGTAATAAGGTATGAAGGTCCTAAAGGAGCGCCTGGAATGCCAGAAATGTTAAGGGTAACTGCAGCAATTGTTGGTGCTGGTTTAAATAATGTGGCAATGGTTACCGATGGTAGATTCTCTGGAGCTACTAGAGGTCCTATGGTAGGACATGTAGCCCCAGAAGCTATGGTTGGAGGTCCTATTGCAGTAGTAGAAGATGGAGATACTATAATAATAGATGTAGAAAACGAGAGATTAGATATTAAACTTCCTGAAGAAGAGATAAAGAATAGACTAAAGAGATGGTCTCCTCCTCAACCTAGATATAAATCTGGATTATTAGCCAAGTACGCGTCGTTAGTAAGTCAAGCTTCTATGGGAGCTGTGACAAGACCAGTTTAATTTTTAATTTAAATCCCTTTTTTCTATTTATGTACGAGGATATTTGGGCAGTAGAGCATGCTCTTAACTTATTGGGATGGGATATTCAAACATATATGCCTACTGCAGGTGCTAAGGCTAGAGGAGAGGCAATAGCTAGATTAGTAACCCTAAGAAGAAAGTTATTATTAAATATAAGAAAAGATGTTGAAAAATTGGAACCTAGTAATGATATAGAAAGGGGTTTAAAGAGAGTATTAGAAAGAGAATACAAATATTATGATGCAGTACCAGAGGAATTAGATGTAAAACTTAATAAGATAACTTCTGAAGCCACTGTAATATGGAGAGAAGCAAAGAGAAAGAACGATTTTAGTTCCTTTAAACAATATCTTAAGGAAATAATTGAAATAAATAAGGAAATAGCCCAGAGATTAGGGTATAGGGATCATCCATATAGTGCTTTACTTGACCTATATGAAGAAGGATTTACGGTTTCGGATGCTGATAGAATATTTAATGAGTTAGTTCCTAATTTGTTAAAAATATTAGAGAAAATTAATGATAAATTTACAAGAAAATTTAGGTTTGAAGATGAGAAATATGATATTAATGAGATGGCTAAAGTAATAGAAAAAATAGCCTATGATATACTTAAAATGCCTAAAGATAGGTTTAGAATAGATATTTCACCTCATCCCTTTACTGTATCTATGGATAGAGATGATGTTAGAGTAACAGTAAGGTATGAAGGATATGATTTTAAGAGGGTCATATATTCTTTAATTCACGAATGTGGTCACGCAATATACGAATTACAAATCGATCGTAATCTAGAGTATACTCCACTAGCTAAAGCTCCCTCAATGGGATTTCATGAGTCTCAATCTAGATTCTTCGAAAACATAATAGGGAGAAGTTACGATTTCATTAGATTAATTTATCCCTATTTGAACGTTAAAGATTCTGTAGATGAAATTTATTATTATTTTAATTCCGTAAAGAGACAGCCAATAAGAGTTGACGCAGATGAGGTTACTTATAATTTACATATAGCAATTAGATATGAAATTGAAAAGAAAGCGATAGAAGGTAGTTTAAATGCGGATGAATTTCCTTCCATATTTGACGAGTTAATGGAAAGGTATTTGGGCATAAGACCTAAAGACTATGCTGAAGGTGTACTTCAAGATATTCATTGGAGCCAAGGCTCTTTCGGCTATTTTCCAACATATACTTTAGGAAATGTGATAGCTGGGATGATATATTACCATTTAAAGAAGGAGATTGGATTTAATGTGGATAACATGGATAAAATTAAGGAATGGTTAAGGGAGAAAGTCCATAGATATGGTGCAATTTACTCACCTAAAGAATTACAATTAAAATCCTTCAATGAAGCTTATAATCCCTCTAAGCTATTAGATTATTTGAGGGAGAAATACTTATGATATGATGAGAAAAAGCTTACAGAAAAATGATGAACTGGATCCTTTCTGATTACTTAATCATCTTCTCCTTCATTGTCATCGTCATGATCCTTATGATGTTTTTCATGTTCATGTGTTGCTACAACTCCATTATTATTTTCATCCTCACCATAGCCATATTTTATTATTAAGAAAGGAATATTACTTACAGATTTAGCTTCTGGATGTTGAGATACAATATACGATATTTTTATATTAACAGTGTAGGTTCCCTTATTAAGATGTACGATATATTTATCTTTTCCGTGAAGTTGTAAGGTAAAGGTATAATTAGCTATATGTATTGTTACGTTAAATTCAGAGAAGACATCTTCTAATACATCTTCTTTTAGTTTCACAGTATATGTTCCATTAGTGATAATTGTTAATGTAGCATTTTCTGTTAGGCTTCCTTTTTGACCAGCAGTTAAATTTCCTAAGTTAAAAGAAGCTGATATAGTTTGTATTGATGGGGAAGTTACATTATAACTTATTGTGGCTAATGACCCACTAACCTCTTCTCCTATTGCTATACCTCCCACCAATATTGCACTAAGCAGAATTCCTAACATTACCAGTTTATTCACCTTTTCTCACCAACATTAATTTGTAGTTTCACCTTTATAAGGAATGGTTTCACTGTATCGGAACCTAGTGAAATTTAATAATACGTTATAGTTTATATCTTCCCGAAACATAAGTAAAACGAATGTCTTAAAAAGTATAATTTATAACATTTAATTAGATAGAAATATATAAGAAAATAATATATGAAGAAGAATATCAAGAAATAGAATATAAAGATAATATAATAGATGCTAAGAAACTAACAATAATGTTATTAATAGGAATAGTTATATATGCAATAATCGATACAATAATAATAATAAATAGTGGATATCATATAGAATTTTAATCCTCTTTTTTCTTTACTACATATCTAACTTTTCCCTCTTCTCTAATTTCCTCTATATACCCTAGTTTAACGAGTTTTTTAACTCTTCTATATGCAGTTGACTTTGGCAAACCAGTTTGCCTTACAATATCTGCTAAAGTACTAGTACCCATCTTTATAGCTTCAAGAACTATGGTGTCTCTTTCATCTAATACATTACTTATCAAGTCAATGTTTTCTTCCTCTTCTCCTTTATCAATCTTACTAGCAGCTTTACTTCTCCTTAGTAAAAGGAAGATTAATGATGCCAAGACGGAGTCACTCCCTATTAAACCTCCTATTAAATAAAGCTCAACATTATTTTCTGACTGTCTTTGTGAAAAAATAGAGTAAAATGAATAGAGAATAGTTACTTTATTAGCATTAGTAAATGTTATGTTATATAATCCATTTGTCACTATAAAACTTGACGGTTGTGGATATATATAATTCATTGATGCGTTTATAGGTAAAAATACGTTTATAGTGAAATTACCGTTTTCATTAACTTGGATGATACCCTTTGGTAATACTGCTTTATACGAAACATAAACAATATTTCCTGTATTTTTCAGATATATAATATTATTTGATAAATTATATTGAGATCCTATAACCCTTAAGTCAGTAATATTTGATCCGATAAGAATGAATTGGGTAACATTGCTAAGTTCAGCTTCTATGGTTCCATTATAATAAACATTTATTATATTAATAGATGCATGTAGTAAAATTGTAGTAAAGAAAGGCATTAATATCAAGACTATTAGTAAACGTCTCATTAACACAAATTATATTATAACTGATGTTTATTAGTTTAGCGTTTCACTGTTTCGCGGAACTAATACTTAAATGGAATACTATCAAGAATAATAATGTGGAAAGACAAACATTGTTAATAAGTTTAGTATTAATTACATTAATTGTAAACATAGTATTAGGTATAGAACTATATTATGCATTACATAGACCTAGTCAATCGATAAGTCAGATTCCAGTAAATATTTCTGGTTTGGAATTGATAACTTCTAATACGACATCTACTGTTACGCACACAGCTACTTCAGCATCTACTACTTCAATAAGTACTACTTCAACAGAGAGTAATGTTACATATTCATTTTCTTTTAAAGCGAAATTTAAAATTCACGTGAGAGAACGCGGAATATATTTAATAGGTATTAGCCCCAATAATAACACGTTTGCTCAACTTTATATAATCTTATATTTTGAAGACGGACAGGTAGTTTCACTTAATTTAAATCATACCTCTGCTAATATTACAATAGATAATAAAGAAATAGAAGTAACTGCTTATATATCAGGTAAAAGTTACTACAATATGTCTCCTCAAGAAGTTTTAGACAATATTAGACTTTATCTTAAATTTATATCTCCTATAAATTCCTCATCCGATGATAGTGAAGAGAATGATATGATTGATGCTACCTTATTAATTTTTAATTCAATTAAGCAATTTTACTTGGAAATTTGAGAAAATGATATATATATCGATATTAATGTTATAGAACCTCCTAATATTTCTTGAAGAGTAGGAATTTGGTTAAAGATGAATATAGCTAAAATTGTAGCTATTATAGGTTCTATTAATTCAGAAGAAGTAACAAGACTAATGGGGAGTTTATTAGCAGTATATATAATGGATCCGTGACCAATTAAAGTAGGCACGAGTACTAAGCCCATTATTCCTAGTAAAGTAGTTAAATTGAACTTTCCAATTCCATAAAGCGGTAATATGGGTATCATAAAAATTGACGACATCAAGTAAATAACTGGTGCCGTTGATATGAAATCGTAATTTATTTTTGATAAGAAAAACGTATATGAGGCAAATGAAATAGCCGAAAGCAAAGCAAATATATTGCCTACTAAATGACCGAAATTAATAGGATAATTCATTACTATAATACCTAGGATAGCTATAATAATAAACATGTCAATCCTTCTCCTTAATATCATTGCAAAAATAGGACTTGTCGAAACTAATATCGTGGAAGCAGCAATTGTAGTCAAGAATACACTACTTATGAAAAATAACATATGAAGGGATAAGAAGAGAGACGGAAAAATTAATGTCTTTAATCTAATTTTAGTATTTTTCCTAAAGGGAAATAGTATAATCCCAGCTAATATGAATCTTAGGAAAGTTATTAATGGAGGAGTTATGGTACAGAGTTTCACGAATATAGCAGCGGTACCAAAAGCCACTCCACCTAAAAATAATATTACTTTTTCCTTCACATCGATAATAAAATCTTACTTGTATTTAAGTCATATTCTACAGTAACACAAAACTTTATATACTGAAAATCTGAATTAATAAATATATAATTGTTACAAAAGATATTATAATATTGAAAACTTTACTAATATTTTTTGGAACTCTATTTACTGCAATTCCTACTAAGATTAGTGCAGATGATGAGATAATAATGAAAAGTGTTATGTACCATAAGCCTAAAATTAAACCAGCTTGGGCAGCTATAATAGCTACCAATATTTTTGAAGGGGTTATTGCTAAGGCTCCTTGTGCTATTCCAGAGCCTCTAGGGGCTATCTCAATTTCTTTATTTAATAATTCAGAAGTTAAAAGAACTATAGCAAATCCTATTCCAAGTATATCCCCTGCTAGTTCTAAGAGATAAGAATAAGAAAATACAAGTATTAAAGGTATCGCAACTATAGCGAATCCCACCCCATGAGATACTCCGAAGATTACATATTTCCTTATTCCCCTAACCATTCTTAACGTTACAATATGATCTGGTTCTGCTGCATGAATTAAGGCTAAACTAATTATTAGTAGGAATATTTCTAGCTGCACATAAGTTAATTCGTTCTTTCAGTTTTAAAATTAAGTGAGAAATATATTTCATAAAAGTAGGATACTACTTCATAATATTATAGGTATGAAAAATACGTATATTTTTATATTATATATTTTAAAATTTAAGTTAATAAGTATAAAATTAGCTAATATTTATAATTTATTAACTGAACATATTTTTCATAAAGCAACTTTATAAGTTGGTTTATACAATTACGACAAGGCGAAAAGAAATGAATTACTTTCCAATAATCCTAGGACTTATAGCAGGCTCTACAGTATCTATCGGCTCTCTATCCATAATTAATATTAATAAGAAAATTATGGGATACTTAGGTGCCTTTACTGGTGGAATACTCTCATATTTAGCGTTAGATACTGGATCTGAAGCAGAGGAAATAATTACGAATTTTCTGACATCTAAGGATTATGTTGAGTTTCTAATTGGATTATGTCTTACCTCAATAGGGTTATTAGGTACTTGGATTATTTTAAGCTTATTAGAGAAAAATTCTAAAGAAGAGAACACAAAAGTACCTCTTATGGTTGCAAGTGCATTAGGTATTCATAACATTGGAGAAGGTTTTGCTATTGCAGCAGCTTTACTTTCAGGATCATTAGCCTCAGCCTGGGCATTCACCATAGGTTTCGCAGTACATAATGCTACTGAGGGTATAGCCATATCTTCACCAGCCTTATTATCTAAGTCTAGGTTAAGCCTTAAAGTATTAATACTATTATCCCTATTTGCGGGTTTGCCAACAAGTTTGGGTGCTTCAATATTTTACCTGGGTATTACAAATGAGCTCTTTCTCGCTCTACTTAATACTATTGCTTCAGCCTCTTTAGTTTTCGTAATGATAAGAATTAACATAATTGCAGCTGCATTATTAGGTGGTTTTAAAGTGAAATTCTGGACATGGCTTTTCATAGGAATTGCAGTAACTTATAGCTTAGAAAGTATATTAACATTATTAAGTGGTTCCAGTTTTTAATATAATAATTTCATTAATTCATCGAATTATGTATAAATAATTTATATCCAAATATGTAATTATTCTATTATATTATGATAAGAATCAGAAGTTAGAAAAAGGGAACTTCTGAGGTAATTATAATATGATGGTCGAAGAGTTTAAAAATTGAGTTAAATTTTGTTTATCCTTTTAATTCTTCTAAGCTTTTATTTTTGGTTTTCATTCCATATGATAATATTAGAATTCCAGATATTGATGAGATTATAAATAACATTATAAATGAAGCTAGTGCGCTATACTCGTAAAGGAAGGAGAATATTACAGGTCCTATAGCTCCTCCTAGATGCCCTATTCCATCTGCAATACCGTAACCTAAAGATCTTATTTTAGTTCCTAAATTTTCTGCAGTATAAGTATACATAGTAGGAAACTTAAAGCCTTGAAAGAACATAGCTAAGAATCCAACAATAATAAAAGATATTCCAGTAGTTAATGGCATGAGAAAAATCAGTATTCCGCTTAAAATATTAGAGAGAGATGATGTATACTTTCTTTCAAATTTATCATTTAATATAGAGGCTAATATAACACCAATTGGATCTCCGTAAAGGATATAAGTGAAATAGTAGGCTGAATTAGAAAAACCCTTAGCTGAAAGCAAGGAGAAAATCGGAGCACTAAATAGGGAATAGCCAGTGAAGTAACTAGTAGCCCATATTGCTAGAAATATGAGAACTGTGTTATCCCAAACTATTTTTTCTTCCCTTTTTTTAATCCAAATGTTAGATTCTGGTAATAATATTCTGAAAAATAGAGCAAAAGCTGAAATTAATAGAGAGGGTAAAAATAAAAATCTCCAATTTGGAATTATTAAGGCAAATGGTCCTACAATTAAACTCATTAAAAATCCCCCAAGTGTTGTAAATCCAACTGCTCTGCCTCTAAAATTTGGGGTACTCATCTCTGAAACATAGGATGGAACTACAGCTATCTCTCCTTCTATTCCGAAACCTATTATGAACTCAGCTATTATAAGCTGCAAATAATTTTGAGATAGAAAACCAAGTAAGGAACCTATAAATATAATTAGCATGGAAAGTATTATTCCTAACTTCCTTCCAAATTTACTCGCTATATAGCCGTTAATTCCTCCACCTATAAAATAACCTATCATTTCTGATGTTAATATTAATGAAGAGGACACATAACCCAATTGCGTTGAGGCATCTTTAATAATATAAGGAACATTGAAAATATCCCAAAAACTTAGAGAAGTTCCTATGGAAATTAGGGCTAGTTGTTTCTTAGTTAGCATTAGGTTTATATTGTTTATACTTTTTAAAATCTTTCTTCTTTAGCTAGAAGATTATATTGAGTTTCCATTTTAATGATTTAGATGTTATAATAATATAAAATTATATTCACAATATTGATAAATACAAACTTGATTATGAAACTTTATTTGTAAAAAATTTTACAAAAAGTGATATCTATAAATAAACAGATATTTTATTATATACAAATTTTACTTACTTATTGGCTATGTAGTCATCTATTATAGCCTAATTTGATTTTCATTTCACCTATTTTTTCAATAATCCCTTCATTTACCTCCTTTCCCTTATTATTACAGTAATAATTTATTGTCGAGGAGTATACTGCTATTCCATTCTCATTGTCTATGTACATCTTATAATAAATGTCACTTATATTCTTAGATTGTAAATAATTCCTATTAAAATAGTTCATATAATATAGGTTGGCATTGCCATTTCTTTCTATTTCTAAAAGGAACATATTTAAAGAGGATTTTGTAAATTTTTTCAGTGAGTGAATATTTCCAAAGATATCACCGTTTATGATATATTTTAGTGCAAGCTCACTATCTACCATTCTCACTGAATTAATGTTAAGAATTTTTGATAAGGCCTCCTTATCAACACTACCATTATGAGCGAAATAGTAAATAGCCTTTTCATTTGATTCAACGTATGGGTGAGAAAACTGAGAGCCTACTAGATTTTTGTCAGTAGCCTGCCTAGCGTGAACTATAAGCATCATCTCCTCAGATTTTAAATTAATTGGAAATTCTTCATTAAATATGGGATTTGCACTTCTATAATGAAATATTTTATCCTTAGTTAAGAGAACAAAACCCCAACCGTCTGGATGACTTGAGTTATTGAGATATACGTCTTTTTCAGCAGATTTCTTTAAACAATCTAGTAACTCCTCTACCTTACGTGGTGAACTACCTAAGTACGCAAACATCCTACACATTTAATTAATTATACTTCAGAAAAGCTATTTAACTATTCCATAGTTGAATTGCCATTTTACTTTGAAAGCAATCACAATTTACAGTTAATTATTTTACAAATTTATATCTATAATTTGGTAATGTAAATTTAACTTAAATAGGTTAAAATATGATAAAGCATTTATCAATATTCATGATTTATCATTTAATTCATAAAATCAGTAAAAATAGATTCCGATGTACATTCTGTAAAAGAATTTAATATTTTAAGATCATTTAGTTCCAAAAACATTTTAATCTTATATTAGAGCTTAACATGGTGCATATAATGATTTTCGAGGAAGAGGAATGGGAAGAAGAGGAAGATTGGGAAGAAGAAGATCTTTTCGAGGAAGAGGAAGAAGAGTGGTAAAGCAGAAAAGTTAAATATTTTTGTTACAATCTTTTTCTATATAATTTCCCATGGAAGTATTGGAGTTTTTGAGAATTTTCTTTTAGCTATCTTTTCTAGTGCTAAAAATACTGCTGGCAATGCACCAGTAGTCCCAGCCTCACCTACTCCTCTGCTCTTAACTGGTAAATTAGATGGAAACTCTACTTCATTCACCTTAACCTTATAACTAGCCTCTACGGCTGTAGGAACTCCACAGTCAGCTATTGAAGAGAATAACGGATTACCGTTATCGTCATAAGGGGCTTGCTCCCATAATACTTGCGAAACTCCTTGTAGGACTCCCCCAACAATTTGTCCCTCAACTTCTTCTCTATTGAGAACTTTACCCACGTCATCTACTGCATAATAGTCTATAACCTTAACGAAGCCGGTTTCCTTATCTAGGTCAACAACTGCTACGTGAGCACCTGGGGCGAAAATATCATCAGCCTTATAAAACACTTCAGCCTCAACTCCATCTAATTCCCTTAACGCTTTTTCTATGGGTAAGTTTATCTTATTTAGTAGCTGTTTACATGCTTCAATTACCGCCGAACCTCCTATCGTTGCACTTCTAGATCCAAAACTTCCTATTCCCTCTTTAACCCCATCTGTATTATTAGTAATAACCTCGATATAGTCCTCAGGAATTCCAAGCATTTCAGAGGCTATTTTCGCAAATGTATCTCCATGAGCTTGACCATGAGGACCAGTACCTACATATATCTTTATTTTGCCCTTTTCTATTCTGACCCTAGCCCCCTCACCTGGGCTTAATCTGACAATATCTGTAAAGATTACCAAAGCAACACCCTTATCTTTATACATCCCCTTAGCTTTTCTATAATATTTTTCCGCTTCATTTAATACCTCCTCATAACCTGCTGGGTCTATTTTAACGCCCAAAGGTGTGATATATCCCTCATCTCCAATTAGGTTCTTTCTTCTAATCTCTATAGGATCTATTCCTAACTCCTCTGCTAGATCCTCAACTAACGTTTCATGTATTAACGCGGCTTCTGGTCTTCCTGCCCCTCTATAAGGTCCAGTAGGAGGTAAATTCGTAAATACTCCATAAGCCCTTATGAACGCGAATCTCATTCTATAAGGGCCAGTTAATAATCTAGCTATAAATGCTGGAGTTGTTGGGTTTATCGTGTAGTTATAAGCTCCTAAATCATCTGCAATATAACCTTCTATCCCAAGAATTTCTCCTTGTCTTGTAGCGTACATTTTAACTTCAGATAAGACTCCTCTGCCCATAGTAGGGTTCTTAAGATGTTCAAATCTTGTTTCAATCCATTTAACGGGTTTTCCCAATTTTATTGATGCTATTGCGGCTATAACATATTCTGGATGGGCTGGAACTTTATTTCCGAAACCTCCTCCTACATTGAAAGCAGAATAAACTTTTATCTTCTCTGGTGGAATATTTAATACTTCTCTTATGTCGTTTTTAATTCTAAATGCTGACTGGAATGAACCGTAAATGTTTAAGTACTCTCCATCCCAGTAGGCTATTATTCCCTTAGGCTCCATGGGATTCGAGACAATTCTAGTCTGGTTTATTTTTCTGCTAATTATTACTTCAGCCTTTCTCTTCGCTGATAAGTCCCCTCCTTCCAATAACATATCTACTGAAATGTTTCTCTTAATTCCTGGATGTATTTCGTCATCACTATTCATTGCTTGCTCTATATCTATTATGGGTTTAAGTTCTTCGTAATCTATTGAAACTTCTTCTGCTACGTCCTCAGTCTTATACCTATCCTCTACAACAAATGCTAAAACTGGTTGTCCGACGAAGTTAACTCTCCCATCAGCCAATATGGGCATTTTAACAATTTTAGATTGTTTTAGTGTTTCGGGGTCAGCCCTAACTGGCATGTAGGCTTTAACGTCATCCCACGTTAAGGTTAATAGTGCGTTTTGGGGTTTAGATATACTTTTTATTATCCCCCTAGCTATTGGGGATCTAACAACGTGAAGATAAACAACATTTTTAGGATTAATATCATCTATATAAATAGATTTACCAGTTATTTTAGGAAGATCTTCTTTTATCACGTTTGGATATATTAGTTTAAAATTTAATAGTTTTCCATAAAACTGGTACGAGTACTGTACTAAATTGTTAAACTGGTTTAATATTCGACTTTTAGCCCTTTTATCTAATATTAAATATGAGAAAGTTTGACGAGATATTTGGCATTTTATTATAAAAATATTAAAAAATTTGGTGTAATTGAGGGAAATTACGTATATGAAATTTCGGACTTCAATAGCGAGAAAAAAGGAGAGGCTTATAGGTTGGACGAGATTGTTTTTGATATACCGATAACGCCTTCAGCTATCGTATGCACGTTAGTTAATACTCCTAAAATGTTAGGGGTAGAAAGCAAGGAAGATGCTAAGGAAATGATTAGAAGTCCTAAATTCTTTTTAAAATTACCTACAATAGCTATAGCCCATAAGCAGCCTATATTATCTCCAGCTGACGCTATAAGACCAGAAGTGGAAATTGCTGTTATAATAAAGAAGAAAATGAAAGGTATAAGCAAGGCTGAAGTAAAGGATTACATTTTAGGATACTCTGTTTTTAATGACATAACCTATCCGCCAGGACTTAAGGAAGATGGTTATTATGCTTTCAGAAGGGATCCTATTGACGGAAAGGTTAAAAAGATGTACGTTAGAGGAACTCATTTTAGGAATAAAGTTAGGGATACATTTGCGCCTATAGGGCCTTATATAGTTACTGAAGATGAAATAGGGGATGTAAACTCCTTAATGATGAGGAGTTTCTATAATAATAAGCTGATTCAAGAAGGATCTTCTGAGGAATTCATTTTTAGTATAGAAGATATTCTAGTAGAACTTTCGAAAATTGTTACACTACCTCCATTCACTATAATAACCACTGGAAGTATTGGATATATTAATGCAGAAGACGTTTCAGAATTTTACTTAAAGCCCATAAATAATGCTTTAATGGTTGCAGAAGTGGAAAAAATAGGTAGATTAGAAAATCCCACGATTATTGAGAAACCTTATTGATCATCTGGATGAAGAAGTTAAAGGACTGAGGAGACTGAGCTTGTATAAACACTAAGTAATTCCCCTTAATTCCAACAGTGTAATAAACTGAGCCATATACGCTTACAAAACTTAAGTTAAAATACTTCGCACTATCTATAGTTGATACCGCAACGTTCCTTCCAGCACTGGATAGAAGTGTGTTAAATAAGCTAGTTATGTTAGATGATTTAGCCAAATCTATTGAGATATAGGAGTTATTATACATAATAGTCTCAAAATATATTGTATAATTTCTAGTAGTAGCGTTACCGAATTCTAATATTGTAATATTCTTATTTGCTGATATTAAGAGTGGGTTTAAAGTTGGAGTTAATCCCATCCCACTCTTTAATGTTTCTACTTCTAAATTCTCTACACTGTTTAAATTAATAGGAGACGAGTTTCCAGTGACATTTGCCATAACTAAGTATTTACCTACCTTAATTCCCTTTAATTGTGAAGAGGATGAGTTAAGCAATAAAACTGTAATAGTTACTGTCTGATTATCTTTCTGAACATACTCTTGATAAAGTGTTATAGCTCCAGGATATTGTTGATAAACTGCGTTAGTATAATTTTCCTCAAATAGACCAGTCACATTCCAATCTGGACCTAAAGTAGAAGATATTTGCTGCTGCGTAGGAAATACTACTTTACTTATAATTTGTTGTGACGTGAAATTATGTTGAAAAATTATAATACCTACTATAATAATCACGATAGCGACAATTATGATGGCTATTTGATAATACTTCATGCTTCTTATACGGAGTTTATAAATATAAATATTTTCCACTAGCCTCATAATCGTCAAATATTTGTGAGTTATGTTTTAAAATTATGTTATACAAATATAATATATTTAAGATTTACAAATAAATCTATAATATTATATATATTAATAATATTACTGAACACATGATTACACTATAAAATAGTATTCTATAATCATTTAGATATCCCCTATAATATGATATAATACCGGATATTAACACTAATATGAAGCTTAAAGGCATTACGCCAGTGTGAATCAACACCTTCATGGTAATTGTAGAATAGATTTCAGCTATTGTTTCTATTATAGGAACTATTAAATTTCCCATTAATGTGACTATGAATTTTGTAATTTCATCGAGATATATTGGAAGCACAAAAATAAAATATATTGAATTTACAATTAAACTTGATAACCCGAAAAATATACCAGATTTATAAAATCCGAAAATGATACTTATTGGAAAATAGTATTGATAGTCAGCTATTATTAATAACTGTGAATATGGAAAAAGTATTGCAAGAAATACAAATAACCAACCTAATTTCTCACTCTTATAAACTAATGAAAGATACGCTGAAAAAACGATAAAGATTATTGATAAGGCTAGATATAATGTACCAGAATATGTAGATAACATGAGGAAAAATAATGATAAAAGAGAGAGGAAAGGAGAAAGGGAGGAGAGAATTTCCTTAGATTCCAGCTTATTATTTTCTGCTAATCCTAATGAGGATAACAACTGAGCTACCTGTAAACCTAAATCGTTTAGCATATAATAATTTTGCTCTTTCTTAATTAATGGTTCCAAAATTTTTAAATGATAGTTAAGTTTTCCAGTAGATAAATTTAAGTCAGTAAGAATTTCAGTATATGTGGCTTTTCCCTTTTGATATAAATATGTAATAATTTCTCTCCTAGTTTTATCTTTGATAATACGCTCAAACTCATCCACTTTCATAAGCTAGTTTATATCCAATTGTTCTTAAAATAGTTAGACGTTGACAAACATTTTCAAAAGTACAAATTAAAAATAATTATATGATAATAAAAAGATAAATTTCATTATATGAGATAAATTAATATTTATTTTAAATTTTACAAAATTAATTTTTAAGATATGTCAATTAAACGAGTGTGAGCAACAAAATTTCGTTCATTTGAAACTTAGTTTAAACTTCTAAATTCATTTTCATCAGATGCGTAAATATTCAAAAAATTAAGGAAAAATATACTATCCACTTTCTTGCTGACAAATCTCGCGTTCAGTTTAACATAAATCTTTAATTATATGATTTATACTAAATTAACAAAATTATTGCCATACTAGTTATACAGCTTTTGAACTTCATATTCTAAATTAAAGAATTTCAAATGAATCTATTTTTATAAAAAATTAGAAATCAAAATATTTCTATTTCAGTCTCAAAAATATCCTTTGGTAAATATGCGGTAACTATCCAATTGGGTACATCTACAACTTCACTAATTCTTAAATTTACAGCTACACTAGCCAATATATATGCCTCAACAGGTGACATGTATTTAGCAAGAATTGAAATTATGCCCTTTATCGCTTTCTTAGCAGCGTTCCATAAATTACTATCAATTCCTGGATATGCTATGTACTCATTAAATTCTATTTCTTTAACTTTTTTAGCAATAAATATAGGCTGAGTTAATCCTATATTCTTTAATAGTTTAATTTTCATTGTAACTTCCATAGGAGCCTCTATTGCCGTACCGCATACTTCTCCATCTCCTTGAGCTAAGTGAGTATCACCGATTGATAATAAACCACCCTTAACGAAAACTGGCAAATATAATTTAGTTCCAACTGTAAGGTGTTTTATATCCATATTTCCTCCGTTTTCTCTTGGGGGTATTGTACTTAATTTGCCCCTATAAGGCAGAGCAGTTCCTATTACACCAGGGAATGGGCTAATGGGTACTTTTACATTTAAATCGCCAAATTTAGCATAAGCGTATTTTTCATCAACTTTCCATATCTTTAATGCAGGCCCTTGAAGATCAATTGGAGCAGTATATTGCTCATCCGCTAGAAATCCGAATCCTGGTATTACTCCAGTCCATCCCCACCCTTTATGCTTGAACTCTAAAAATTCAATCTCTATAGCATCTCCTGGTTCAGCCCCCTTTATTTCTATAGGGCCAGTTAAAGGGTGAATCTTAGAAAAATCGAGTTTAGCTAAATCTTGAGGAGTAGATGTAGGAGTTACTTGTTCATCTGAGGCCTCTTTTGTCTCTACCGTAATTATATCTCCATCCGTGATGCTCATAATAGGTGGTAATGTATTATCCCACTTATTATGCGTTTTTGCGTGAATTGTGTATTGCATACTAATTAATAGATTTAAAGGGAGATATATAGAGTTTCATGAACTTCTAATTTCTCCTTGTGCTAGGTTAGAAAATATAAAAACACTAGTCATAAATTAAAATTTTATTAAGTGTTTTTATCTATAAGATATTATACATTTAAAAGCACAAACTATACACAATCTTTAAACTTTTTGTAGAGAATTTAATTTGTAACATATTTTATATTATAATATTAATTTTAATATATTTATTTTATTTCTAAGACTATTTTCCTAGAAGAATTTTTACTATTCTATATCTAAAATTATTTTTCCTTAATTTTCTTATACTTTTAAGACTTGATTTAACTATGTTTTTATTAGTAATTCCATTTCTATTTAACCTACTGAATGCAATTGTATTAACTTTTATGTTTCTTCTTCTATAAGCTAAATAAAGTCCTAATATAATTGGTATTAATGAAATATTACTCGGAAAATTATATAATAATGGTACAATTTCAAATATAATATATATTAATGAAATAGATAATATATAAAATGTTGATGAGATAGCCATGAGCTCTAGCCAAAATTGTTTGAATAATCTGCTTTTCATTTTTATTATCCTCATTAGAATTTCATTATTTATTGTAAAATAAAGTTTAGCTCCTTCAGATAGGAATATCATCAATAAAAACATTGCTATTATTATTTCTCCAGCATATATACTATATTCCAATAAGATATTGCCTATTGGATCAACTAAGGCTTTTACGAAGTCGTTAATAATAGGGAATAAAATATAAGGTAATAGTAAGTATAGGAATAATTTGATAAAACCCCTAAAAATTAGGGATTTTGATAGAGGGGAGAGATCTTTAGATATGTTTCTATTTAGCCAAACTATTGCAGAATCCAATTGCCTTAAAAAGTAAGAATTAGAATATACGAATCCTATAATCCTTTGAAATATTGATACTCTAGTAGCTATAATCGAAGCTATTATAGATGATATTAAAACTACTACAACTGAGACGTAATATACTACAGATACGTTAATTCCTTGTTGTAAAGCCTCTAAGGAAACTATGATTCCGAATTCACTTATCGGCAACATATAAAAGCCATTAGTAAAAGACTTTACAAACGTCGTTCCAGTTAGCCATGAAGCTATACTAAATGAGAAGTATTTTATAATTAATACTAGAAGAGAAATTAAGATAAATGTAAATATTGAAGCCGTAACTTTTAGATAACTGCCTACGGATAAGAAGAAGAAGATTAAAGCAAACTCTCTAATTGGTGCAGTTAGCTTAATTACTCTTTCACTTCCGCTAATTGAGGAAAAAGCTAAGCCCGCTAATATCATTGTTAAAGTTGTGGGTATTTCAGTTATTTGTGAGATATACTCAAAGATAAATACTAATGCGATTGGTAACAAGATAAGTATGCTTTCATCTTCTATACTTAAAGGCGTAAAGATTGATAATCCTGTTATAAAATATTTAGCGAAAATATAGACGATTAGCCCAGCTAATATTACCTCAACTATTACAGACAATATTCTCACAAAATTTATGGAACCGTTTAAGGCTACGACAATGGAATATAGGAAGAACACTTCTATGTCTTCTATTGATGCTACAGCTATTAGTAGATTCTTATCTTCCTTATTAGTCTTTCGTCCTAATATTTTATATAATATTGAAGTACTAGTATCTATAGAAGCCATTACTAAAAATAAAGATATAAAAGGATCTAAATGTAATAAATATAGTCCTGCATAATAGGATAATAATAATATTAATACTAATTCAACTAAGGCTATTCCAATCGCCCTTCTAAATAGTTCTCTAGCTCTAGAAATATCAAATGAAGTACCTATTTCAAAGGCTAATAAGTTTAATGCTAAGAAATTTAGAATACTAAAGTAAGAGGAATTAAAGTCGAAATTTAGGTATGTGGATGCAAACAAACCACCTAAAAGATATGCTATTACTGGAGAAATTTTAAGTCTGGCTAGTAAATAAGCTAACAATAACGTAAATAGTAATATTACGCTAAGTATTGCATAATCCATCAACAAGTCTTTTTTGATTGTAAATTAAAAGTTTAATTACTACAACTACAATATTATATATTTGATGAGTGTAGTTGAGATAAAAAAGATCTACTCTACAGCTGTAAATCTCACACAAGAATGTAAAAAATGTATAGATTGTGAATCATGTGATAAAGTGGAAGAATTATTAGAAAATTTAACAAATCTTATAAGTAAAATTACAATTTCGAATGAAAGAGAAAGGGAGGAGATAAAAAGTATCTTAGATGGTATATTATTATTACGTAAACAATTGCCTAAGTGATTTATTTAGTCCAAACAAAAAAGGAAAATCCATTCTCTTCACCATACCAGCTCAGCCTGAAGAATTGCTCAAATGCCTTTTTTATTTTACCCCTAAAAACTAAAGTATCCACAACAACAAATCTACCATTATTATCCAAAACCCTTTTAATTTCTTTAGCTAAAATGATTCTTTTTTCTTTTCCTATGTTTGATAAATACATAACAGTATAAATAGAATCAAAAAAGGAATCGTTATAAGGGATTGTAAAATCCTTAAAGTCATTTATAATAATATTTGCCTTATCTTGTTGAAGGTTAGCTAATACATCACTCTTTTGAATAATAGCCCAATCATCAATGGCATGAAATTCTCCCTTTATCAATTTAGAAAGAATAAGAGTAATTAAGCAATTTCCACAAGCTAAATCTAAAATTCTTTTACTATCTTTTAGAATTGGATAAAGTCTTCTAGCTATATATATCATTTCATCAATAGAAATTCCCATTCTCATTAATGGTTTATACCTAGCATCAATATTTTGTATAAATATACCTAACCTAGCTAATTCTGGATGATTATCATAAGTAAAGGCCATATATTTATGAATCTACTTTTAAATATTAAAATATATTACCCTAATAAATTAGGATTTCATTAGTTCATTAATACATTCTAGCTAAATACGAATATTATACTGAAAAAGATGCAGAGGAATGCATAAATTGCACTTTAAAGATACTTAATTGGGTAAAGGGAGAAATAAAATGAAATTAATAATGTTATTTGGCTCAAGGACCAGGGGAGATTTTACCGAGAATAGCGACTATGATGTATTAGTGGTTGGAGATGAAATACCAAAAGATCCAAGAAAGGTATCAAATCAATTATATATGGATATAACAAAGATGTTTCCAGGAGAAGTTGATGCGGTATTTATGAATACTGAAGTATTTTTAAGGAAATTAAAGGAAGGAACTTCCTTTTATTCTTCAAATAATAGAGGTATGTAACCATTAATGACAGCCTAATTCTTAAATGCGGGGGACGGGATTTGAACCCGTGCAGGCCTTCGCCAGCAGGGCCTGAGCCTGCCCCCTTTGACCTAGCTCGGGCACCCCCGCACTATTACATCATATAAAAAATAATATACTAAGGAATAAATAACTCTTCTTTCTTTCTATGAAAAAGCTTGACCTAACACATAGCGTTTATGGATTAGCAGTTATAGGGCTTTACCTTAATTTTAAGGTACGGAAGATTCCATAATCATAGATATGGGGAAAAATTTAATATTAAACAATAATCAACTTATTATAATGAATAAAAAAATCTTGGGCATTATAGTAGCAGTAATAGTGATTATCGCTGGAATTGCCGCATACGAGGTATTCTTCAGTAAAATAGCAATGGCTCAAGGTATTCCAGCAGGAAGATTTATTAAAATAAGTAACGAAGACCTAGCTCCTTCTGGGAAAATTATAGTAGTTGTACAATCATGGTACGGATGTCCAGTAGGTGCAGCAGCTTCATGGGCTATTTACGATGTACTTAAAAATTACGGTAATTTAAGTTATGAATTACATTATTCAGATCCAGATCACAGCCCAGCTAACATACCTGGACTGATATTTACTGGCTTTAAATCCACTTCAGTAGTGGAGTTTTATGTAGCGTATGTATATAATGAATATTTAAACGCGTCATATAATGGAACTCCTATTCCGCAAAATCAGTTAATTCCAGTAGGTGAGCAAATACTTAAAGAGGAATACGCACAAATGGGATTACCTCCTCAAGTAGCTCAATTAATTATTCAATATGAAACTCAAATCCCCGTAATTAACTACGGTAAACCTTCAGCACTATATGTAAAACCACCTCATTTAAACTTCGCAATATTAATTTCTGGTCCTAACGGCACTTACATAGTTACTACGCCGATAGTTAATCCCACAATTCTTGAGGGTTACTCTCCGCAATATGTTCTATTACATTTAGACCAGTTCCCTCAAATAATACAAGCTGCCAGGATGATTCAAAACACGATATTGGAAGCTGCTGGTCCATTAGCTGCTGAGTGTCCAACTTAATTTTTTAATTAATTTTGTTTTTTAACTTAATTAATGAATTGGATAAATGTTTAAGGAAGATTACGGTTAAAATTGGTAAGGAAACATAGGCTATAAATATTATCTGCCACGCTGGCGTAGTTAAGAATATTAAATTACTTAATTCTAGTGCGTTAGCCAATAGAACTGGTATTGATATACAGCAACCTGCACCCGTAATTAAACCTATTAAAGGTACTAAAGTAATATATTTTAATTTCCTATTTAAGGAAAGAATTATAGCTAAACTCGAAGTAACAAGTATGGAAATTAATAGTCCTAAGGAAATACTATATAGCGATAAATCTACAATCAGATTAGGTGGAATAAATACTGTTATAGTAGGGTTAAATAGTAAGGACAAACCCAAATTAACTAAATTTGAATTTATGAAAGGTGTTGTAAAAACAGATATTGAAAAAGGTTGGGGGTAAACTAAAGGTTTATAGAGATAACTTAATAACGCCTCTATAGCTATACTATATAAAAGGTAATGTACAACAATATAAGAGGAAAATATTCCCCACTTTACATTACTTCTAAATTCTTTAATCGCGCTTAGCTCTCCTCTAAATATAGTTCTAAAAAGTAGATAGATCAAGAATATCCAAAATATAGTTATGGGAAGTAGTTGATTATAGGGGAATAAATAAGCTAATAATAGGCCCATGGATATGGGGATTATGGAAAGAAAATATAACTTCATAAATAAAGATATAGGCAAAAGCTATTTAAAATTTTTATTTTACTTAATTAGGTTTATTAGCTGACCTATTGATGGTAATGTAGTAGAACCAGTGGCAATATAACTTATGTAAAATACATTATTACCATTTAGGACGTATATTGATTCTGATAGACCGTGAACGTAATATGAGATTAGATAACCTCCATAACTTTGTGAAGTCCCTAATTCATTAGAGTAGAAGAAGTTCTTTGCTTCTAATGGAGAGTTAAATGAGTATTTAGTTATTATCAATACGTCACCTTTAGTATTAGTTAATATTTCAGTTAACGTACTATTTCCAGTATAATAGTTTTGAATAGTCCATTTTCCTCCTATTACATTACTAACTGACGTAGTAGGGATAAAAGGGCTTTGAGTTGTTAGCACTCCCGATGTGAAAATTAATAATATGACTACCGTTATTACGAATATTGGAACCAAAATTTTCCCTTCTCTCACACCTTTCACTCAATAATATAATATGATAAAATTGTTTAATAAGCTTTTCTCTTTAATCGTTAAAATTAGTATAACTTCATAATTTTATAATGTTTAAAAACTTTGATTGTCGAAAAGTGGAGTGGATTACACTTGATAACTCTTATTTAAATAAAATAATTATGTTAAGTAAAAAGAAAAAAGATATTAACTTTAGTTTATTCTTGATAGTACATTTTATAAACAAGGTAAATAATAGATGCAAAAAGCAATAGATCTGCTGCAGCTAGTAAGCCTAAAATGAACTGCGATATGGCTATTGTAAATATTTCGTAAGTTATACCTATTACCGCGAGGAGATCTATAAACAATGCCGCATAATAATAGTTAATCACATTCTTAGGCTTAGCTTCAGTTACCTCTACTGCCCTAAATCTAACTGATAAGAATATTATACTACCCATAAATATAGCGAAAACTCCACCAGCAGCTATATACGTTACATGCCATAATGTTTCAACATAATTTGTAATAGGACTTTGCGTAAGATAGGCTAAATTGCCGAAATTGCCTACCCATAGGAAAAGTACGAAGAGCGCTAATACACTTATAGTCCACCACGCGTAATCCTTCCCTGTAAGCTTCTTGGTATTGCTCATCCTAACTCACCACTATTAAAGTACCTTTCATTAAGTAGTGACCAGGACCGCAAAATTCAGCACACCATATATCGTAAACTCCAGGCTTATTGATTACTATGTAAAAATCGTATACGTAACCTGGTATTGCCTCAAATTTAAATCCAAGTTGTGGTATGTAAAAAGCATGTATAACGTCCTTAGATGTTATTTCAAGAAGATATGTCTGATTTGCCTTTAAAACTAATTTATCTATTGAGACTGTGCCGTTAGGATATATGAATTCCCATGCATACTGCATTGCTATAACCTTAATAGGAATAGCGTCTTGTTTAGCGTGAGCAGTGAGATATGCTCCAGAATTGATTGAGTTCAAATATATATCGGAAAAAACTCCTAATACTGTCAAAATGACTATTGCAAATATTATAGTTGATAATTCAAATATTCTAGCTTTTTCCATTTTCTATCACCATATTTATAAAAATTGAAATGGAGAATAAAATCATGGAAAAACCTAAAAATTGACCAATTATAAATTGGTTAATAATTGGATTTATTGACAATATGTATACTTTATATAATGAATATATTAATCCAGTTAATATCAAAATATTAAGTATTAATACTATAAATCCACTTAATAATCTTCTATTCTTATACTCAATTACTACTCCGCCATCCGTTAATGGAAAACTCTCCATCTTAGCTAGAACTCTTGGTTGTGCTACAAATCTGAGTAAAGGCCATATTATAGTAAAGCATAATACGAATATTATCCCATCGACTTCAACACCTATAGGACCTATATCTCTACCTGGAGTTAGTCCAGCCCAAACACTATTTACTATAAAGCTCACTATAAATCCGGTTCCTAAGGCAATAGAAGCTGGTCTTAAGGCTGGGTGAGGTGCTTTATGCCTAAATACGTATTCCTCTATAAACGGAAATAGGATTGTTATACTTATCCATCCTAAGAATATAAGGGATGCATTATACGGGCTCACTGATTTATAGAAGAAGTATATGAATAAGAAATACCAATCTGGAACTGGTGGAGTTTGGGCTGCCTCAACTGGGTTAAAGGCAGGCATTATGTACTTAGGAATACCTCCGTTAACTGTAATATCGAAAGGAATTACAGATGCTATAAAAAATATTAATCCGAAGGTTAGTAGCATTATCATTACAACCATACCTATAGATCTCATTAGCGGTTGAATTTCCCACTTTGGATCAGATCTTATCTTATCCTGATATTCATCTATTAACTCTGGATAACCTGGCTTAACTTGAGAAACAGGTGGGGTAATGCCATGTTTTTCAAATATATATAAATGTAAACCAATGAACAATAATATTAAACCTCCTACTATCCAGTGAAATACGAAAAACCTTTGAACCAATGGATCCACTCCAGACATTATCCCAGGTTGATTAGGATTTACCACAGTCATTAGGGAAATTAAATAACCCAGATGGAACGGCATATAGGAGAACAAATTTAGTCCGGTAGTAGTAGCCACCCATGATATGAGATTATAAGGCAATGAATAACCTAAATAAGCTTCTGTTAAAGTCAGTCCAGCTAAAATTGTCCCAACTATCCACATCAATTCCCTAGGAGGCCTATAAGCACCTACTACAAAGTTCCTTGTCATATGCACAAGCAATAGAAATACCATGACGTAAGCTCCCCAGCTATGGAGACTGAAAAGTAAAGCTCCATAAGGTACCTTACTTATTAAGTAGGTTGTAGAAGTATATGGATCGCTAGGAGTATAATATAATGCTATTAGGGCCCCAGTAATAACCTCAAAAATAAATGCAGATAATACTAGTCCTCCCAGCCAATAATCTATAGAATAAGCATATCTAGGTGCTGGTCTTAAAGTGTGCCCATAAATTCCTAACCTTTCGTCTAACCATCTCATGAATCTATCAAATAAGCCTTGTTGTTTCTCATTGGTCATGTCTAACCACCCTTACTACATGAGGGATTAGATGGAGTACTATAATCATATCTTGGATCATAAAGAAGATTGTCTGTTGGAGTTGTTCTGGGAATAGAAGCACTGAAATATGGCGCGTTAGTACCTACAGCGTATATATCTCCAGTGCTCTCATCATATTCCAATATCACCATAGGTAAAGGTCTCGGAGCTGGACCACCTACTACTATTCCACCTTTTTCTAGTAGATACATAGAACCGTGACAAGGACAGTGAAGAATGGAATCCTCGATATCTAGTCCAGGGTCGTTAGGAGAAGTTACTAATACTTGAGCTGGTAATTGACAACCTAAGTGTACACATACGTCAGAGAAACCGTAAATTGAGTTATTTGGTCCTACGCCCTTTATAACCTTTATTGAACCTAAGGGACCTGCAAATTGACCGTAATATGGATTTTCTATTTGCGGTACAGGTTTACCTAATAAGGCTTCTAAATCTACTAAAAAGCACGGTTCATTAGTAAGGGGATATGCAAAGAAGTAAACTGGACATCCAGTACTTTGTACTTGTTGCTGAAAATCTTTAATATTTACTATTTTATATTTTGGGAATCCAGCTAGGCCATCGTTGTTATTTACTACCAGATATTTCTTTGATATGGTGCCTAATTCATTATAGAAATAACCTACATAATCAGCTAGTGGCTTTACTAAAGGTGCTATTGCTATTGCAGCACTTACAACTAAATATAGTCTCAAGAATGTCCTTCTGTTCATCAATTTAATATAACTTTACGAGATATTTAAGTTTTAACATGAACATAACTAATTTACATTTAAATTAATTTATAGGAATTATAGATATGATAACTTATTTTGATAATGAGTATTAACAGCAACATTAACTATTTCGTTTTTTTATGGAGAAAAACATAATAATTAAAAATTAACCATATTATTTGTAAATTATAATAATGTAAATTCATAACTATTTTAATTAACAAAGAGTTATAGATAATTTATCTTTTAAATGTTTATAATTAAGTATTTTAAATTTATAATATTTAATTTTAAGAAAGAATATAATATTTATCAAAAATTTTGACCTATTATTGTGAATAAGTGTTCTCATGCAGTCATCTTATTCGATATATTATTGTAAAATTATATCAGATTTTCTCTAATATTCAATACTCCCCTCAAGTAAGCCTCGTTCAAGGGAGTCTTATCCCTTGAATAAATTACTGGATACATGACATTAAGTAAGGCAAGACTATAATCAACCATTCTCTGACTCCTATTGACAGCCCTAGTGTCCCTAGCCAACCTAGCCAAATGAGCCCTACAGTAAGAGTTATAACTCTCAACCGTATAAGTGTACTTCTTACTTGCAACGTGATTGTCAAGGACTTGATAAACA
>Ga0208683_100174_pt1 | contig 29500 bp, 33 predicted proteins | sample BED_Mat_host_9_1_FD_187141 | JGI IMG/M metagenome (GOLD analysis project Ga0208683, IMG submission 187141) | Extremophilic microbial mat communities from Yellowstone National Park, USA - BED_Mat_host_9_15 (SPAdes) (version 3) | ecosystem: Environmental > Aquatic > Thermal springs > Hot (42-90C) >... | reverse complement strand
TAGAATCTTCCTTAACATAAGCCTTATATTATTGGACATGGCGAATGCAGTATATTCCTCTTGATCGTTAACACCATTATTCCAAATCTTAACTCTTCTTATTTTAGGCTTTCCAAAAACTAGATAAGTTACTAAAGAAAACATACTTATAAGAAGGGTAATGTATAAGGGGGATATTGCACCAAAGATTTTGTTACTGTATTCAGTTACAATAAGCAAATTACCTAGAATTCCTAATTGAGGTAATGAAGTTTTATAGGGATATAGTAGATAGGGCAAAATATTGCCAAAAACCAATATTAATGTTCCAGAAATTAATACTGGTATTACTAGCAATTTATCTATTTTCTTACGATCAACTCTAAAGAGTGATAAGTATGTAATATATTTGACTAATAAAGCTGTGGCAAAACCTTCTCCCATTGCCATTATAGACCCGATAACAATAAATATAATAGAAATTAAACTATGTAATATATATGAAATTATGAATAAATTTTCTAGGGTTAACCACGCTGCTATTCCTCCTAAATTCGGTAAAAGACCAGACATTGAGGAGGTTAAGAGAATTAATCCTAAAACATAATACTTATCTCTTACTTTTTTAGAGAATGATATGGCTTGTGCTTCCTGTACTCCAGCACTCATGAATAATCCACCTTTGGCTATCGAATGTGCAAATGAGTATATTATAATAGTATAAAATGCTATATTTTCTATAGAAGTAATTCCTAGTTGTTTTGCAAACATAAAGAGACCTATTGAAACTAATATTGCACCATTATTTTCTATTGTACTAAATGCTAATATCCCCTTTGTGTTCTCATTTACATAAGCGTATAATGACCCAAAGAATACGCTGAATGCACCTATGATAGATACAAGTAATGAAAACGCTATAGGTATGTTTTGAGTTAAATCGGACATTTTCAGAATACCATATATTCCCATTAACGTCATGGTAGAGCTTAATACTGAAGAGAGGTTAGAGGGTGCCGTGCCATGAGCTATCGGTAACCACTCTGATACTATAAATGGTGTTATTCCCATTTTTATTATGAATCCTAATGTGGCTAAAATTAACGGTAATGGGGATATTAGCTGAGTAAACGATATAGTATTAGTATCGGCTGAAGCTATTATAAAAGAAGCAAGCAGCAAAGCTGTACTCAGCTCTCCAAAAGCCATGAATATATATGCTGGTCTAAATTCCTTTCTTATGAGGCCAATTGCAACATAAGCTGGAATTGTCATTATCTCCCATCCTGATAAAAATTCAATATAGTTACTAGATTCTAATATTATCACAATTCCTAAAATTGTTATACCATATAAGGGAGATAGCCAATTTCCATAATCGTCATATTTTATAGAAAATATAGATGTTAAAATCCAAACTATTGTTGATATAGTAATAAATAGTGTATTTAACTCATAAGGGTATTTGTACAAAGAAAATATCAGAAGATATAGGGAAGCCAATATTATTGATAGATAACCTAACTTTCTATTTAAAATTGATATTACAGGAGGTATCAGAAATGGGGCTATTAAATATATCATGCTCATTTTTTTCCACCTTTCACCTTTATTAAGGCATCTAGTATTGTGTAAGGATTAGGCGGACAACCTGGAATTAAGACTTGTGCTTCTAATGGTATAGCTTCTCCTAGAATTCCTCCAGATATGGCACACGTTCCTAATAACACTACTAGCTTTGGTTCTGGCATAGCGTTATATGCTTCTTTTATTACTTCTTTCATTTTCTCTGTTAGAGTGCCCATTACTATAATAGCGTCTGCATGTCTCGGTGTATTAGTAAAGAATATTCCAAATCTAGTCATATCATATTGCGGTGACGAAATTAATTTTAGTTCCATATTACATCCTCCACAAGAACCAGCGTCAATGGGATAAAGAAAAAATGATTTCTTGAATAGTTTTTGTGTACCTTTTATAATTGAGATTTCGTAATTTAAGTTTGGTTTATAGTTAGGATAACATCTCCTGCAGAATATGCACCGTTCAGCTATCCATTTTCCATTTTCTATTGCTTTGGTTGGGCAATTAACTACTCCTTTCCCTTCTATTTTAGTGCTCCATTCAGCAATATCCTTAGGAGTCTTTTCTGTAAGAATCCCTTTTCTTACTCCCCGTAAAAACCACCAGTTTTTCATTCTAAATTCACCCCTATTTCACTTATCCAAATTCCAAAACTTTCCCAATTAAATTGAAAATCTGTAAAAATCGTTCCTTTTACACTTTTCATAAAAGATTTAAGATTAACATAGGATGGTGATAGAAGCTGGGCAGATGTTACTCTTCCCTCCTTAATTTTTACGTAATATGCTAAATCACCTGAAGGGCTTTCAACTCTGGCTAATCCCTCTCCTTCATCGTTTATTGCTTTATATTCTTTTGTATTAGTATTGTCTTTTATAATATCAGTTAGTTCTATTAACATTTTTGAAGACTCTATAATTTCATAACCTCTAACTAGAAATCTTCCAAAGGCATCTGCATCTTCTGCTTTAACTATTTTAAACCCAATTTCTTTATATGGAAGTATATTTAACTCTAACCTTGCGTCATATCCTAATCCCGCAGCCCTAGCTGCTGGGCCTATGCTATCCCTATCTCTTAATATACCATTTTGTTGCAATCTATCGATAAATATTCTACTTTCTAGGAGTCCTTCAAATATTAATCTAAACTCCTTAACTATGTCTAATATCTTAAATAATTTTTCAAAATTACAATTTACTTTATTAATATAGTTAACTCCAAAGAAATATCTATGCCCACATAACTTTCCAATTAATCTATTAGTTTCCTCTATTAAATAAAGTAAGTGAAATGTGGGAACAGACAAGGACGCAGTTTCTGTTAGTCTAGCAATGACAAATAAATGGTTTCTTATTCTCTCTAGTTCAAGTAAAGCTATTCTTTTCAATTGGGTTTGATAATCTTGCTCTATATTCATTGCGTCTTCTATGGCAAGCAAGAACGCAATTGTGTGTGAGATGCTAAACGGAGCGTTTATTCTCTCTATTTTAAGTAGTGCATCTTCCCACGATAATCCAGTAACTTTTATTTTCCTAATTTTATAGGGGATGCTGTTTATATTTAGTATTCTTTCGCCATCTGTAGTTATATCAAATTTAATCGATTCTAATAACCCTCCAGCTGAAGGACCATATACAAATTTGAATGTCCCATAATATTTAACATCTGGGCTTATGTTTATCTCTTCACAACTCTCTTCCGTAATGACTTTATCATAAAGGCAATAATTCCCTATTTTCCCTATTTTTCTTCCCTCTCCCTTATCAGACCATTTATAATATTTCATCCTATAACACCCAATATAATTAAAATTATTCCTATTCCTAATGAAATAATTGATGAAATAAGGGAGACAAGCGACATTAATTGTGGTTCCTTGAGTAATCTATTATATTTTGGTTTAGAAAAAATTATCCTGCTTACGTTATAATTTATAGAAATGAAAACTAATGCTAAGAACATTATAATAAATGAAAATTCTATTATATATCCGGATTGAAATAGGGTTTTCAGTATTAAAAACTCTCCTATAAATGTCCCAAATGGAGGTGCCCCAGTAACTGCCATTGACGATAAAAGCAGTGAGCTAGAAGTTATTTTCATTTTATATAATCCATTTATCTCGTCTATTTTCTTTTCATTAAACGTTTTAATTATTACGCCAGAGGAGTAAAAAGCAGCCGCTTTACCAAATGCATGTGCTAATAGGAGTATTATAGCCCCGAATACTTGGCCTGTTACTAACCCTATCAGTGCTAAGTTCATATTTTCTATAGTAGAATACGCGAACATTCTTTTTATATGCCATTGTTTGAGCAATATTATAGACGCTGTAATAATTGACAAAGTAGGAAGCAGTACATATAGGTTAGTAAGAGGATAGATCTGGTAAATTCTATATAACACATACATTGCGACTGGCAAGAGTGAAGCCGAAAATAGGGCGCTTATCGGCGAAGGTGATTCACTATGCGCGTCTGGGAGCCATGTATACATTGGGAAAACCCCCACCTTTGTGCCGAACCCGATTAGGGCCAATGCTACTGCTAGCTTTATTATCAAATTGTCTTTAGGTTGTGAGCTAAGAATTGAAGTGACTGTTAGTGTGTGATATTCATAATAAATCAATATTACTGAGAATAATGCTATAGTAACCCCAGCAGATACTATAATTATATATCTCCATGCTGCTTCTAACGATATTTCTGAATACTCAGTAGTTATCAAAAGTGCCGAGGTAACAGTAGTAAGCTCAACTCCTACCCACATAAGACCGTAATTGTTTATTACCGTGGAAAACATCATTGAAGCTACAAAGAAATTCAATAGGATATAATACAATTTTTCGCTTACGATACCTCTACTCTCCTTGACTTCTATATATTTTAGTGAATACAACACAGATAACAAATATATTGAGCACACAATGAACAAGAAATATATTGTTACCTTATCTATGAAAAAGGTGCTTTCAACGGGGATTTTAAAGTAGAGCAGCAGCGATATTATGAGATCTAAGGACGAGGATGCCAGAGAGAGTGTCTTAAGTAACCTAGTATTAAAGAAACCAATGTTCGCAATAATTGGGCTTGACAATAAGAGGAGCGCTAGGAACATTTTCCTCACCCTCTCAACTCTTCCAATTTAGTATACTCTAACTTTTCTAAGGTTAACAAAGAGGTTATTATGACTAGACCTAAGACGTCCAAGAAAATGCTTACCTCTATTAAAAACGGTATAGGTATAATTAAAATACCAAACAGTACGATCGAGTTCTCTTCTTCAATGAATCCGATAATTTGCGCTATCGTACTTCTTCTTGAAACGATCAAGAAAAGACCTTGGAAAAACAGCATGAAAGAAAAGATTATTAACGTCGTGGTTCCCGCTTCAGTTGTTATGCCTATATTTCCTAAAACAAAGTAATAAATTATAAACACTGCAAGGAAGAAGAACGCTAGGTTTACAACTAATTCCGACGCTACTCCCCGAGTGTTTTCTCTAATTCCAGGTTTAGCTTTCAAACCTCTGATCAAGAAAAACGTAATGAGGAATGATCTCAGAATGATTATTGTACTACCTAGAATTATATAGTCAATTAGTTTTAACGCGAAACCTAAATAAAACGTTAGGATAGATATTAACGCAGACTGTATTGCCTGAACGTAAATAATAGGCTTAAAATACGCCTGACCTTGAATGTATAATGCAGATATTATAATTGATGCAGATATTAACTCTAACAACTGCGTGTTAATCACACTTCATCACCCTGTTAAAATTACTATAATTATAGAAAGAATGGAAAGAAGAAAAGACACTGCCAAGAAGTCCTGCACTTTGAAGAGCCTCAACTTAGCTAATGTAGTATTTATTATTACAGATATTGAAATTAGAAAAATCCACTTTAAGAACATTATAAAGATATCAAGTAAAGCTCCTAAAGGACCAGTTTGCAATAGCCAGGGAAAAAGGAATACATTAAGAAGTACGGAACCTAATAGATACTGTTTAATATATGAACTCCACTTTACTATACCTAAAAGCTTACCACTATATTCATAAAGTAAAGCGTCATCTATCATGCCCATTTCACTTAATCCCGAACTTTCTATGGGTAATTTCCCAGTTTCAAATAACCACAACATAAAAAATGATATTGTTATAAAGAGGTGATCCAATTGAAGATAATGTGATATATCTTGTGAGACGTATTTTAATGTAATGTATGGGTTATTTGTACCCGTTATCAAAGCTACTCCAAAAAATACCGTTATAAGCGTAGCTTCTGATAGAAAGGTAAAAGATAGAACACGACTTACTCCTAATGCAACAAAATTACTTCCGCTTTCAACGGAGCCTATTAGTTTTAGGAAAGAGGCCAAGGAAAATAATAAAGCACCTCCTAAGAAATCCACAGTAGGAGTAAGATAAATTGGACTTGGATATACTACGGGGATTACAAATGAAATTAGTAAATAGATTCCAAAAATTACATAAGGTGAGTAAATGAATAAAAATGAAGAATTCTCAGTTACTACTACCTCTTTTTTTATAAGTTTAAATATGTCATAATAAGGTTGAAGGACACTAGGACCTAGTCTTCCTTCTACAAAAGCCTTAAATTTTTCATAAATTCCTTGATATAAAGGAGAAATTAAAATTACTGTAAATACCTGGATTATAGTTTCTATTACTAATGCCTCATCTGACGCCATGCCTCCCACCTTAGAGAGGTAGGCGTCATCAGCCTCCATCATAATATCAAGAGGCGGTTTGGGGGAAACCCCAGGGGGACGCCATCCCCCGCCTCATTAATCAGCAATTTATTCTACTTTATATCTGCTTAAAAATCTTACTGTTTTCATGCTATTATTGTGAAACATTATGTAATCTACCCTTTTTGGGCAATGCTAAGGAATTGAAATCACATATTTAATGGGATTATCTTATTAATTTTTTATAAAAAAATTGATAAATTTGATTAGCTCTGCAATAAATCTGGTTATATATTATTAACAATATATGAGATAAAATTAAGTACAATAGAACATTATTTTAGTATTTAGTTTAAATTACGTGTAAATATTATTAGATTTACTTAAACATAAGATTTGAACAATGTTTTTGTAAATTCGAACCCTAATTTACGGAATATTAAGTACTAGTTCACCGGATAATATTAACCTCTACATCTTATAAATTAATTTAAAAGAGCTATGAATTATGTTAGGTAAGATTGTTGTAGTATTAATAATAATTTTGATAGTAGCATTCGTTATAACCCACTTCAATTTATTTTACCATCCTCAAACTCCAGTTACGAAATCCGAAGAAAGTACTTTAGTTAAGGATATTATAACTTACCAATTCACAATATCTACTAATTCGTCTACAAAGTATACTGTTCCCATTAAGTTACCATCTTATGGTAATGTAACTGTTAAGATTTCTGGGAATAGATTCAATCTGTCAATTTTAGATAATTCTTATCTAGTGTACTCTGGATTGATTAATGGATATTTTGAGAGATCTTTCACGGGGAACGGTACTCTATATCTAGTTTTCTCTTCTGAAAGTGGTGTTTACGCTAATGTAACCCTAACGGAAGTTTATTATTAAGAATTAAGAATGAAGAAATTTTTAGTTAAGGTTTTTCTTTTTTAGTTTATGTACAAGTATTTTGATGCTCATTGTCATTATTCGTTCTTAAGGAAGAGGTATGAAGGCTATTTCATTGCAGCGGTTTCAATGGATTATCAGTCCTCTTTAGATACTTTATTACTAAAAAGTGATAATATTTTAGTGGGAGTTGGGATTCACCCTTGGCGTGTTCACGAAGAGGATATAAATAGGGTTCTTCCTTTAATCAATAGAGCCGATTTTGTAGGAGAAGTGGGGCTGGATTATAGATTTGCTAAGGCTTCTAGAGATTTACAAATTGCGTATTTTGAGAGACAGATAGAAGAGAGTAAGGGAAAATTAATTAACGTTCACGCATTAGATGCGTGGGAGGACGCTTTTAATATTTTAATTAAGCATAACGTTAAGAGGGCTATTTTTCATTGGTATACAGGACCATTAACGTTATTAAAGGATATAGAGGGTGCAGGGTACTTTATATCAATTAATCCTTCAGTTACATTTCAGAAAAAGCATCAGAATGTTTTAGAAAAAGCTGACTTAAGAATTCTACTTACGGAGAGTGATGGTGGCTATGAGTACAGAGGGAAATTATTAGAGCCCACTGATATTCCTGAAACCTTAATTTATATGTCCAAGGTACTCGGTTTAGGTGAGGATTATTTAATAAGGATAATAAGGGATAATTTCGCTAGGGCATTTTCAATTTTATTTTAATATATATTAATGTGGAGTGAAACAAAATACCATATGAGTGAAGTGGCTATTGTTACTGGAGCTTCTAAAGGTATTGGTAGGGCTATTGCTAATCTTTTAAAAGAGAATAATTATATAGTTGTTTCTGTGTCTAGAACTAAAGCTGATGTTGGCGATTTAATATATGAGGCTGATGTTAGTGATAAGGGTAATGTGTTTAGGATAGTGAGTGAGGTTTTGGATAAGTTTGGAAGGATCGATGTATTAGTTAATAATGCGGGTTTCGGAGTCTATGGTTCTTTTTTAGAAACAGACCTAAACGAAGAAGAGTATATGGTTAAGACGAATTTTTTAGCCCCTATTTACTTCATGAAAGCTGTTCTTCCTCATATGGTTTCCAGGAGGAAGGGGAATATAGTTAATATAATTTCTGAGGCTGCTTACGTTTCAAGTCCTAAATTACTGGTGTATTCGGGAACTAAGGCAGGATTAGCTAGTGTTACTAATGGTTTATGGGCTGAGATGAGGAAGTATAATGTTAAGGTTAGCGGGGTTTACCCAGGCCCAGTTAAGACTAATTTCACTTCTCATCCTTCGTTTAAGAAAGTCAGTAGCGATCCCTTTGCTAAATATGCAGTTAATCCTGAGGATGTAGCAAGGGCTGTTTTAAAGGCTATAAGAACTGGTAAAAGGGAGATCTACGTTCCTTCAAAATTAAAGTTGGATCCATATTTTCTGAAATTTGTTAACTTATTTCAAAGCATAACGTATAGGATTATAAGTAAGTATTTTTGAAATTATTAATTAGTGAAATTATACTAATAATTTTAATATATCAAACATAATTTATTCTAGTAAAAGGAAAGTTAGAGAAAAATTTATAACCAGAAATATTACTATTCTTTCATATGCGGCATAGTAGAGGGTTAAGTAAGATTCAAGCAGGAATAATAGTTGTAATAATAATAGTTGCAGCTGTTGTATCTGGAATATATTTCATAACGGTCCATCATCATGCTCAATCTATTACTTCAACTACTACCGTTCCTTCTAATGAGAGTGTTACAGTATACGTAGCTGGGGCATACGTTGCTATACTTAATAACTTAGCTAAACAATTTGAGAACGCTACTGGGATTCCGGTTCACGTAGTTTCAGGGGGCTCCTTTGGATTAGCAGCTCAGATAGCTACGGAAACTCCGGTTCCTGCAAATGTTTTCATTCCGGTGGCATATATACAAGCTGTTGAGTTAGAGGGCTCTAGAAATCCAGGATGGGCTATAGCGTTTTTATCTGATCAAATGTCTATAGTTTACTCCAATTACACTACTAAGGTTCAATATTGGAATCAATTGTACTCCAATTACACTATGGCTATAAAGACTAATGAAAGTAAGTATTGGCATAATTTCTTTTATTTGCTTGCTACTAAATTTAGCTTAGGCATAGCTAATCCAAATACTGATCCTGAGGGATTATACGCTTATTTGATTTTCGAGATGGTTGGTTATCTTTATGTTAATCATAATGCTAGTTACTTTGTTGATTTACTAAAGGAGAATCCTCATATTGAAGTTGAACCCACAACTGCAGATTATGTACCTTCCTTAAAAGCGGGCGAATTGGACTTTACTTTCTCATACGTTTCCTATGCTGTATCTCAACGTTTAGAGTACTTGCAGTTACCTCCGTGGTTAAGTTTCGGTTATTATCCTAATGAGACTAACTGGTACTCTCAGTTTGTGTATAATATAACTGTTAACGGTAAGACATTAACTATTCACGGGAATTCTGTATATCTCTTTATGACAGTCCCGTTAAATGCCTCTAATACACAAGCAGCTTATGAGTTTATTAGGTTTGTTTTATCTCATGAAAGTGAGCTCACAATATATCACGTTACACCTATATATCCAGCGTTAATATTTTATAATAATCCTTCAAACGTACCAATTCCTATAATGCAGCTTATTAAAGAAGGTGTCCTAAAATATGCTGGAAACTTTTCGGAAATTTGATAAATTAAAGGCAATTTCAGTTTTTTCATCAATTTTATTGGTTATTCCGATTTTTTATCTTCTATTTTACGGTTACGGTCCCTTCTTCGTAGTATCCTCAGCATTTAGTAGTTCTTTACTTTCAGCGATAGCTTTAACTTTCTTTTCTTCAGCTGTTTCAATTATTATAATAGTCTTCCTTTTTACTCCACTTGCCTACTATTTAGCTAGACATAAGAATCCAATAATAGAGACATTAGTTGATGTTCCTGCTTCAATTCCTCATCCTCTCGTTGGAATAGCATTAGTATTTATTGACAGTCCTACGAATCCTTTAGGTTATTTTCTTTATTATCATGGAATAACATTTTACTATTCCTATTTAGGTTTGATCTTAGCTTTGATTATTGTATCTTCTCCTATATATATTAGGTCTATGCAAAATTTTTTCGAGTCTTTACCTAGATCTTACGAGATATATGCTATGAGCCTTGGAGCATCTGAGTTAAGAGTTTTCTTTTTCGTGGTTTTACCTCAAGCAGTTAAAGGAATTGTATCTGCAGGGCTTACCTCAATAGCTAGGGCAATAAGTGAGTTTGGATCTGTGGTGATAATTGCCCCCTATGTTAACGGTTGGATATTTAATGGTGATTACGTTGCCTCTGTTTATATTTACAATGAGTTCTTGACTTATTTTAATGCATCTATTAGTGCAGCTGCTTCTCTCCTACTTTTCTCCATTATATTAATTATTGCGATTAGAGTTATAAGTTACTATTTGCGTTAACTACTCTATAAAAAACTTATTGCCAATTAGCAGTATTTTTTAATACTAAATTGGAGCGTGTTTCAAAGAATTTGTTACAATAATTGTCTCTGCTAAATGCTTTTAAAATTTGTTGTTATGAATAATGGTAATATGAAAAAACGGATTGCTGTTCTTATATTTCTAATAACTGTATTATTAATTCCTAGTGTAACATTTCAATCCTCGTCTACGTTTAATGTAACTTCACAATATTTAGCCTCTATGCCTTATCCTAACTCAAACTCTGCGGTAGTTTATTATAATGGTGAAATTTACGTTATAGGAGGGATAATTAATCCCAATAAGGTTTGGATATACTCTAACGGGAGTTGGTATTCAGGTCCTAATTTACCCTTTAATATTATCTCAGCTGCAGCGGTAATTTGTGATAATTCAATTTATGTAATAGGTGGTTATAATAGTTCTGGACTCATACCTTACGTTTTAAAGTTAAATGGTGATTCGTGGGTTGTTGTAAGTAACGATATGCCAGATCCAGCGTATGATGTTATGGCTTTCGCCTATAACGGGAAAATTTACGTTATAGGAGGCGAAAATACAACCAGTCCCGCTGAATTGTATTTCCCTCCTTCAAATGTAATTAGAGTATTCTATCCCAGTAACGATAGTTGGTCCATAGTAGGATATATGCCAGTTCCCGCTGTTCACGGCGCGTATATATTTAATGGTACCGATTTGATAATAGCGAGCGGGTATATAGGGTACAGTTCGTACACTAATGATATATTAATTTATAACCCTCAAACTAATCAATGGCAAATCCTCAATGGCGTTTTACCCTTTTATATACAAGGCGGAGCGATGGCTTATTATAGGGGTGTAATGTTCTTAGTAGGAGGCGTGATTTACACTGCGGGTTCTGGAGGTGTCAGTAACGCTATTTACGCATATTATAGAGGTAATTTAGAAAGAGTGGGCTATTTACCGGATGCCGTTTATGATAGTGGATATACTCAAGTTGGGAATATATTATATTTAGCTGGAGGGAAAAACAGTCAATTTAGTCAAGTTTCAACGTTACAAGAGGTGTCCTTTAATTTTCCTCCACTCTCTCCAAAGATAACCTCTTATGTAGCTGGTAATGAGAGCGTTAGTTTAAGTTGGACTCCAGTAAGTTTAGCTTCGGGATATGAGATAGTTTATTGGAATGATATGGGGTTTAATAACTCTATTAACGTTGGAAACGTTACGAGTTATACGATAAATAGTCTTCAAGACGGAATTCCTTATTATTTTGAGGTTATAGCGTACAATTCTATTGGTTATTCTTCTCCTTCTAATGTAATTGAGATAATTCCAGCTTCCGTTCCTAATCCACCTATAATCACTTTGGTTAAGTACGGTAATGATAACGTAACTATTTATTGGTCTCCGCCCGAATTTACTGGAGGATATCCTATTTTAGGTTATTATATAATTGTAAAGGAGCAAGGAAATTTGATAAAATCGTTTCTTGTTAACTCAACTAACCTGACTATAAGTAATTTAGCTCCAAATGTAACATATGATATACTATTATACGCTTTAAATAAGCTTGGTAACAGTTCACCTTATGTAATTACCGTAACTCCAATAACTAAGGCTAAAATAGTCGCTTTTATAAGTAAACTTCAATATGGATTTTTAGTTAATTGGTCCACAGATTTTCCTGCAAATATTACGCTAGAACTTTATTCTCAGAATGGTAGTGTAATTTTGTTAATAAATAATGTTAAAGGTAATAGTTACTTGTTTAGAGTTCCGCAAGGCAATTATACGTTAATCATAGTTGCATCTAATTCTGCCGGTATATCAAAATATATTACTAACATAATATATTATTTGCCTCCCTCCTCTCCTCAAGTGTCTTTAGTAGGTTTAGGGAACAATTTGTATATAGAGTGGAATAAAGTTAATAGTGCGTTAGTTTATTTAGTTTATTTGAATAATAGTATAGTTTATGAAGGTCCAAGTACTTCAGTTGTAACTAATATTTCTAATGGTACATATTTAATTAAGGTCATAGCTGTGAATCCTGCTGGGGATTCTTCACCTGCTATAGCGTTACTTCATTACTCTGGTGATTATGTTACTATTGTTCATATGAATATAATTAATATTAGTACAGTGAAAATTGCTTCTGCTTCCTTTGGAAACGATAGTGGTCTAAGCTTAGAACAGAGCGTTATAATTATATTACTTACCATAATGATTCTATTAAGTATAGCTATAGTAACTAGAAGTAGAAATAACAGCAATGAATGGTAAATATAATGTAAGGATCTTTATCATAGAACACTGGTGTTAATCGCAAGCCTTAATTATCACTTATTCTACTAGATAACACATCCAGAAATATACAATAGGATACACTGCATCACAACTATATGGGTAGCTTAAAGTTAAAATCTTTTTAAAAAATCTGGCTTTTATTACATGAAGAGGATATTTTGGTTTTTGGCTTCTATAATACTCCTAGGGTTAGGTATTTGGCTCAAATTAATAGATAAGCCAATCCCGCAAACGAATATATAATGAATGGGAAGGTTATTTCCATAGTCCCTCAAAAAACTGTAACAACCATAAGTCACATTATTAATATGACTGTCACTAGCAATGCAACTGCTATTGGAATTGTTGTCCAACCAACTGCAACTCCCTCAAATCTAACTATTAACCCTATTTTACTTAACTCTTCATCAATATCCTTAACCATGCAATTTACCCTTATCCCACCTCCATGGTATGCTAATCTATAGCCATTAGCAATTACAATAGGCCTAATCATGCTTATAATTGCAATACTAAGTGAAGATAAACGAAAAATGGTAATTAATTCAATAATAGACTTACTATGGCGTTTAATATATTAATACCATTTATAAAGTCAAAAGTCTTAATATGGGCATATATGGGACTGATAGAGGGTAATATGCCAACATGGTATATTAACATAAGCAAGAGCAACACGGAACTTGTAGTAGAAGGTGTAACGAATGTGACATTTAACGCAAATCCCGCATTACCGCTAGGTAAGAAAGAAACGTTATTATAGGTGTAACTATGGTCGGGTGTTATAATTAGCCCACCAGTAGAAGTGTTTGACAAGTATGAGGGGTTTGCCCATGGTGCGTAATAAAGAGTATTTCCGTTTAGTGTTTTACTTGCCAATCCCCCATTTACCGTTATAGTTTGAGTGTAAACTCCCGCACCGCTATTATTAGGCCCACCACCACCTATAAGTAAAGCTAAGGAGTTGAGCGAAAAAAGGGATAATAAGATAAAAGGAATAATAGCCCCCCACTTCATTAAGCGATAAAAAATTATGTGACTTTTTAAAGGGCCTAATCTATTAGACGCCATAGTAAGTCTATTACCGCCTTACGGAATTTAGGACTTAAATACATTGAAATCCCTAAAGAGGCTAAGAAGATTGCTAATACAATTTCTGGGCGTATGCAAAAATATATTCATATCCAGAATTAACTTGTATACGAATATATAGGTATATCTCAACTATTGAAAAGGATACTATGGAAATCGCGTTAAGAACTATTAATATATGTTTAAAATACGGAAAATCCCTTATCCCATTTTTTATTAGCAATAAAAAGCCTATATAGGCTAAGGGTATGTAAGGAATGATGAGTACAAATAAAAGGTATGAAATTGAATATATTATCGCAAAAAGTAAACCTAAACTTAAGGAGTAAGGAATTAAGAATAATAGGTCGGCCTTTAGTCTTTTATCCATAAAAAAGAATTAGCTTAAAATATAAAAATTTTCATAGACCATAAGTGGTTTGGCTACCATAAGTAAATTGATATTCATAACTCCATTGTGGCCAGCCATTATATAATTATACATTAACATAATTGCTACCATAACTTTGTATTTGCAAAAGGTCTGCGTAGTAACTTACACTAGGTGGTGGGGTATTTGATGGGCCGACACTTTGACCATATTGATTTGGATAATAATAGGAAAATTGAAAATTCTCTATAATACCACCAGAAGCAAGAGGTAACGTTACTACGGGTGTAGAGTTATCTAAACCAGAACTTGTAGTAATCATTTGAAAACCAGAATATATTGATGAGCTAAATGGATTTGGTAGATTATATTGAAAGCTCTTATATAACGAAAAGTTTGTTGTAAAGTATATATTTATCTCTGCAACAAAATATTGATTATAATTAAACGGTGAATATGGGGCAGATAAACTTAAAGTGAAATAATAATTTTGTATTTTTCCTAGATGAATTAAGATAATAAGTAATACTACTTTTTTAGTATTATTGATGAGGAATCTTTGCCGTCTTCTTTCAAATCGTCGCATTTTAACGGCAAAATTGACGAGTTGCCAATGTTTATAAACGCGTTTTGGCAATCATAATACGGTGAGTAGTTTTTGTGGATAAACAACGTAGATATAAATTCGGCAACTATATTTTGAGGGAAAGAAAAGGACGGTATTATGTCTATAAGTTGGAAACGATAAACGGTGAGATAAAAGAGCGTTACGTCGGTCCTTTAACTGACGTAGTAGAAACTTACGAGAAATTGAAAGATGGAATTGGGGGTCTTAGGGGGTATCCCCCTAATATGGGGCCGCCGGGATTTGAACCCGGGACCACCAGCGCTCTGGTGGTTGGGGATTAGATCCCCAGGCTGGCATCCTAGTCCAAGCTAGACTACGGCCCCTACTATTTAAAGTCTATTAAGGGTTTATAAATTAACCTATTGGTAATACGTCAATAATATTTTTACTTTCGGCCTACTCTCTCCCCCTTTTTATACGTTTGTATAACATGTATCACAGCAATTTGGCATATATTTGTATGTTACACTATTCTATATTGGTGATCATCAATTCCAATAAAATATGTTTGTAAAAATTGTGGAACTGTATTACATAAGTTTGAAAAAGTCGGACAGGATTTCTATGGGGTTAGGACTCCTTCAGAGATAAGGTCGATATATGGAGGTAGATGTCCTAAATGTGGTCATGAGCTTGGAGTCCCAAGCTTAAATGAGATAAAAATAAGTCTTAAGAGAAGGGCAGTAAAGGTTATGTTAATAGAATAATTCCTCTATGATCTCTTTTATGGAAATTTCACCTCTAACATATTTTAAAGCTAAATCGGGTCTATTTAAATAATTTGAAAGAAGTTTTGATATGTTTCTAGGTTTCTCTTTTATTGATGCTGAATCATAATCTATTATGTATGTTCTATTTTCAGTAACTAGCACGTTTTTCCATGGTCTAGTCAGTTCCTTATGTTCTATTAATTTATCTTCCAGCATCTTAGCTCTGTACAATAGATCTATTAAGACTGATTTGTCTTCATATTTCATTAAATTTCTCCCATTGATGTACTCCATTAATATGAAATTTCTCCCAAATGAATATACTTTAGGTGCTATTTCTTCTCCAGCTTTTATCTGAATTTTAGCTTCTAATTCTAAACTCTCCTTAGGGGAGTCAACTCTTCTTATCTTGAGTACTTTATCTTTATCGACTAAGACTACTATTCCAGTTTTTCCTTTCCCTATTACATTTACCTTACCTAAATTTTTAGGGCCGAAAGAATAAGCGTATTCGAACCCTGCTTCTATTAGCTCCTTCTCAATTTCCCTTGAGAAGTAAGGATATATGAAATTTCTTATTTCAACCAACTTGGAGTTTTCCTCAAGAACCTCATTAACTGTGGATCTTCTTCCTCTTTCTCCAACCAATATGTTTCAATACTGTATTTAGGTTTTAGAATTATATTATTTTTTACTATGTTTTCGGCATTATATTCTTTCCTTTCTTTTATTGAATATAACCTCCCGTCTTCACCAATCCAAATGTTTTCATTTTTCTCTATAAAATCATCGACGTTTATGGAATAATAAGGAGGACCTTTATTTAAATAATATCTACCTATGTTCTTACTTTCCAGTTGAACTGCGATTGTGATTTCTTCTGAGTCTCCCCAGGCTTGAATGTCAATTACCTTAAATCCTTGTTGACTTAAGGCATTTCTTATTCTAGTTATACTTCTCTTTATCTGACCCCATATTATATCCTCAGTGGTTCTCTCATGAATACGTATTTTGGCGATTAAAACGTCTCCCTTAATTTTAGTATAGATTATGTTTCTATTTGGAAAGAAGAATTCTATTGAGGGGTTTTTTAAATAATATTTAGCTGCTAGTGAGAAGATTGCCATATTCTTTAGTGAGACTGCTGCTGTTACGTTTCTGTTAGGGTCTACTGGGTCTGGAATAACTAACGGTTCAGTAAATTTTTTCTGAGATTTTATTAGCTCTAATCTAATCTGCGGTCTCCATTTTGAAGCTCCCTCCAGTACTTTTCTAAAACTCTCGTAATATATTACTAGTAGTTCTGCAGCATATCCTGAAAATCCTTGCACTTTTATCTCAGCTCCATAGACTCCTATCCCTTTCATAAATCTCTTCAAGAGTCTTACTTCATCTCTTCCCTTTTCGTCTAAATGTGAAGTTACGAATTTGGTATGAAAAGGAGTTCTATCTACTGCAGTTATTGCTTTGTCCCCGCTTTCCACCCTTAGGGCTGGAACTAAGTCTATTTCCATGTTATTTACGTACACTATTACATAGGGATGTTCAGCGTATGCTAAGATATAATTAAGATCCTTTACCCTTTCAATTATTTCTTTTAATGCATTCTTCTCTAAGTACTCCTTACCTACCTCTTTTGGATAAAAAATGAAAATGTCTATATCAGTGTCCTGCTTGAGCCAAGTTCCTTTTCTAAACGACCCTTGTACTTCGAAGTCTAATCCTCTCAATCTTTCAGAAATCATATTTATTATGTTATTTATTCTTTCCTCATCTTCTTTCGTGGGTTTAATTAGGCTTAGTACTTCCTCCTCTATCAATCGCCTTCACTTCAAATAATTTATCGTAGATGGGTCCTTTTGGAGTTAACGTACTTTTGAAGAGAATCACATTGTTAACACTAAATTTGCCTATTTCAGTATTTATATTGTCATTTATTAAATTCACAAGGTTGAGAATTGAGGAATAACTTTTAACCCTGCCTAATGTTAGATGGGGGACGAAATCTTTTTCATCTTCTGGTCTTATTTTCCTTTTTAATAACTCCGAATATATGTATGTTCTAATTTGTTTAAGTTGTTGTACTCCTTCAGTTATCCCTACCCAGACCACTCTGGGTCTTGTTAAGTTTGGAAATGCGCCTAATCCTCTTAATGTTACGTTGAATGAACTGAAATTTAATCCTTTCATAGAATCTTTTACATCTTCGAGTCGATCATCTCTTATCTCACCTAGAAATAATAATGTTATATGTATGTTATAGGGTTCTACCAATTTTATATCTGCTCCAGAATTTTTTATTAATTCCAATAATTCAAGTATTTTAGGCATCTGTGGAACATCGATGCCTATGAAGAGCCTCATAATTTTTAAACCTCTATATTGAGTTATAAGGTGGTCACAATTAAAGTCATTTTGATTACTGGAATGCCTGGATCTGGTAAAAGTGAATTCTCAAAGTTACTGAAGGAAAGAGGAGCAAAGATAATTGTAATGAGTGAGGTGGTTAAAAAAAGATATTTAGTTGAAGGTAAGCCAGGGGAAAGACTAATGGATTTCGCTAAGCGTTTAAGAGAGATATATGGAGATGGTGTAGTCGCTAGGCTTAGCGTTGAGGAATTAGAGACTGGGAAGTATGATTTAGTGGGATTTGACGGTGTTAGAAGTTTAGCTGAGGTTGAAGAATTTAGGAGGCTTTTAGGTAATAATATTTACATAGTTGCAATTCACTCTCCACCAAAATTAAGATATAAGAGGATGATGGAGAGGATGAGGGCTGATGATTCTAAGGAGTTATCGGATTTAATAAGAAGAGATAAAGATGAATTAAGTTTTGGAATAGGGAATGTTATTGCCATGGCTGATTATGTAATAGTTAATGACTCAACTTACGAGGAATTTAAGAGGAAGTCTAATGAAATAATTGATAGAGTGTTAAGAGATGGTTAAAATAGTAGTTACAGCTGAAGTAAGGCCGTCGGAGGATTTAAATAAAGTTATATCTGCTATTTCTAATTTCTTTGAATTTAAGAAAATGGATATTAAAAAGGAAGGTATTGTACAAATTTTAGTTTTAGAGTCGTCTAGTCTTAAGAGTTTAATTAAACTTCATAGGGTTCTCAGAAACGAGAGAATTTTAGATTCTGCCAGAAAGTATCTATTAAAGGGAACTGAGGGAAATACAATAAGCTTTATGATACATAAGCAAGCAGCTGCAGTAGGTGTTTTAAGTTTTGTGGATAGTGATAAGGAGTCCCCTTTGGGAGCTATCAAATTTTATATAGAATATTCAGACCCTAAAGCAATTATAGATTGGTTGGCTCCTAAGACTGCACGCGGTGTACCGTTATGGGAAAATCCTATACCACCTGATGATAAATAGAAAAATCTACATATATTTCAATAATTAATTATTTAACGTTTTAGTCTTTGTTTTTATTATAATAATTATATTAAATATATTTTAGAACAATTATTTGATTTGAATACTAAATAAGTTGGACTATTCGTTACTTGAGTACAATATACGACAAATCCTCAGGCAGAATAGTGCTATTATATATTTTTCTAGCCTCTTTTAAGAACATAGACACATCTTCATATCTTGAACTTATATGAGTTAAGGCTAATAATTTAACTGACGCTTCTAAGGCTACTCTAGCTGCGTCACTCGCATTTGAATGTCCGTATGTATAGGCTGATGGTTCTTTAAGGAATGTTGAATCATGAATTAGTAAATCAACTCCTTTTACTGAATTTATAACGCTTTGACAAGGACTTGTATCCCCAGTATAAGCTACTTTTATACCCTTTTTTACTATTAAATAGTCCTCTGGATGTAATATTCTTCCATCTACTTCTACGCTTTTCCCTTCCTTTAATTTCCTTATTATTCTCCAATCCTTTATGCCTTCTTCCTTTAGTTTCTTATCGTCTATTTTAACTCTGTCTTTTTCTGAAATTATGAATCCTTGTGATTCTACTGTATGGCAAGTTTTAAATGTAGATATTTTAATTTCATCATCTTCATAACTATTTATAAACTCTATTTTAAATTGAGGGTAAAATTTAGAATATTCAAATGAAGTGAATAAGAAATCTTTCAGGTTCTTAGGTCCTATTATATATAAAGTTTCCTTTCTGTCTAGAAGTCCCATGCTAGCTATTAATCCTAAAAGTCCAAAAACGTGATCTCCGTGCATATGAGAGATTCCAATTATTTTTAACGAATTTATTCCTAATCTATATTGCATTAGGGTGTACTGTGTTCCCTCTCCACAGTCAAGTAAAACACTTAATCCTTGCTTTCTAATTAAGAATGCTGGCAATCTCCTTTTCTTAGAAGGAGCTCCTCCTCCTGTACCTAAAAAGAAAACCTCAATCACCTTCTTTGCACCACGTAAATTGCTCTAGTTAGACTTTTGTGAGAATATAGGAAATGTAATCCCCTTAGTATAAAACTGTTTTCCCTAAGCTTATCTATGAAATTAAAATTCGAGTCAGTTGCAAATGCCATATAGCCATTTTTTCTTAAAGAGTCTGCCGATGATGCAAAGAATTTTTCATATAATTCGAATAGATTGCTTCCCCTTTCTTTACTCGACCTCCCATATGGTGGGTCAGTTGCTATTGAATCTATATTATGTAGTGGTATATTCGTTGCTGATGCTAGCATTAATTCACAGTCATATCCAAAATGATTAAGGTTTAATCTAGCTTTATCGAGCATTTTCTTATCTATATCTATTCCTATACAATTATAATTTAACCACCTCGCTTCTATTAATATCGATCCAGTACCCGTAAAAGGATCTAATACGATTCTTTTAGGTCTAGCTAGATTTACCATTAACCTTGAAGTTTCAGCGTTCATAGTCCCTGATTGTGAATACGGTTTTTTATTATGATTTATTATGCTTTTAGAATCAATTTCGTCTTTAGTTTTTCCAAGTATTATTACTCCATCTGTAAATATTATGTCAATTTTTTCACAACTCTTAGATATTTTAACTCCAGATATTGCTTCATGATATAATGACTTGAATTCGTCTCTTTGGGAACCCATTATAATATCTTCTTTTATCCAGTAGCATTTTCCCCTAATTATTTCGTTAATTTCTTTAGGATTATCTGAAATTAATATAAGTTCTCCATTTCTCTTTATTCTGGCAGATCTTCTAGCTAATTTATCTTGAAATGGAGCAAAAATCGCTACTCCAGTAAAATAACTTATTCTTGCCTCATCTGGTAGTAATGCCTTTAATTCTGCTAATGAAAGGAAATAGTTATTTCCCTTTAATACTGCGTATCCCTTTTTCATAGATTTAACGCTATTGATTGTGAAACATCTAATACTATTATATCTTTATAATTTACTTTCACGGTGTTAGTGCCTATTATTGTTTTCACGCCTGCTTCTTTTAGCCTCTCCTTAGCGTTATCTGTTAATACTAAATGAATTGCCGCGGCTATAACGTTTTTAGCTCCTAAGGAATAGGCTAATTTAGACGCTTGTGCTATCGTGCCACCGGTACTTATTATATCGTCTACTATTACTACGTCCTTCTCTCTTAAGCTTAAATTAGGGGCTTCTTTAATTCTAACTTCTCCGGTATTTCTATCCCTTTCTTTCTCTATATAAGAATATGGGGCATTTATCTCCTCAGCTATGCTTTTTGCCCTTTCTAAAGCTCCTCTATCTGGGGCTAGTATAAAGGGGTCAAGGGTCATTTCCTTTATTTTTCTGGCTATCTGAGGATAAGGGTGGATTATTTTAACTTCACCATCAAAATATGTTAATTCCTCAGGTTTATGAGGTTCTACTATAACTAATGTATCAACGCCTACTTCACTAAGAATATGTAAGATCGTCTTTACACTTACGGCTTCACCATCTTTAAATCTTCTATCTTGCCTTGAATAAGCTAAATAAGGTATTATTACTGTTAGTTTTTTTGCGCCTAAATCCTTTATCGCCTCAGCCATGAGAAATAATTCTATTAAATGTTTATCTTGAGGATAATCTGTAGTCTGTACTAGAAGAATCTCCTCATTTTTTACAGATATGGGGATTCTGATATAAGATTCTCCGTCTGGAAATATTTTATTTTCCACTTTTATCAACGGTATTGATAATATTTTTGATAAACTCTCATCTATTCCGTTTGTGGCTGTACCACCTATTATTATCATTATTATTATGTTTATGGAGAAGTTTTTAAGATTAAAAGTAGAGTTAAATGGGATGTACTTCATTTTCATACTTGGTACTGCTGGATCAGGAAAGACTACGTTAACTAAAAGTTTCCAAGAGTACTTGCTCGATAACGAGATGGACACTGCAATTATTAACTTAGATCCTGCAGTTGAACATTTACCCTATACTCCAGATTTTGATGTAAGGGAATACGTTGATGCATATGAGGTTATGGAAACTTACAATCTAGGTCCTAACTCCGCATTAATCGCCTCTATAGATTTAATTTTGACAAAAGCATCAGAAATTAAATCAGAAATAGATCAAATAGAAGCAAATTACGTTCTTATCGACACCCCTGGGCAGATAGAGCTATTTGCGTATAGGGAAACTGGTAGGCTAATAGCTGAATTAATTAAGGGAAATAATAAAGCTTTAGGTTTATTCTTGTTAGATTCCTATCTAGCTAAAGAAGCTCGTAGTTTTATATCATTATTATTGCTTTCAAGTTCTATTAGATTTAGGCTAGATTTACCTATAGTTAATGTTCTTAATAAGATAGATCTTTTAAGAGATGATGAAGTAGATAAGATACTACGTTGGAGTGAAAACGCTGAGAATTTGATTGACGAACTGGGGAAAATCGATGAATATTCAATAGATTTAGTGCATCTTCTAATTGAAAACTTATCTTCTAATCTTATTCCGATATCTTCTGCAGATGGTAAGGGTTTTGATGAGTTATATGCTGAAATTCAGAGAGTCATAGCTGGTGGTGAGGATTATTTAACAGAGGAGCCTAATCCTAGGTTATAGCTTTATTAATTATTTCAAATAACTAAATATATGATGAAGGCAAGAGTAGTTGATGCTGTTTCGTTCTCCTATATATTAAGAACCGTTGGGGAATTCTTATCTGAAGCTAATTTTATTGTTACCAATGAAGGTATTAAAATAAGTGGAATTGATCCCTCAAGAGTTGTTTTCTTAGATATTTTCATGCCTGCAGCGTATTTTGAGGATTTTGAAGTAAATGGAGAGAAGGAAATTTTGGGGTTTAATTTGGAAGATGTAAATGATATTTTAAAGAGAGTTGTTAAAGATGATTCTCTAATTATTTCCTCATCAGAATCAAAAATAATTTTCACATTCGATGGAGAATTTACTAGATTTTTTGAACTTCCTTTAATACAGGTTGAGGCTACTCAACCTCCTTCTGTAAATCTAGAGTTTCCATTTAAAGCTAAACTATTAACAATAACTTATGCTGATATAATAGACGAATTATCCGATTTAGGCGAGGCTATAATAATATCTTCTAAAGATAATAAATTATACTTTGAAGTAGAGGGAGACATGGGATCTTCTAAGGTAGAGTTGTCTACTGAAGGGGGTACTCTATTAGAGGCTTCAGGTAGCGATGCCAGTAGTGTATATGGCATGGAATATATTGCAAACACTAGTAAAATGAGAAGAGCTTCGGATACAATGGAATTGTCTTTCGGTTCTCAAATTCCATTAAAATTACACTTTGAGTTACCTCAAGGCGGTTACGGGGACTTTTATATTGCACCAAGGGCAGAATAACTTAATTAAGACACTTTTTAGACATTACTACTCCAATTCTAAATTAGATTTACCGAATGATATGGAATTAAGGGAATTCGCCTTACAGCCTTTTGGATTAGACACTTATATAAGACACTTGTCTTTTCATTCTGAAGAAGAGTTAAGACAATACATAACTAATGTAAATGTTCCTCTTCACCTCTTTTATTCTTCTGCTAGATATCAATTGCCTAACGCTAAGAATATGGAAGAAAAGGGATGGATGGGATCTGATTTGCTTTTTGATATTGATTCGGATCATATATGTTCCTTGAGGAGTATCAGATTTTGTCCTATTTGCGGTAATCAGGTAAGTGGTGAAAAATGCGATAGAGATAACGTTGAGGCTTTAGAATATATAGAAATGACTAATGAGTGTATAAGTAAAGGTTTAGAAGAGGCTAGAAAACTTGTTGAAATCTTAGAGAACGACTTTGGTTTTAAACCAAAGGTATATTTTTCTGGGAATAGGGGTTTTCATGTGCAAGTTGATTGTTATGGTGATTGTGCTCTTCTTGATTCAGATGATAGAAAGGAGATCGTAGATTACATTACTGGTTATGGTGTACCTAACTATCCTAATGCTGATTCTAACTCTCCAGGTTGGGTTGGTAGAAAGAATAGAAGTATTAAAGGGGTTATGATAGACGAGCAAGTTACTATAGACACTAAAAGATTAGTTAGAATTCCTAATTCCCTACATGGAAAATCGGGTTTAATTGTTAAAGAATTAGATAGTTTAGATAATTTTTCTTTAGATGAGAGTTTATCTCCTTTTGATGGATATGTTGCATTTCTCCCTTATTTAAATATAGAAACTGAAGCGTTAGGGAGGAGGATTAAATTAAATAGGGGTGTTCCTATTAGGATTGAGGCTAGTATTGGTGTTTATCTTCATTTAAAAAATCTGGGAGAGGTGAAGGCTTATGTTAGATGATATAGTTAGAAGAGAGTTATCTCAAGACGAGATGGCTGAAATAGATATTAAGGAATTAGTAAAATATAATTTGATATTAAAGAAATCGGAAATTATGATGGATTCTGAGATTAAGAAAGAGGAATTAAGAATACTTTCTGATCTGGCGGAATCTTTATTTGAATTAAGATTATCGAAATTTTTAGAGGGGAAGAAAGCTAAAGGCTTTGATGAATATATTTTCGATATAATTAAAATGATAAAACAATATTATATTGAGTTATTCACTGGAAAATATTTTATTAATTATAACAAAATTTACTGTAAAGTACTAAAAAGTACTACAATAAATAATTATAAGGTAGATGAAGGAGATATAGTCCTTTTACCTATGAGGGAAGCATTACCATTAATTATAGCAAGATATTTAACTCCATATAAAATAGATATTGAGGAACAATAATGAAGGTCCCGAAGGTTATAAATACGTATTGTCCTAGGTGTAAAACTCATACACAGCATTCTGTATCATTATATAAAGGTGGCAAGAGAAGAACGTTAGCCGAGGGCCAGAGAAGGTACGAAAGAAAGAATTTAGGTTATGGAAGTAAAAGGAAGCCAGAGCAAAAAAGATTTGCTAAGGTAACTAAAAAACAAACGTTATTATTGAAATGTAGTAAATGTGGTTATACTATAGTAAAAGAGGGTATGAGGGTTAAGAAATTAGAGTTAGTAGAGGTGGCTAAGTAATGAGGAAAACTAGGATTTTAATTCCAGAACCTAAAAGTAGATTTTTAAGGGTTAAGTGCCCAAACTGCGGAAATGAACAAACAATATTTTCTCATGCGACCTTTCCGGTTAGGTGTCTAAGCTGTGGTACACAGTTAGCTTATCCAACGGGTGGTAAAGCAAAAATAGTAGGAGAAGTAGTTAGAATACTGGGTTAAAGATGATTTACAACAGGAATAGATTACCTTCAGAAGGAGAAATATTAATAGCTACAGTAAGGCAAGTTTTTGATTACGGTAGTTATGTAACCTTAGATGAGTACGGTGGTTTGCAAGCTTTTTTACCTTGGAGTGAAGTAAGTAGTAAGTGGGTTAAGAACATAAAGGATGTATTAAAGGAGAATAGGAAAGTTGTGGTTAAGGTAATAAGAGTTGATAGGAGGAAAGGTACTGTAGATGTATCCTTGAAAAAAGTTACTGATGACGAGAGAAGAAAGAAAAACCTTCAATGGAAAAGATTACAAAGGTTAGATAAGATACTTGAAATTGTTTCGCAGAAACTTAAGATTAATGAAAAAGAGGCATGGGAACAAGTAGCGTGGAGGCTAGAGGAAAAGTATGCGGATCCATTTATTGCAATAGAAAAGGCAGTTAAAGAAGGCGAAAAAATTCTTTTAGAGGCTGGTGTTCCAGAAATATGGGTTAAGCCTCTATTAGAGGAGGCATCTAAACACGTAGAGGAAAAGAAGGTTAAGGTCTCAGAACTCATAACAATTAGAACAAGTGATCCTTTAGGTGTAGAAAAGATTAAAGAAGTTATCTCTAAAGCAATTGAAAATATAGAGGAAAATAGTGATAATATACTAGATATAAGAATCTATACTATAGGTGCTCCTAGGTATAGAGTAGATATAATAGGTACTGATGCAAAAGAAGTATCTGGAGTCTTAAATAATATCATCTCTAATTTAATAAAAATTGGGAAAGAAGAGAAAGTTGAGATAAACGTGGTGAAGAAATGAAGTGGAAAATGAGGAAATGCCCAGTTGATAACACCTATACTTTTAAAGATTTTTGTCCAGTATGTGAATCAAAAACTATAGTTCCACATCCTCCTAGATTTTCACCAGAGGATAGATATGTTAAATATAGGATAGAGTTAAAAAAGGGAATAAAACTTAACTGTTAATTACTACAGTAGGATGTAATACTACGCCAGGCTGTACGAATTGGTAAACTACTACCATGATATATACTGTATAAACTACAGTTCCAGTTCCTCCTTCTGTTACTGGGAATAATGCTATATACGCTGGCTGGAAGTATAATAATTGTACATGAGGTAATGGGGATCCAGTTATTTCATATCCATTACTTGTTGGAAGTATCTGTGTTGTAAATGGGGCTATTGGTTGGCCATATCCTATTTGATATAATGCTTCAATAAACATCTGGACTATTAATGAATTATAGGCCTTTGGGGTCCAAGCAAATGGTTCAGCCTGAGATATTTGTGAAGCTAAAGCTTGTGCGAAACTAGGGTTAGTAGAAGCATAGGCATTAATAACCTGAGTTATTGTATCATTAATTTCGGTTAAGTTAATGTATTCATTTAATGGGTAACCAGCTATTGTTGTCATAGCTCCCATTGCTTTGCCTATATCTCCTAAGCTAGTCGTATATCCTAAGAATGGTCCAGGTAAATCTGGAGGATAACCTATATACCATTGTAGCTGATTTCCAGAAATAACTGAAGTTACTGCATCATATGCTATTATATAAACTGGTATAGTATAATTAGGATTTCCATAAGGATATAAATGGAAGTCCTTTTCTAAAACATTAACAGCAAATGTCTCATTATTTAGGAACATTTCAGCCATTAACCTTATTTGAGTTCCATTAAGGGTGTTATTCTCATCTATCACGCTCCTATTAGTTAATACTTCTAACCAATAACCGTAGTCCCACCATGAGAGTATGAAGGCATGTTGAGGAGAATGCGTTCTTATCCAGTTTATCGCTGATACCCACGAATAGTTTGTTGTTAAGAAACTTGTTGCGGCATTTGTTATTGATGGAGGTTCATTGCTAGCTAATGTCGCAAATCCAGCATCAGCTACCAATGAAATTCCAATAATAGCCAATATGAACACTACCAATATTTTACTACTGTTTCCATATTTTATTCCTTTTAGTAAATTATCTGAAATATAATATATTCCTATTCCTCCTAATGCAGCAACCATATAAGCTGTATAATTAAATAAGTAGGGTTGTTCTGAGGTTCCAAAAATACTCGCAACACCTAATATTAGTAGCCATAACCCCATTAGATTTCCTTTCCTTATTGTATAATACATTCCTATAACCGACATAAATAGTGCTATCCCAAAATCCTCTATCATTGCTGTGATAGGTTGTGGTATATACTCTGCTACTGTTTTATCTATTGGTACAGTTACTTGATAAAATGGATTTATTATTGCATAATATCTTGGGGGTATTGGTAATGCAGTGGGTTTTATTATTACTAATCCAGCTATACCTAATGTAAAAATTAACACTAGAACAGCTGTTACTATTATATTTCTCGATTCTACAATTTCTTTAGGAAGTACTCTAGTTAAATACAAATCTAAGTAAAGCATTACTGACACTAATAACATTGATAATCCATGGGCAAGTCCAGACATGAAGCCAATATTATTTGGTGCAAGAGATGTCAAGAATGCAGTCACAGCAACCATTACTGTATATAAATTTGCAGTATGTTCATCATTCCTATTTAAGAGAATTAGTAAGAAGGCGGCTACTAATAAGCTTAGATCAATGTAAGTGTAACCTCCCCATGATATTTCTGCCAAAAATAATAGAATACCAGCGGGAATCCCATACCATATTTTCTTTCTCTTTAAACCTTGATTAAATAGGAAAATTGTGAACAGAATAAATACGGCTCCCCACGATGTTTTAGGAAGCCCTCCTAACAAATTCTTATATGTTAATGCTGGAGATACAGTTATTATTGCAGCTGCCATATAGCCAGCTAATCGGCTATTAGTAAGAGATTCTATAGAAATATATGCAGCTACTACACCTAGCCCTGCTAGTAAAATGTCTGAAAATATGGACACTGTATATACTGCATTTACTCCATAAGTTGAATAGAAGGGTAGAGAGGCTAAGGCTACTAAGAATGGTAGACCAATCGTGTTTCCTAATTCGATAAAATATCCCCAAGGGAACCAGCCTAACACGTCTGGCGGTACTGCATACCAATTCCCATGCGCTTGTGTAATTAATATAGCGTTATAGAATAAGTACCAAGGGTCGAATTCGTTAACTGCTAATGGCCAATTAGCACTTAGCGTTCTGATTAGTATTGATACTAATGATAATCCTACTATTAAAGGTAAATCGATAAGAGAAGTCTTAGTTAAGCTCTTCCTTAATCCTTTAACTGACTGCATGACTGTAGTGTAATAAGTTTTAGTCGTTTATTAAACTTATTCCAAGTATAAGAACAGTTTTAGTCAACTCAGAATCTTAGCTAAAGTTATCTTAGAATTAATGAAGAACATTATATACTCTAGTATTGTATTAATCTTAATAGATATTTTTCTAATATATTCTTTAATTTATACACCTTTTGCACTATTACCTTTCGAGGAATCATTATCACCCTTATCAGGCCCCATATATGACTTTAATCCTATAATTTATGCTGAGCGATTTCCAGTAATAATTAATCAATCTTCATTAACTTCAAATAAAATATGGAATGTTTTTATTTATAATGAATCTGGAAAATCAATTTTATCTCAGATATTATATTTATTAAGTCTTAACGCCTCTCAAATCTCCCCATCAGCATATTGGAGTGTTTCAGATTTAGCTGGTTTCTTTTCCAATTATACTATTGCAAGAAACTTTTCGATTTACTACCTAACTCCATATTACTATGATAATGTTAGTAGGCAACCAAACGTAAGTGAAATTTATATAAACATTTCAGACGTGTATGCATTCCCATACAGACTTTCCTTTCCTCCCAGTGATAGCATTAATTTTTCTCTTAGATATTATGTAATAAATGTTTCGTCATTACAAAGCTATGCTACTTACTATTTTTCAAATTATCAGAGGCATATTTTGTATACTTTTGCATATTTTGGCCCCTTTAGTGGATTCATATTAGTTGAATTTTACTATACGGCAATACTTAACGTAATTAAATACATTTACGT
>Ga0208683_100168_pt1 | contig 30350 bp, 36 predicted proteins | sample BED_Mat_host_9_1_FD_187141 | JGI IMG/M metagenome (GOLD analysis project Ga0208683, IMG submission 187141) | Extremophilic microbial mat communities from Yellowstone National Park, USA - BED_Mat_host_9_15 (SPAdes) (version 3) | ecosystem: Environmental > Aquatic > Thermal springs > Hot (42-90C) >... | reverse complement strand
TCATTATATTAAATTTTCTTACCTATTAATATATATTTGGTATACAATCTTTTATGAGATTTTATCAATAATGTCTTTATATTATGATATTCAAGTAATTCTCTTATTTTTTTAATTTCCTCTTCAATATCTTTTCTTTCTAAAAAGTCTGCATAGCTTATTGATATTAAATATCCGTTATTTTTCAATGTTCTATATATATCTTTTACAAATTTGTTTTTATCTATAATGAATTTTAATGTTTCATATATAATTATCAAGTCAATGTTATTATAAAATATTTTTGGAATTTCATCTTTTTTTGCAATATATACAAAAAAATTATTTAGGTTTTTTGTTTTTTTCTGTAATTTTCTTACAATTTTTTGTGATATATCTAAAGCATAAACTTTTACATTATATCTTTTTGCTACATTTATAGACATATCACCAAGATATGGGCCAAAATCCAATATTTTATACCCATCTTTTATATAATATTTAACTATCTTTATATCTTCTTTATATCTTATTTTTCTAATTAAATATGAAAGAAAATATAGTTTAGAAAAGTAGAATCTTATAAATTTTGTATTTTTCTTCCATGTTATTTTTAATGTTACTGTTAATATAGCAATAGATATTGAAAAAGTTAGTATAATTGAATATATATTATTTAGAAAATCATATAATAATAGATAAGATAAAGTTGTCATCGAAAAAACAGCAATAAACATTTTTATTAATCTCCATTTATGTAAATTTTTCCCTTCTACTTTAATTTTTATATAAGATACTATATATAGTATGTATATAATAATTGTAAAGGATATAAAAAATGATAATAAATAATTAAAATTATTCAAAAATAACAATATTAAAATAATAGCTGCAGATAGGAATATATTAAAGATTGGAGAATCTCTATTGTTTTTCATTCTAAAGAAATATGGTAATAATTTCTTTTCCGATATATTTTCTAATATTTTATTTGCAGTATAAAACCATATATATGTAGAATATATACTAACTGGCAAAAATATTAGAAGAACTATACTACCAATATTTTCTATTTTGATATTTAGTAAACTTATATATAATAATATAGAAATTATTGAGAGAAGTATTGTCCCATAAAAAGTAGCATTTCCCGTTTTTCTATTATTCGAATAATTAGAATAATATGTAAGTATATCTAAACCAGAAAATATTGTTGTAGTATATGATATTGTAAATAAAAAGGGATTTATTGAATTGTATTGAATATTTATATTTATTGGAAATATAAAAAGAAAAATTAAAATAATAGAAGATATAATGGAAATATATGAAATAATCTCCTGTAATTCACTTTCAATATCTATGTTAAATAGATTAAATATAATGAATGAAAAAATCATTATATATGCTATTGTAAATAAGAGGGGATTTATCTTCGATAAGAAATTGTTTATCAATAGTAATTCTGAAGAAATAAATGATATTATTGACAAATAATAAAAGAATCCAAAGGTTGGTAATAAATACTTTGAAAGTTTGGATATATAATGAAATATTCCTAAAGAATTTGGATCTCTTGTTATAGAATCTCTAAATAAATATGACAATAAAATAAATGTTAAAATGATCGGAATTGAAGATATTAAAAAATATTGGATACTTATATATTGAGTATTCATTAATAATATAAGAAAAGGTATTTCAGGAACTATAACAGAGGATAAGAATAATATTATATAGTAAGAGAGCTTTTTCATTTATATAATGACTACATTGATAAATATAGGAATAAACAAGTTGGAAATATAAAATTTATAATACATATTCGGTATCCTATATAAGTAGTAAAAATAATATATATCAATGACTATAGGTATATCTTATAGTTTAGTTCAGGTTGCTAGAGAATCAAATCTAGAGAATGATATAATCTATAAAAAATATAGAATTTTAGATAATAGAAGAAATAATATAGATTTAGATAATAAATTAGATTTAGATAAATTAATAGAACTCTCAACATTGGGATATAATGTAAAAAATGTTAGAATATCTTATTTACCATCATATGTAGAAAATTCAGATGAAAAAATAGATAAAAATAAATTAAGAAATATTTTATATTTATTAGAACGATATAGAGATCAGGGGATTGATGTACTCTTGGTATTATTACATTTTACATATCCAAGAAATTGGGTAAGTATTTTTGATAAAGATTTTCCTAAGTATTTTATAAATCATATAGAAAATGTAAAAGAAATATTTAGCAATGTAAAACATATATGTCCTATAAATGAGCCAATAAATACATATTTGATGAATGTTCAAATAAATCCTAATAGATATTTTTATCTAAATAGATTTTTAGAAAATGTAGAAGAAATACAAGAATATATTTATGATGAATTCAAAAGAGAGAAAATAATACATTTTAATGTTTACTCTATTTATTCAAAAAATATAGGAATAATACTTAATAATTTCCTAAAATCTTTTGAAGATCAAATTAAAAAATTGAGAAATTATTATAATGTATTAGACATAAATTATTACGGAATTTTTGGATTTAATTCGTATGGAAAAAATTATCTTGGAAGTAAATTACTAAGGATAATAAATTCATATAATCCAAAAGATATTCAGAATGTAATATTTCATTATAAAAAATTATCTGGAGTTAATGATATTCGGATAACAGAAACGGGTCTATATGCTAAAAATTATGAAGAAGAAAAAACTAGATATAAATATATTGAAGAGGCAATAAAATATATAAAAAAGATTTCTTCAGATATTCTAGTATTTATTTGGACATTCGGAGATATTGTAAATGAATGGAAAAAAGGACCTGGTGGAGGATTTGGTATTTGTTATGATGGAAATAATATTAAAAAGAAAATATGCGAAAATTATATAGAATTATTTAATAAATATAATTAATGCTAATAATTGCAGAAAAACCTTCTGTAGCCAGAAAGATTTCATCATTTTTATCAAATAATAGGTATAAAACAATAAAATTTTCAAAATATATATATTATTATTATTTCAATCTGGAAGGAAAAAATGTATATGTTATCCCGTCAATTGGTCATTTATTTACATTATCAGATTTAGATAAAAAATATGACTATCCTACATTCAATTATAGATGGGTTCCATCATATTTTGAAGATAGAATTATTGCAAAGAAATATTATATTGAAATGTTCAGTAAATTTAAAAATGAAGATAATATAATAATTGCAACAGATTATGATATAGAAGGGGAATTAATAGGTTATAATATTTTAAGATATGCATTAAATAAAGAAAATGCAAATAGAATGATATTTTCTGCAATAACATATAAAGATATTGTAAGAGCTTTTAATAATAGGAAAGAAAGTTTAAATTTTGGATATATACATGCCGGAGAGACAAGACATATAATTGATTGGTTATATGGTATAAATCTATCTAGAGCATTAACAAAGTCTTTATTTTATTATACTAGAAAATTTGTTTTAAGCATCGGAAGAGTTCAGGGTCCAACATTAATGCTTGTATTTAATAGAGAAAGAGAAATTGAAAACTTTAAACCTGAAGAATATTATAAAGTTGAAGCTCTGGTTATAAAGGATGATAAAAAGTTGAAATTCTCATATATAAAAGATAGAATAAAGGATAAAGATGAAGCAAACAAAATAAAAAATAATTTAGGAAAGTACTTAATTGTTAGTAATGTGGATAAAAAAGAGGAAAAAATAAATCCACCACATCCATATAATTTAACAGATATACAGATGGATGCATATAAATATTATAAAATTAGTCCAAAGAGGACCTTAGATATTTTACAATCTTTATATGAAAAGGGTTATGTATCTTATCCAAGAACATCCTCTCAAAGATTACCAGAAACAATTAATTTTAAAGAAATATTATCAAATTTATTATTAATAAATTCTTATAAGAAATATATTGTTCTTTTATTGGAAAAACAAATTTTAAAGCCAAACAACGGGTCTAAAGATGATGTACATCCAGCAATACATCCTACAGGAAATATTCCAAAATATTTAGAATATAAGGAAAAATTAATTTATGATTTGGTAGTTAGGAGATTTATTGCTACATTTTATGATCCAGCAATGTTATATAAAATAAATATTATTACAAAAGAAAATTTTGTTTATGATTATTATTATATAAAATATAAAGGATGGTTGGATATTTATTGGGAAAAATATAAGGATAATTTTGTTTCTTTAAAATTTAATGTGGGAGAAAAGTTGTTTATAGATAAGGTTTATATATCAAAGAAAAAAACAAAACCACCAGCAAGATATAATAAGGCTTTCTTAGTTAAAAAAATGGAAGAATTGAATCTAGGAACAAAAAGCACAAGGGCAGATATTATTGAAATACTATTTAAGAGAAAATATATAGAAGGTAGATCAATAAAAATCACTGAACTAGGTGAAAAAATTGTTGAAATATTTGATAAATATTATCCAGATATTTTAGATATAAACTTTACAAGAAAAATGGAAGAAAATTTAGAAAAATTAGAAAGCAAACCAGATATAACTTTAAAGGAAAAAATAATTGAAGAAAATATTGAAATAATAAAAGACTTGTCTAAAGTTATGAAGGAAAATGAGAAAAAGATTGGTGAAGAGTTGTATAATTTTATTAAAGATTATTTAAATATAAAAAAATATAAGAGCAATTAGCAAAAGATTTATAAATAATAACAAAAAATAAAATTAATACCTTTATGGAAGTGGTTATTAAATAGGTAAAAATATCTGTAAATTTTAGCTATGAAAATTTTATATAATATTTCTTAATATATTGTCTTTTGATATAAAACAAAATTCAAATATATAAGTAAATTGAAGAAGATTTTAATATAAATTTAGAATGGTTGTTTCTATCCTTAGAATTTACTTTTTTAGGTAACTATTAATATAAATATTTCTCATTAATATAAGCAAATCCTTATAAATTAAAAATAAAAAGTCTTATATATTTAACTTATTTAAAATTTATAAATTTCAAAGTAGTATGTATATGACACATAAAATTCAAATTCTGAAAAAAGGTCTTATTATATACCACTTTGAAATTTATAAATTTTAAATAATAGATAACGCTTATAAAGTATAGATCTTTGGTGTGTTCAGATTCTCATTGAAATACAATCATAATAAACAATATAAAAAAATTGCGATTCATATAGAAGTTTTATGAGAAATGACCAAATATTCCTTAATAAAATGTTTATGATTGATTATAAAATATCTGAATTTTTTTATAAAAAATTAATGGATAGATTAGCTATTGTTTATATAATTGATTCAATCTCATATTTAATAAATTTATCTTTCATTTTATATATAGTATTTTCCATTAATTTTAGTTATATTTTCCTTTTTATTATATCTACTACAATAACTTATTTGTTAAAATTAATATTTAATAGGAAGAGACCATATTATTTCTTTGACAAAAGATTTGCTATATTGGTTTATGAGAATCATTCTTTCCCAAGCGAACATACTATTATTGCAATTTTATCTTTTATAATAACTGGAGATATTTTGGTATTGGTAACGCCAATATTGAGAATTATTACTTTAAAACATTGGTTATCAGATGCAATATTTTCTATAGCTTTGTCTTTTGTTTTTTACTATCTTTTTAGTTCTATAATTAATTTTTATGGATTATTTAACCCGTTGATAACTATATTAAAATAAATAAAATGGTTGTGGCAAATTTATTTTTATTAATTTGTGATCATAATGATAGCATTTTTTATAATACCTTATATGGAAAATATATAATGCCTGAAGATGGACAATCAAGATCCAATATATGGATAATAAAAGGTTAGATGAAATTCTGTAATATTTGCCAAGAGCAATTGCAACTTATATTCTTGATGGAGAAATAGGAATAGTCAATATTACACATCAATAACCTTCTTTAATGATTATTGAATATAAAGGTATGGAATATTGAGGAAACCATCTTTAGAAGAAAAATATGGAAGAAAAGAGAAAATTAGAAGATAAATTAACTATTAAAGGTGGAATATTATATTTAGAAATTAAAAAATTTGGGGTTAAGAATAAAAAACATATAATAGTAAAGAAGAAATGAATAATAATAGACTTAAAAGAAATATATAGGTATATATTATCTAGAAGAATTGGATAAAATAGATGGAATGTTATCCTATAGTATTTCACTTTTAGAAGAACGTGCATACTTGAAAGGTATTAATATACGTATAGTAGATATGCATTATGATATATCAATTGGTGAATATAAATTAGAATATGCAGAAAGATAATTAATCCAAAATCAGGAGATTATATATTTAAAATGAAAAATTGTATATATATAAAAAATGAAAAAACAAAGAATGGAATAAAATTATATATTTCTTCACGTTCTAGAGATTATCCCATCAAACTTAGAGGTGATGGAGAACATCTTATACATGAACGTTTATTATCTAGAATATTGGAAAGTAGATATAGCTTATCAGAACATAAAAGGAGAATAAATAAAATATTTTTTAGAAAATAAATATACAACAAACAATCAAAATTAATTATTTTCTATTATATTTAATATTTTATCTAATATTTCTTCTGGTTTTTCTTCTCCGTCAATATAAATTATATTATCATTGGGGAATATTTCCTTTAATTTTAAGAAATTTTCCCTTACTTTTCTTAAAAATTCAATATTTTCATAACTTGTAATATTTTTACCCCTTAAATTTATTCTCTCTACCGCAATTTTTGGATCAACATCTAATATAAAAGTAATATCTGGTCTAATTATGTATTTTGATACACATTTTAACCATTCAATATTTATACCTTCATATAAAATTTGATAAGAAAATGAGGAATAAATGCTCCTATCAGAAATAACAATATAATCGCTATTTAAATATTTCTTTAAATCGATGTTTTTTATACTTCTATCAGCAGTAAATAGTAATGCTAATAAATATCCATAATCTAAATTTTTTTCATGTTCTTTTAAAATTATTTCTTTTATTTTTTTGGATAAATCATTATCATATGGTTCCTTCGTTAATATTATCTTATTATACCTTTTAGATAATTCATTATATAGTAAATTTGCAATTGTTGTTTTTCCAGAACCATCAATCCCCTCAATTGCAATATATCTATATTTTTTAATCATTTATTTTTCTTTTAAAAAAATTTTTATAATCTAATTATATCACCATTCTTTGGTGCATATGAGTATATTCCAAATTTTCTGTATATTTTTGATGCTAGTTCATATGGTTTTGGTATTTCACCATGTACTGTAATAACCTGTTTTGGTTTTGGTCTTAGATATTTAATAAAAGACATTGATTCAAAATTATCTGCATGACCAGAAAAAGCTTCATATTTATTTATCTTCATTTTTATATTTATTTTTCTATCATTCAATACAACTTCTCTTTGTCCATCTAATATTGTTCTACCCAAAGTACCCTGTGCTTGATATGAAACAAAAGCTAATAAATTCTTTTCATCTTCTGCAGCATAACTAAAATAATCTAATATAGGACCACCCTGCATCATACCAGATGTTGCAATTATTATTGAAGGTTCTTTTGATGTTATAATTTGTTCTCTTTCTTTTTTACTTGCTCTTATCACATTTTCTCTTTCAAATGGGTTTTTTCCAGATTCTATCTTTTCTCTAATTTCTTTACTTAAAAATTCCGGATATGCTGTATGAATCATTGATGTTTCCCAGACAATTCCCTCTAAATATATATTTACTTCTGGCAATATCTTATTTTCAATTGCATTTAGTAATGTTAATAAAACATCCTGCCCTCTTCCAATTGCTAATACTGGTATTAATACTTTTCCACCCCTTTCAATTGTTTCCTTTATATCATGAATAAATAATGCTTCAGTTTCTTCCCTTGATGGATGTTTATCATTAAATCCACCATACGTACTTTCAATTATTAATGTTTCCAATCTTTGATATATTGTGTTTGGTCTTTCTAATAGAGGTGTTTTATTAAATTTATAATCTCCAGTATATAATACATTATGTTTTCCTTCAATATTTATATGAACCATTGAAGATCCTATTATATGATTTGCATTGTGAAATGATATTTTTATATCACCAGTTATATCAGCTACTTCAGAATAATTTAATGTAATAGAATGTTTTAAAAATAATTTAATTTCTTTTGTTGTAAATATTGGACTTTTACTTTGTTTATTGCTTACTCTTAAATAATCTAACAAAACTAGAGCTGCAACATCTCTTGTTGGTTCTGTTAAATATACAGATCCCCTCCATCCAATTCTAAATAAATATGGGATAAATCCAACATGATCTAAATGGGCATGTGAAATAGTTACGGCATCTAGATTTTGTATATCGAATTCTGGGATATTTAATATTGGATATCTATCTTCTGAATAATTTCCTACACCTAGTCCGCAATCTAATAAAATATTGCTTTCTTTTGTTTGTAATAAAAATGAAGATCTTCCAACCTCCCTTCCAGCACCTAAAAAAACAATTCTATAATGATCTAATCTTTGTGGCTTTCTTTCTAATATTTTTTCCCCAACTTTATTTAAAAATTCAGATTTATATAAAGAATTTTTATGTAAATATGATCTAATAACATTTATTATTTTTGAAGATTTTAATGGTGCCCTCTGTATTATAATATTACATAGTGTTTCTTCTCTCAATTTGTTAATTAAACTTAAATCAATTTTTTCTGGTTCATATGTCTCAATATATAATATAGATCTATGTTTTTCAAGATATATATCCTTTATTTTTATTCCATTTAATATTTCTTTTGCCTTTTCCTTAATGTATTCTTTTCCTTTCAATAATCTTGGATTTATCCTTATTTCAATCCTTTTTTTATACTTCTGTGCCAGATTTTTTCCTATTTCAATCCCTCTTATAAATAGATCTACGTTATTTACATATATCACTATCTTTGGTCCTTCAAATATTATCTTATTTATATCTTTAGATTGGAATTCCTTTAATAATTCTTCCTTAACATTCATCATAAATAATGTAAATACCTTTTATAATTAATTATAAAATTTAAAAATTATTTTTTCTGTAATTCTTCCTTTACTTCATAAAGTTCTTTCTTCAATCCTTCCTTTGTTAATGTCCATATTTCAATACCATATCCAGATCCCAAATCCCTTTTTATAGCAGCTAATATTGCTTTTTTTGCTAATTCTTTTGCTTCTTCTTCACTCATATTTTCTTTATATTCTGTTTCTAATACACCTAAAGCAAATAACATTCCAGAACCTGTAGATGTAAAGTTATCGAATTTTTCTAATCCTCCAGCCTCATCTATTGAATATATATTGTAATCATCATTGTCTTTTCCAACAATTATAACTTCTGAAAAGAATGGGAACCATTTATAATAGTTCATTAATGTTGATAGAAAACTTGCAGCCTCTTCTGCAGTTGGTTCATTTTTTGATCTTAAATACTTTAATTTTAGATTTGCTTGTAGTATCTTTACTAAAGCTTGAATATCACCAACCAAACCAGCAGCTCCAATCAATATATTATCAGTAATTTGATGTAATTTTTGTGTTTTCTTATGATATACCATCATTCCTGCTGTTGTTTGTCTATCAGATGCAATTAATACCCCATTCTTAAATTTTATTGAAACAATTGTTGTTCCAGATGATTCTGTCATAGTTCTATTATAATGAAATATATTTATAAGCTATTTTTTTACATATTTTTTTATTACTTTTTCTTGGAATGAATTTAATACATAATCTACGTGTTGTTTAATTGCATCAAAACTATTAAATTCACCTTTCAATCCGGGACATACAAATTTTCCATTTTTAAATACATTAAATTTTACTCTATAATTTTCTGATACATCAAATACAACAGTAACAGCTGGAAAAGCTTCTGGATTGTATTGAGAATCTGGTATCTCATCTGCCAATCTTACTATATCTATATTATCATAATCGAATTTTCCATTTACAACAATATTCTGTACCTTTATTTTATAATCTTTTGGAAGTCCTATATCAACCTGTTTAAATAATTCTCTTAATTTTTCCGCAACATATTCTATATCTTCTAATCTTTTTATTCCAGATATATTTATTGTTCCGCTGTTAAATACTAATGCTTTAACATTTTCTTCTTTACTTCCACCATCTTTTAGTGGTATAATTAATCCAGGAAACGTTTCTGGATCGTATTGAGCATAAGGAATTAGATTTGCAATTTTATCTAATGGTAACTTTACATTAAAATATATTGTAACAACGGCGTTAGAAATATCCCATGTAACCATTTTTAATAAATTTAATAAAAATTTATAAAATATTTAGCCTATAAAATATGCTCATTTCATATATTCTTTCTACATTATTTAGACCTTCATTTGAGTCCTTCATTATTATTACAGTATCTGTATCTTTTTCTAAGGTGTCTTTATATTTCTTTATTATATTTATTAGCTTTTCATCTCCATATATTTCTATATTTGCCTTCTGACCTTTCCTTAATTTGTTTTCTTTTCTTATATCTTGTAATCTCCTCCTTATTTCCCTATATAACCATTCCTCCTCCAATTCTGGATAATATTTTGTATCAAATCCTAATTTGAAGTCTCCGAAACCTATGTTTACATATATGAAATTTTCCGCAATATTTTCAAATACAACTTCTTTTACATTTAGGTAATCTTTTAGCAATTCTACAATATCTTTGTTATCCAAAAACTTTAATAATGTCCTACTATCGAATTTATATAAATATAATGTCTTCAAAGGTTTTCTTATGTTTAAGTTTAACATATTTCTAAGTTTTAATGCATTTTCCACAACCACATTAAATAATTTATATTCTTCTTCAACTTTTTCATCTATATATTCTTCTTCAACTTTTGGCAAGTCTTCTAATATTATTGATTCTTCATTTAAATTATATAAATTCTTTAATTTTTGATAAATATATTCTGATATAAATGGAATTATAATAGATCCAATATTTATTATATTATATAATGATTTATATATTACAAATAATACTTTATCTGGTTCTCTCTTTATTCTTTCTCTTGTAGCTTTTATATAGAATCTCGATAATTCTAATATCATATCTTGTAATATTCTTCCTGCCTTCCATATCAAATAGTTATCTAATGCATTATATATTTCTTTTTTACTTTTTTCTATGAAATGTAACATATATCTATCTTCCCATCTCAAATTTTCTACATTTATTTTTGCAGGATTTATATTATAATATTTAGAATATTCTTCTAAATATGTTGAAATGTTTAATAATGTATTTAATACTTGATATTTAACTTTTATATCTTCCCATTTTAATTTTATATCTTCATATACCTCTACAATAGATCCTAAATAGAATCTCATTGCATCTGCTCCATATTTATTAATTATATCATATGGAGAAACAACATTTCCTAAAGATTTTGACATTTTCCTTCCATATACATCTAAAACATATCCACCAACATATACATTTTTATATGGTATATCATTATAATACAATTCACCTACCATTGCCAAAGAATAGAACCACCCCTTAATCTGATCATAATTTTCTGTTATGAAATCTACAGGATATGTATTTGTTGCTACTGTTGCTGAACCAGAATCTACCCATACATCCAATATATCTGGAATTCTTCTCATTTCTTCTCCACATTTTTCACATTTGAATGTAAATTTATCTACATATGGTCTATGTAAATTACAATTATATAGATATATTATCTCATAATCCCTTGATCCATATGTCCTTACATAATATAGATCATTTATTTGATTTAATATATCATATTTAAAATTATTTACAATTATTATAGATTTATCTTCATATTTATTAAATACGTCATATAGTTTATTTATATCATTTATTTCACCTTCATAATATATTTTATTTTCTTTAAAATATCTTGACAATAATTTTTCAGTATAATCTGTAAACTTTACTATTATTATTATTTCCTTAAATTTATATCCAGTCAATTTTTCCAATTCTTTAACATTTTTAACAAATTTTACATGTCTATTTTTATCAAACCACATTGGTATTGGAATTCCCCAATATCTTTGTCTAGATATTACCCAGTCTGGTGCAGATTTTACAGTATTTATAAATGCATTTTTTGCAGCTTCTGGTATAAAATTAACATTTTCAATATCTAATAATGCCTTTGGTTTTATTGAAGATACATTAATGAATATTTGTTCTGGAGATCTAACAATTACTCTATTTCTACATCTCCAACATATTGGATAATCATGTTCATACCATTCAAAATATATCAATGCCTTTTTCCTTAATACTTCTAATATAAATTTATAATCATCCTTCTTTGCAATCCATCCTTCAAAATATTTTATATCTAGAATAGTTCCTGTCTCATTTGTTGTATTAAATGGAAGGACATTATATTTCTTAGCAACTTCATAATCTTCAAAACCACAACCTGGAGCTGAATGGACCAAACCAGTACCTTCCTGTGTATTTACATATTCTTTTGATAGCCAAACTCTAAATAAACCACTTCTTTCTGATTTAAGTTTTTCTATATAATCATTTAATTCATCATAGAATAAAGGTTCATATTCTTTAAATTCTAATTCTTTTCCATAAAATTCATCTATTATTTCATATTCAATATTTAATTTAATCATTAACTTTTCTAATATATCTTTTGCAACAATCCAATATTCATAATTATTTTCTCTCTTAATATTCATTTTTATAATTTTATGATTATTATAATCTAATTCTAATTCTTCAACATAAATCTTCGGAACCTTTATTTTTACATATTTTATTTCAGGATTTACCATAATACCTAAATTATATAATAATGTCCATGGAGTTGTTGTCCAAACTATATAATATGTATTTCCCATATCTTTTGATTTAAGTTTTACATAAATTGCATTTGATATTTCCTTTTTATACAGAGGATCTTCATATCCCAAATCTATTTCTTGTTTTGATAATGATGTTTGACAATGAGGACACCACCAAACAGGTTTCTTTTCTTTATATATTAATTTATTTTCATAACCCTTTGCTAAAGCTTCCCATACCCTTTCAATAAATTCATTTTTAATTGGTAAATATGGGTTATCTATATCTTGCCAATGTGCCATATCTTCATAGAATTTTGTAAACTCATTCATTGATCCATATGCAAAATTAAAACATTCTTTAATAAATTTATCAACACCATTTTTCTCTATTTCTCTTTTATCTCTAATCTTCATCTTTTCCTCAACCTTTACTTCAATTGGTAATCCATGCATATCAAAACCAGCCTGATTCCATACATTAAATCCTTTCTTTTGATAATATCTCAATACAATATCTTTAATCGTTCTATTATACGCATGTCCCATATGTGGAGAACCGGTTGTATATGGTGGACCCTCTAAAAATATATATCTTTTATTTTTCTCATTCTTTAAAATCCATTTTTCATATATATAATTTTCCTTCCAGAATTTCTTTATCTCTTCTTCTATATTTCTATTCCAATTCGTGTTCATAGATCCGATATTCTACCATAACTTTATATATTTAAAATAAAGTATATAAGATATTTTCTTACAATAATGATTATGATAAAAATAAATAGAATGGATATGATAATATTTGGGATAATAATTTTGTTAGTAATTTTAGCTTATATATTAACTCATTCAAAAACTATATCAATAATACCATTTATAATGGGAATATTTTATTTACTTGAAAGTAATGAATCTAAATAAATAAAAATCTTTTATTAAAATATTTTGAATGGAAAATGAAAAAGAAAAAACCGAAGAAAATAAAGAAAAGGAAGAATGGAAATTTAATCTTAGTATGGAGAAATCAATAATAATAGGGTTTATATTATTGGCAATATCAATAATTTTAGGAGCTTATATTATAGCAAATTCAATATCAAATATAAAAGTATATGGATCATCTAGTAGTTCTTCAAATGAATTACAAACATACTTACAAACACTACAACAAGCTCCATTGCCAAATATTTCAAATATAGATCCAGTATATGGAAATCCAAATAATGCAAATGTTGTTGTATATGAATTCTCAGATTATGCGTGTCCATACTGTGATCTATTTTATTTACAAACATTTCCACAAATTAGACAAAATTATATAGATAATGGAGAAATAGCATGGGTGTATATAAATTTCCCATTATATCAAATACATCCATATGCAAATATAACATCACAATATTTAACATGTGTATATGAATTGTATGGATTTAATACATGGGAAGAATTTGCAAATTGGAGTTGGTATAATCAGATGCAAAATATATCATGGGTTACTTTCTCAAGTCAACAAGATGTATATAACGTATTTAATGAAGAAGCTCAGACTTTGGGATTAAATGTTAATGAAATAGATTCATGTGTAAATAGTTCAGAATATTATTCTCAAATATATAATGAAGAAAATTATGACGCAAGCGAATATGGAATCGAGGGAACCCCATCATTTATAATAGCTGTAAAGACATCATCAATTACATTTCAAGCAGTCCAGCAGGTTAACAATGTATTAAATCAATTAAAGCAATATGGATTAAGTCCTTCAGTATATACAACACCAGATTATAGTTATATAATGTTTGAGTTTGCAGGGGCTTTACCATATAATTTCTTTAATAGTGTATTAAAACCTTTAGTATCTAGCTGAATTATATATAAGTTTTTTTATAAATATAATCTTAAATGGCAAGAGAAAAACCACATATTAATTTGGTAGTAGTAGGGCATGTAGATAATGGAAAATCAACATTAGTAGGAAGGCTAATGGTATCTTTGAATTTAATAGATCAGAAAGTATTAGAAGAATTAAAGAATGTAGCAAAGGAATTTGGAAAGGAAACAGACTATTTAGCATTCTTATTAGATAAATCAATAGAGGAAAGAAAGAGAGGATTAACAATTGATGTAGCTGCAATTAAAATACCCGTAAAGAAATATGTATTAACAATATTAGATGCTCCAGGTCATAGAGACTTTATAAAGAATATGATTAGCGGTACTGCACAATCTGATGCCGCAATATTAGTAGTTTCTGCAGCACCTGGTGAAGCAGAAACAGCATTAGGTCTGGAAGGACAGGGAAGAGAGCATTTATTATTATTAAGAACATTAGGAATTCCACAAATTATTATTGCAGTATCAAAGATGGATGCTGTAAATTATGATCAAAAGAGATATGAGCAGGTAAAGAATATGGTATTAACATTGGCAAAACAAATTGGTTATACTGAAAAACAAATAAAATCAATTGTTCCAATTGCCGCATTCTTATCAGATGAAAATGTAACACAAAAATCACAAAAAATGCCATGGTACAATGGTCCAACAATATATGAAGCATTTGATATCTTAGATGAACCTCCAAGATTGGTGGATAAACCATTAAGAATGCCAATTGGTGATGTATATAATATTAAAGGTGTAGGACTTGTACCAACTGGAAAGGTAGAATCTGGAAGATTAAAACCAGGTGATAAAGTAATATTCTTACCATCAAAGAAACCAAATGGTGTTGTAGGTGAAGTAAAATCTATAGAAATGCATCATGAAAAATTGGATGAAGCATTACCAGGAGATAATATTGGATTTAATGTTAAAGGACCAGAAAGCGGTGATATATTAAGGGGTGATGTATGTGGAAAATTGGGAGAACCATTACCAAAATTAGCGGAAGAATTTACTGCAAGAATTTATGTACTATATCATCCATCCGCAATTGCTGTAGGATATACACCAGTAATACATATACATACTGCAGCAGTAGCATGTAAAATTGCAGAAATACAATCAAAAATAGATCCAAGAACTGGGCAAGAAGTTGAAAAGAATCCACAATTCTTAAAGGTTGGAGATGCAGCAATTGTAAAGTTTGTGCCAACAAAACCATTAATAGTAGAGAAATTTGAAGATTTCCCAAATACATCTTTGGGAAGATTTGCAATTAGAGATATGAATAAAACAATTGGAATTGGACAGGTATTAAGTGTAAAAGAAAAGCAAGTACAACTAAAGTAATTTTTTAATTTTATTTTAATTTAAATACTTCTAAAATTTTATAGGCTCGAAGGGATTCGAACTCCGAACCTTTTGAGAGTCAGCCCTTTCTAGCAAGAAGTCAAGGATCACGGCAGGATTAATTGCCACTGCATTTATTAGAATCCTAATTCTAACAAAAAATCGTTTTTTCTTCCTTCAAACCTTATTATAATTATGATGTTCTTTTCACGCAAACAAAACGATATCGAAATTTATGAGACTATTAATATACACTATTTCTAAAAGCTACTAAGTTATAATTTATTTTAGATTGTGCAATCTATCTTTAACTTATATATTATTCTTACTAAACCAATACCTAATGTGAACAATATTACATTATCGCTTATAGCAGAACCTAAGGCTATGTCATAATGACCACTAATAGATTCAACGATAACTAAAATAGTCTCAGGCAGTGCAGTTAGTAAACCCATTACTATTCCATCAGAAATACTTTGATCAAGGTAATCTTTTAGTCATCTATACCATTTGCTAACAATTCAGCGGCAATTGTAAGCCTCACAAATATCCATAAAAATTCAAGTCAGAAAAGAATTATTAAGGTATATTCTCAGATAATAACTTATAAGCTTAAACTTAGTTATTAACAATTAATTAAATTAAAGAGAGAAAGTTGATAAAAGTTTATTGACTATGACTTTGATCTACTTGTACCAACTGGGCTCTAGCCTCCTTACCTCTTAATGCGGATAAAAATAGTGCAACAGCTAATATTCCTAACGATACGTAAAAAGCTGACTTTAAACCCGTTAAGAAAGAACTGGCCACACCACCTATTAAATTTGTAGTTCCTAGGAACACTTCAAATGCAACATATCTAGGAACAGTCACAGAGGCTACGCTTATTGCTATAACATAACTTAAAAGAGTCCCTATATTTGATAAAGTTCTGGCCAAGCCAGAAGCACCGCCATAAAATCCTCTGGGTGCATTAGCCATTATAGCACTATTATTAGCTGGGAAGAATAGAGAAGAACCTAAACCACCTATTGTTGAAGCGATTATAATAACGTATAAAGGAGTACTAATTGAAAGGTGTAAATATATGAAAATAGCTAATATCATTAAAGTCAACCCAATTGTAGCAGGTATTCTAGCACCTATCTTATCCGATAATCTTCCGGTAAATGGTGAAACTAAACTGGCTAAAACGTAACCTGGAACTAATAGTAAGGATGCGTTGAAAGGCGATAAACCTCTAATCCCTTGAAGATACATTATTATAATGAATGCCGTAGCTAAATAACCCATTGTTTGAAGAAATGACGATAATAGAGAATAAGTAAATACCCTGCTCGCTTTAAAAGCCTTCAGATCTATTATAGGAGACTGCTGTCTCCTTTCAACCAATATAAATCCTAATAATATAATTAAGCCGGCAGAGATTAAGTAAAAGTTTAATAATCTCACCCCCTCTCCTGCAATATCGGCAGCTCCATAGGATATTAAGGATAGTGAAGCCAATAAACTTAGCATACCTGCAATATCTAGTTTTGCATTTCTTCTTTCCATACTTTTTATATACCTTAATCCCAATATTATAGCAACGATTCCTATTGGAACGTTAATATAAAATATATATCTCCAGCCTACGAAAGTTGTTATAAAACCCCCTAAAACTATCCCTAAAGTAGCTCCAGCGTTCCAACCTATTGAAGTATATCCATAGGCTTTACCCCTTTGATTTGGAGGAAATATATCAGCAATTATAGCCCCAGAATTAGCTTGCATCATCGCAGCCCCTAACCCCTGAACTCCCCTAAATGCTACTAAGGAAATTGCATTAGGAGAGGCTCCACAGAGAATTGAACCTATTGTAAATATTGCAAATCCTAAATTATAAAAGCGAGACCTACCGTAAATGTCACCTAATCTACCTAACTGAGTTGTAAAGACTGCTATAACTAGAAGGTAAAGTATGATAACCCAAATAATTACGTAAAGGTTAGTATGCAATTCTTGAGCAATAGATGGAAGCGCTAAGATTACAATAGTTGTATCCACAGCTGACATTAACGTTCCTAAAACGACGACCAACAATGCTAAGTTATTTGAATTCATAATTAATTGTTAGACAATTAACTATTTATTTTTTCGGGGTGTTCTCAATGTAGTCATTTCTCTCAAGTAAGCATCATTCAAAGGAGTTTTCTCCCTCGAATAAATTAATGGATGCATGACATTAAGTAAGGCCTATTAATAAGATAAAGTAGGGTGTTAAATAAAAATTCGTTGTGTGTTCAATTTATCTATTTATATAGAGAATAAAAAATTCTTTCAATTAAACCATTAATGGGCCCGAGGGGACTCGAACCCCTGACCTCCGGCTTTCTTAGGAGCGTAGCCATATAAGGCCGGCGCTCCACCTCTGAGCTACGGGCCCTTATACATATTTTCAATTATTAATTTTTTATTTTTTTCTTATATGCATTTTTTGTAATATAGATATATGGATAATACTAAGGAAGTTGAAATTTTGGATGTAGGATTTTTGGGACAAATTTTTGATGCTTCAAAAGAAGAAATTGAAAAATTTATTAGGGAAGAAGAAAAATCTGTTATACTAGATTATGAGAAAATAAAATCATATTTAAATAATAAACAGTTAGATCTTTTATTAAATAAGACAGAAAAATTTTTAGAACAAATGAGTATATATTTTTCTGAAAGATTAGATAGAAAAGTAAAGGTAAGAATAAAGAATCTCCCAGAAAGTTTAAGATATTTAAGGATAAGGGATATTAGATCTGAACATAAAGATAAATTAATGCAGGTTGAAGGTATAATAAAAATATCTTCAGAAGTAAGACCATTTATTATAAAAACAAAGTATTTACATGAAGATTGCGGAGGGGAATTTTGGGTTGAAAATAAGAATTTTGTAATAGAAAAACCAAAGAAATGTCCCGTATGCGGCGGTACAAAGGGGAAATTTATTGAAACGGATCATGAAACAATAGATGTACAAAGATTATTAATTGAAGAACCTGCAGATCAAATTGAAAAGGGTGAACAACCTGCCCAAATTACTGTAATATTAAAGGAAGATCTATGTGAGCCTAGAATGGAAAGGAAAACATTGCCAGGAATAAGGGTTAAAATATATGGGATTGTAAAAGAATTAAAAAATTCAAATTTTAAGGCAATATTGGATTTATATATAGATGCAATTTATATTGAACCTGTAGATAAAGATGTTGAAGATATATCAATATCTGCAGAAGATGAGAGAAAAATAAGAGAATTGGCAAAGTCTACAGATGTATTAAGTTTGATTGCAAATTCCGTTGCTCCGGGATTGTATGGAAAATATTATGAAATAATTAAAAAGGCAATTGCATTACAATTGGTATCTGGTGGAAAAAGGAGGAAAAGTGTTGATGAAAGAAAAAATATACATATATTAATTTTGGGAGATCCAGGTATTGGTAAATCAAAATTATTAAGATATGTATCGGAAATTGCTCCAAAATCAAAATATGTGGTTGGAATAACATCATCATCTGTAGGTTTAACTGCTTCTGTTAGAAGGGATGAGATATTTAAGGGTGGTTGGGTATTGGAGGCTGGAGCATTGGTGTTAGCATCTGGGGGACTTGTATGTATTGATGAACTTGATAAATTAGCTACAGAAGAATTACAATCTTTACATGAGGCAATGGAACAACAAACAATAACAATTGATAAAGCAAATATTCATGCAACACTTAGGACAGAAACATCAATTTTAGCAGCTGCAAATCCTAAATTTGGTAGATGGGATAAGATGAAAAGTGTAGTTGATCAAATAGATTTACCACCAACAATAATTAATAGATTTGATTTGATATTTGTTCTTATAGATGAACCAAATCCACAACAGGATGAAACAATTGTTAATGAACTATTAAAAGGTTTAAAAGAGGAAAGAAAACCGCCATTGGATAAAGATTTATTAAGAAAATATATAATATATGCAAAGAAAATTGAGCTACAATGGACAACTGCAGCTTTAGATATTGTAAAGGATTTCTATATAAAGTTAAGATCTAGTTCCGGAGAAGATACAATACCAATAACTACAAGGCAACTTATGTCAATAATAAGAATAGCCGAAGCTTCTGCAAAGATAAGGTTATCTCCAGTAGTTACTGAGGATGATGTAAATCTTGCAAAGGAATTGTTATTATATAGTCTGAAGGAGGTTGGAATAAATCCAGAAACTAATAGATTAGATATAGATATAATAATGTCTGGAATTTCTTCTACACAAAGGCAAAAACTATCAAAAGTATTAGATATAATAAAGGATTTACAAAAAGATTTTCCAGATGGTGTTCCATTAAATGAAATATTAAATGAATCTAAGAAATATAATTTAGAAGAAGAAAAAGTAAAAGAAACAATTGAGAAATTATTGAAGGAAGGATATATATACGAATCTGGAGATAAGAAATATAAAGCTGTATAAATATGTATTTACCAATATTTTCAAAAGATTTAAAGAATTATAGGGATAGGAAAGTTTGTTTAATTGGAAAAGTAATAGATATTCAGGAAGAAAAGAAAGTAATAAGGTTAAAATTATTGGATACATTTGGATTTTTTGATGTTGTTCTATTTGATGTTTATAATATTAAATTATTTGATACTTTATTAATTTTAGGAAATGTTTCAGAATACAATAATAATTTTTCTGTAATTGCAAGATATTTAATTATATTAAATGGGGACGATGAAATTTTATGGAGAAAATTTTTAATTAAAAAAATAAAAAAGAATATAAAGAAAAATAATAAAGAAAATAAGATGGATGAAGAAAAAGATAAAGAAGAGAAAATATATGATGAAGAATTGCCTGAAGAGGTAAAGTTAAGAAAGCAAATTTTAGGATTTATAAGAGATAATGATAAAGGTGATGGCGTATCTTTAAAAGATATAGGAAATTTCTTTGATATAAGTGAGGAAAAGTTATCAAATATTATAATGGATCTATTATCATCTGGAGAGATTTATGAATCTTCACCAGAAAAATATAAAGTTATATGACACCAACATATGAAGAAATGTTAGATGAAGCATATAAGAAATTGAGTAGTATGAAAGTTCTACATCGATCTACATTGGGATCAATAAATATGCCATTACCAAAAATAAATTATGTTGGAAAATGGACATCTATAGAAAATGCAGGAACAATATGTGATATAATAAATAGAGATATAAATCTATTAGCAGAATTTTTACAAAAAGAATTTAGTGTTGCATCAAAAATTGAAGATAAAAAAATAATATTACAGAAAAGGATAGAATTTGATAAAATAAAAGCAAAGATAGATAAATTTATAGATATATTTGTTAGGTGTCCAATATGTAAAAAATTGGATACAAGATTGGAAAGGAGAGAAAGAGTATATATTATTAAATGTTTAGCTTGTGGTGCAGAAAGTCCCGTAATATATAAATTGAAATGATATTGATAAAAAAGTATAGAGATAGTTATGGATATGCATTAGTTTTGTGTGATAAAAATTTATATGGAAAAAGATTTGAGGAAGGAGAATTCATATTAGAATTAAATGAATTTTTTAAAGGAGAAGAGAGAGAAAGAGTTGATGAAAAAGATTTCGATGATATATATTTTATATATGCAGTTGGGGAAGAATCTATAAATATATTAAAAGAGAAAAAAATAATTGAGGAAAAGGATATTAAAAGAATTGCTACGATACCATATACTTTTGTCATTTATTTATGAAGAAGATTTGTCCATCATGTGGAAGAGAAGTTGAAAAATTATATGATGGATTATGCTACGCGTGTTATATGAAAATAAATAAAAAGGAAGAAAAAGGGGAAAAAGTATATATATGTAAATATTGTGGAAGGGTAAAATACCATAATAAATGGTATAATAATTTTGATATAGATAATTTTGAATATGAATATACTGTTTGTCCAAGATGTAAAGGTTTAAGTAAAAAAGCAAATTTAATCTTGCAAATAAAGGGATATAATAAAAATATTGAAGATGAAATATTAAGAATAGCAAAGAAAAATAAAGATATAATAAAAAAGGTGGATGAAATAAATGAAAAAGCTATTGATATATATTTATATGTTGGAAAAAACAGGGTAAAAAGCTATTATAACATATTAAAAAAATATGGAGAAGTAAAATTAAGTAAAAAATTATTTGGCTATGATAAAGAAAAAGGGAATAGAAAATATATTGTAACAATATTACTAAGGGGTGATGAAGATGCATAGAAAACCTTATAAAAGTTTACATAATAATAAAAGGGTATGGATTGGGAAGACCTAAAAAGAAGATTAAGAGAATTAAGGATGGAACCCGAAGAGGGTGAAGAATGGGGAGAAGAAGGAGAAGAAGAATGGGAAGAGTTTGATGAAGAATGGGAGGAAGAATGGTAAGCTATTGATGTTTAATTTATAATATTTTTTAAATGTCTCTTTTCGAAGAAGAAGGAATTCCTGTTCCAAAGGATAGACAAGTTATAGGAATAATTGAAGAAGTCGTTGGTTGGGCACATGCAAGAGTGAGATGTTTTGATGGAAAAACAAGAATATGTAGGGTACCACAAAATAAGAAAATGCACAGGAATATATGGTTAAAGAAAGGTACATATGTATTAGTGGAACCATGGGAATTACAATCTGATAAAAAGGGAGATATATTATATTCATATACAGATTCAGAAGTTGAATGGTTAAAAAAGAAAGGATATTTAAAAATTGAAGAAGATTTTTAGGGCCCGTAGTCTAGGGGCAGGACGGTGGGCTCCAGACCCATTGACGGGGGTTCGAATCCCCCCGGGCCCAAGACCGAAACAAAATTATAAATTTGATATATTGTTAAATGTTTGATTTAAAATATTATTTGATGTATTTGATAAATTTTGTTGGGATGACATAATTCTTAAAGTTTGAGGAGCTACAAAAATTATAACAACCACCAAAGCAACAAGTCCAATTATTAAAAAAATTATAAAACTTATAGCATCTGATTTTTTCATATTTTATATTTACTATACAGAAGAAGAGCTTGTAGAAGATGAAGTAGTTGTACTAGATGTTGTAGTTGATTGTGTATTACTTATTGTACTAGATGATTCAGATACACCATTTACTTGATTCGATAAATTGTTTATTAATTGACCAGTTTGGTTTGTTTGATTCAATGCCGGATTTATTACATTATTTGTTCCAGTTATTCCTTTAGAGAATGTACCTGTAAAAAATAATATTACAAATACCAAAACAACAAGTCCTATTATTAATATAATTATTGTATTAATTGATATAGATTGGCCTTTCTTTACCATAAATTTTTATGCAATTTCCACATTTTTAAACTTTTTATAGAAATCAATTTTATGTGGATAATAAGAGAAAAATTAAAAGATTATGATATAGAATTTTCTGAACCTCCAAAAAATTTAGATTATGATATATCAATTAAATTATTCAAAGAAATGAAAAAAGGAAAAGATCCAAATATATTGGTAAATGAAATAATTGAAAAAATAAGAGAATTTGTTTTGGATTATAAATTTATGAATGGATATTTGAATATTAAATTAAATAAAGGAAAATTATTGAAAAATTATAAAAAATTGTTTGATTTTGAAAAAAAGAATATTAAAATATTTTTAGAGCATACATCTGCAAATCCAAATAAAGCATTACATATAGGTCATTTAAGGAATTCAATAATTGGAGATTCTTTGTATAGATTATTTAAAACATTAAATTATGATGTATATGTAATAAATTATATAGATGATACTGGGGTACAGGTCAGTGATAATATTTTTGGAATATATTATTTAAAGATACCCGAAGAACCAAAGGATTTCAATTTAGAAAAAGTAATAAATAATATTAAAGAATTTTTAATAAGAGAAAATATATATAAGGAAGAATATGAGAAAAAAATTAGGAAAATATTTTTGGAAAGAATGAATATATTGAAAAGTTTATATGGATATGAAGTACCTGAAAAATTTGATCATTATTATGGGGATTTTATATATGTAATAGTTAATAAATTATATGAAATAATTCCCGAATTAGAAAAATATAAATATAATATTATAAAGATGATTGAAGAGGGTAATAATGAAGAATATTATTTATCTAAAAGAATATCTGAAAGAATTTTATTTGAACAATTAAATACATTGTGGAGATTTAAGATATATTTTAATATAATAATTAGGGAATCTGATATATTAAAATATAAATTATTTGATAGTGCATTAAAAATATTGGAAGAAAATAAGATGATAAAAAAGAATGATACAATTTCTTTAGATTTAGCAAGATGGGAAGATATATATAAAGCATATTCGAATAAAGAAAAAGTTCTTGTAAGATCAAATGGAACCACTACATATATTGCAAAAGATATTGCATATGGAATGTGGAAACATGGTATAATTAAATCAAATATTAAATTTAAAGAATATATGAAACAACCAAATGTAGAATATATATATGAAATAAATGATGATGGAAAAGAAATTGAACCATGTAAAATTTCAATAAATGTAATTGGAATGGAACAAATGCATAATCAATTAATGGTAAAAAGAGTAATTGAAGAAATTGATAGAAATTCTAAATATATATATTATGGATATGGATTGGTTAGATTGCATAGAAATACTGCGAAAATATTTGGAATAAATGAGGATATAAAAATGTCTGGAAGAAGAGGATTGTATATAAATGTTGATGATTTATATGAGAAATTATATAATATTGCATATGATAAATTTAAAGATAAAGAAACTTCTGAAAGGATAGTAAAGAGTTTTATATCATTAGAAATGTTAAAATATGATAGAAATACAACAATATTGTTTGATATTGATAAAATGTTAAATTTGGAAGAGGGGAATGCAATATACTTTCTATATACATATGCAAGGATAAAATCATTATTAAATAAAGTTGATAAAATACCTGAAGAATTTGAAATAAATGAATTAAATAAGTATGAAGAAAAATTAATTATTAATTTATTTAAGTTTAAAGATATAATTTATAATATTGAAAAATCATTAGAATTAAATCATTTATATAGATATTTAATAGATCTGGTTAGATCATTTAATGAATTTTATCAAAACGTTCCAATATTAAATTATAAAGATAAATATCCACATAGATTATTCTTAGTATATTTAACAAAAGAAATATTGGATAAAATATTCTATATATTAAAAATTGAACCTGTAGAAAGTATTTAAAAATATAATATATATTATGAATTTATGTCAATGATAAGGATTAAAATGTGGGGAACAGATTTAAAAACAATGAATCAGTTTACTAATCAATTGTTAAAAATAATTGAACAATTGGGTATTGAAAAGAGAGGTCCTGTTAATTTACCAACAAAAATAATTAGAGTACCAACTATGAGAACATTGGGAAAGAGAGGTACAAAAATATATGAAACATATCAAATAAGAATATATAGAAGATTTTTAGATGTTGCAAATGATGAAAGATTTTTCAAAAATTATTTTATAAATATGCAAATTCCATCAAAAGGATTTAGAATATCATTAAAGATACTAAAATGAGTTATATATTATTAAGATATAATGGATTATATATATTTGATGATAATTTGGAAAAATTTCAGAAAGTTGATTTAGAATTAAATTTGGATGATTTAAAGGAAATATATAAAAATAAATTACCTGAAAAGGTAAAAGATTATATAAAAGAAAATGATATTTTTATTGGACAAAGGTTTGATGGATATAAATATACTGAAGATATAAGTATAATAAGAAAGGCATTGGAAAAAATTGGGGAAGAAAAAATTAATAATAAATTGTTTATTGATCTATTAAAGGAACAAATATCAGATTCTATAAGTAGAGATGAAATAATAATACAGGTAATAAGTTTCCTTGATGATTTAAATAAATCTTTGAATTTATTTATGGAAAGATTTAGAGAATGGTATGGATTATATTTTCCAGAAATTTCACAAGAAATTGAAGATCATGAGAAATTTATAAGAACAATTATAAATTCAAATAGGGAAGAATTAATGAAAAAATATAATATTAATAAAACAATGGGTGGAAAAATATTTGAAAAAGAGGATTTGGAAATAATTAATCAAGTATCATTAAAAATAAAGGAAATTTATGATTTAAGAAAAGATTTGGAAGATTATATTGAAAAATTGATGAAGGAAATTGCTCCAAACCTATCAGAAATTGCTACTCCAAAAATAGGCGCAAGATTAATATTATTAGCTGGCGGATTGAAAGAATTATCATTATTACCTTCCTCAACAATACAAGTTTTGGGTGCAGAAAAAGCATTATTTTTACATTTATCTAAAGGTATAAAACCACCAAAACATGGTGTAATATTTAATCATCCATATTTACAAAAATTACCTCAAAAAAGAAGGGGAGCAATGGCTAGAACCTTGGCATCAAAAATATCTATTGCAGTAAAAGCAGATCTAAATGGAAAAATAATATATCAGAAATTGAAGGAAGAATTGGATAAAAGACTTAAAGAATTATCCGAAAAATGAAATTAAAACCATTAAAAGAAAATAAGAATATATTTATTGATGAAAAAGGAAGGCTATATACAAAGAATTTGGTACCTGGAAAAGTTGTATATGAAGAAAGATTGATAAAATATAATAATGAAGAATATAGGGAATGGATTACAAACAGATCTAAATTGGCAGCGGCAATTAAGAAAAATATTGGAGAAGTAACAATTAATAAAGGTGATAAAATATTATATTTAGGTATTGCATCCGGTACAACATCATCTCATATATCTGATATAATTGATAAAAATGGACTAATATTTGGTATAGATATTTCTTCAAGGATATTAAGGGATCTTGTTCCAATATTATATGATAGAAAGAATATTATCGGGATATTGGCGGATGCTGATAAACCATGGGAATATTTACATATTGTTACAAAGGTTGATTTATTATATCAAGATGTTGCACAACCACATCAGATAAAAATATTTATTAAAAATATTGAATATTATTTAAAGAATAAAGGATATGGATTTTTAGCAGTGAAAGCAAGATCAATTGATGTATCAAAAGATCCAAAAGAAATATTTAAGGAAGTAAGAAGGGAATTGGAAGATTATGGATTGAAGATAATAAAAGAAGTAAGATTGGAACCATACCATATTGATCATTCAATGTTTTTAGTTCAAAATAAATAATTTTTAAAGGTTATTATAAATATATAAAAAATGCTGCATGCCATAAGGGAAATTGATAGAAATGGAAGGGAAATATATAAATGTCCATTATGTGGTCATGTATTTGTAAATAGTAAGAAATATAGTAGACACTTGATAAAATCCCATTTAAGAAATGTTACAATGAATAAAAGAAAATGGAAGAAATTTATGAAACAATTATTATTAGTTAATATAAAAGAAAAAAGTAATATTGAATTAACAAATTATGAAAAATATTTAAAGATAAAAGCAAGGTTAAATAATATAAAGTTAGATAGTGAATAATTTTATCTTTTCTTTTCCAGATAATTCTCCAATTATTCTTTCATAAATTATATTTTGTATATTTTTAATACCTTTTACTCTCTCTTCAATATCTTTAAATGATTCAAATGGTTTTTTCTGTCTTTCTTCAATAATTTTTTGTACAGTTACTTTTCCAATATCTGGTAATAATTCTAATGTATGAACTCTAATATTTAATGGACCAGCCTTATTAAAAAATTCTACAAATCTTTTCTCATTTTTTGCTATTAAATCCTTTATTGATTTTTCTAAATTTGCCTTTGCAATTTCTGGTAATTCATCAAATGACAATCTTTTTAGTATAGATCTTACCTTATCCCTTTGTTTATTTCCAATATATAATTCTTCAAATAAGTTCACTGTAACACCTGGTTTCAATGTTAATAATAACAATGTAAAATAATCTCTTCCTACAGTATATACTACTGGCTCTTTTATATTTTTTGTGGGATCCCCACCTGGTAAATAATATATTACAATTGCATAATCTTCCCTTCTATCCATATTTCTTTATTACATTTAATATTTTTTCCATATCTTGTTTGCTTATAGAATGTGTATATAATACTGTCCTTAATTCTTCTTCATTTTTTGGTAACATTTCCAATATTTGTATTTTTACCTCATCTGGTAAATTTATGTCCTTTAATTCTTCTAATATCTCTCTTTCCTGATTTTCATCTAATTTATATGTATTATTAAGGAATTTCAATGTTCTATCCTCCACATATAGTAAATTTCTCTTCTCTTTATTTTTCAATAATATATTTTTAACATTTGCAGGTGTTATAACCTTTTTATTCAGTACTTCCATTTATATATCTTTTTAAATATTATTTAAAAATATATCATGAACTTTTAATTTAATGACTGCAAGAAAGGGAAAGGGGTTAAGAAGAAAAACAAGAGATAAATTATCATTACATGTAAGAGAACATGGTAAAATAAAGATAAGGAAAATATTACAAGAATTCAATATAGATGATAAAGTTGTAATAAAAATTGATCCATCATATAATAAAACAATGCCCCATCCAAAATATCATGGAATGGTTGGAAAGATCTTTGGAAAGAGGGGAAAATGTTATGAAGTTTTAGTAAATGATAAAGGAAAAGAAAAAATTATAATTGTTCATCCAGCACATTTAGAAAAATTTAAGGAACAGGTTTCTCATGTTCAGGCTTCTTAGGTATATTATTTAAAATAATTTCTCTTATTTTTGTCATATCTTCCTTTTTAAGTAATGGTAATTCAATTGTTAAACTTATACTTTTATTTAATAATAATGTATTGGTATAAATTTTTATTGTATATAATTTTTTAATTCTCTCATATAAACTCTGATATATTTCTATATTATTTATATACGAATTTTCTATTGACCTTATATTTTCACTTTCAATTAATATTAATTTTTTATTTGTAAATATTATATAATATTTCTTTGCCTTTTCATAATATTTCAATGCAATATAATATACAATTGAAATAATAAAAAATAATAAAACTAAAGATAATATATTTGGATTATAATATTCAGAAAATGAAAATGTAACAAAATATATAGAGAAAATTAAATATAGTGGAAATGTATATCTTAATGAATATATTGATGGATTATAACTAATAATAAATAATGGATCTTCATTTTCCAATTTTATTTTTTCATTTATTTTTTCTTTTTCAAATGATAAATAATAATCTTCTTTCATTTTTGTTTATTTATTCAAAAATTTATAAATATTGTTTTTTATTTATATTCATGAACTTAAAATTTGATAAAAGGATATTATTATTAACAATATTCTCAATAATAGGTTTAATTATATATATTTATTTAGAATATGTTGTTTTAATAAATAATTCATCACCATTATTTTGTTCTATTAATAATACCCCAATAAATTGTGAAAAAGTATTGGAAAGTCCATATTCAAAATTGTTTGGAATACCTTTAGAAATATATGCGATTGCATATTTTATAATTGATATATTTCTAATATTATTATTATATAAGAAAATATTGAAGATAATTTATAATTTATTTTATAGATTAATTGGTATATTATTTGTAATATTTTCATTATATGTAATGTTATTTTTAATTCATTCAATATGTTTATATTGTTCTACAGCTGATGGAATATTTATTATCAATTTTGGGATAATTTTATATTATTATAAAAAGAAAGTTTTTGAACAAAATTTATAATTGATGAAACTTTTTAGATATATATGAAAAATAATATAGCAATAGATATGGTAATAATTATAGTTATTGCATTATTTATTTTGGTTTTAGCAGTTTTGTTTGGATATAAAATATTTTTAGGCGGAAATACGGCATCAAATCAGTCATTCAATTTCATTAATAATAGCTTTAATAATGTTACAAATCAATCAATTCCAAATTTAATAAAATGAGAGGAAAGATTTTTGATGATTTTATGCTATTTATAGGTTATTATATTCCAATATTTATTATAATCCTTGCAGGAATTATATTTATTTTAATTTCAATATTTAAATATTACCATATTAATAATCCATCACAATATTACATTTCAATACAAAACCAA
>Ga0208683_100152_pt1 | contig 31713 bp, 24 predicted proteins | sample BED_Mat_host_9_1_FD_187141 | JGI IMG/M metagenome (GOLD analysis project Ga0208683, IMG submission 187141) | Extremophilic microbial mat communities from Yellowstone National Park, USA - BED_Mat_host_9_15 (SPAdes) (version 3) | ecosystem: Environmental > Aquatic > Thermal springs > Hot (42-90C) >... | reverse complement strand
GAGAGAACGGAAAGCCAGGGAGGGTTACAATTATCAGAAAGGGTAATGTTGTAGAGGAAATGCCCAGTAAGTTCTCCACTATTTTAAATCCGGGAGATGAGGTAATAATTGAAACCCCAGGGGGAGGGGGGTATGGAAGCGAAAAATAGCGATCTATTAATCTTTTTCATTCAATTTTAACTAAATATCTTAAATTATAAGAGTCATGTAAGTAACAGTTTATGGCTATAAAATTGGAAAAGTTAATTTTTTATAATTTTGCTATGAATTGTAGTAGTTTTCAATCAGTTAGCGCATGATAATTTGCAAGAGCGCAGAAATAAAATCTGATTTAAAGTGAGTAGATAGAATACGAAAAATAAGTTTTTAATCTTATAGTTATTAAAAATACCATGAAACTTAGAGTTAGTTTCTTAGGAGCTAAAGGAGGTATAGGTAAGACCACAATAGCATTACATACTGCTTTTTATCTTTCGAGAAAATTTAGGGTATTATATATAGATAAAGATTTGCTATCTTTAGGCTCGCTAATTATGGGCTTTAATGGTGCTGGATTATATAAGGCAGTAATGGAAAATCTGGGAAAGGAAGAGTACGAATACAAAGTAAGGGATAATTTTGTAATTCTGAAGATGTTTAGCAATCCTCTAGATGAAAAGACTTTTAATTACGTCTTAAAGAATAAGGCTGAGCAATTAATAAAAGCCTATGTGGATGTTGTATCAAAGAATTATGACGTTGTATTGGTTGATTACGGTTTAGTTTCGAGTTTAAGAGACCCACTCTTCTTTAACGAATATGAGATGTTTATCAATAACTTTAAGGAATACGAGATGACGGCTATTGGAATTAGTGATGCTATAATTGAAAATATATATGCAGCACTAGACTACTTTAGTAGATTAATGAAAGAAATTAGTATAAAACCCTTAGCGTTCATAATTAATATGGTTCCCCAAGAATCAAGGGAAAGAATAACCCAGATTGTCAATGAATTAAAGAAAAGGGTAAATATCGAAGTGTTCTTAGTTCCCTTTAAAGATGAATATGTGCAATATAAAAACTTAGATAAGTCGACAGATTTTGAAGATATATTCAAGTTTATAGAGTTTAAACTGTTAAGAGGATAACGTTCTTATTTTAATGAAGAGAATATTTATCGTGTATTAAGTGTCTTTATTTACTTGTTAAGTAACGTTAAGAGCTTTATTTTAGAGATTAGTAATTTAAGGAATAAGTCTTAATTTATAATAATAAGATAATTTATAACCATCCTATTTTGCGTAAGTAAATAGTTAGAAGTATCCCTAATATTACTAAAGGGGAAAGGAAGTAAATTGCGTAAACCGTTGAGAAATTTGATGGCAATGAAGAGTAAGCCACTGCATATATACTTGCTATCGCTGTAACGGGTAAAAATATAAATGATATCGATGTTAATTTCTTTATGATAACGTTTAATTCATTTTGAACTTCAGTAAGGTATATATTATACAGATCTGATGATCTAGTAATTAATATTTCAGCCCTTTCATATGCAAATTCTATTTCATCTTGAACATCTTTACTAATATATCTTGATAACTTCTTAGATACGTAGTAAAGTGAGGACGAATCCAAATATAACGCTTGAATTTCTTTTCTTAAATCTTTTATTTCTCTTAAATCCTTTAGTCTGCCTTCCGTAATATTATCGAATAATTCGTCAAATCTCTCAAAGAGTTTTGTTCTCTTATTCCCGAGTATATAGACGATCTCATCTAATATACCCTCTATTAACTTATTAGGCTCACAACTATCGAAATCGATTTCCTTAACTATTTCATACATTTCCCTCGAATATACCGTTAAATTCCCATTTATTAAGGATAGGTATTGAGGTTTTCCATTTATATCTATTCTAACGTAAAATCCTTTATCTAAAAAAATTACCCTGTACACGTTTAAGTCATCTATAGGGATAGAGGGTGATATTTCTTGGAACTTTATTTCACATTTCATTGGCTTAAATTAGAGTACATAAGGTATTAAAATTATAACGTGGTTTAGCAGTGAATAAAAACTAGATTAAAAGTTATTGCGCTAATATTTCCAAAAATTTTTATTATTATTAGATAAATTAGATAGCATTAAGGAATATTTAGGCCTCAGAATTTATCAAATTAACTAATGATAGTTATGTTCTTTCATATAAATTCTTTTATACTTTTTAATTTAAAAAAAGAAATTTTATGGTTAAAATTTTACTGGAAAACATTATTGGATAATTTACTATGCATATAGTCAATGTTGCTGTAATGAAGTGGTTAAACCTCTTACATAAAAAGTTTAAAGTTTAAAGATAAAGGTAATCCACGTAAACCTTATCTAGACTTTTTTAGCCAATTTAAGAATTTCTTCACTACTATTTACGAAAGTTATTAGACTTGCTTTGTGGATTAGTTGAAATTTCTTAGGTCTTAAACTAGAAGAAGTAAAATAAATTCTAAATCTTATGTTGAGTTAAAAGTTAGCTATACGTTCCTATTGAGAAAAATTGAAGAATTCCACAAAGCATTAATTAAAAAAAACTTATGTAGAATATGAATTGCATAATTTATAAAAAATTAAGTGAAGTTATTTAGATAGCTTCTCAAGTTCTATTTGAGAGGCTTTAGGTCCCAGCGTTCCTACTACTAAAGTTATAATTAAAGCCATTACAAATACTATTAGATACATGTCAAACGGCCCATAGGTTGTAAGGACTATAGGGAGGGTCGAGAGCCACACGTAGTTACCTAACCTACTTAATGAGTATTGCACACCATCAGCAAAAGCTCTAATCCTAGTAGGGTAAAGCTCTGAACCATACTGATGGAAAGCGTTAGAAAATATGTTAGATAATAGTCCGAAAATAAAACCTGTAGTTATTACCTCTATCGGTGTTATTGAAAGACCAAAGGCTAAACCGACGATTCCCATTAACAAAATTACAATTGAAACTTGCCATTTTCTATCGAACTTCTGATTATCGATAACGAAAATTGATATAACTGAAGATAAGAAATAAGATACGTAAATTAGCATTGAATATTGTAAGGTATGAACTAACGTAAATCCCTTAGTGTAGAGCACTGAGGGTGCAAGTGAGGCGAATCCGTAATATACGCCAGTCTGAAGGAATTCGAAGATCCATAACATTACTGTCCTTTTTCCATATTCCTTAGAGAAGAGTTCAGAAATTCTGATCCTTTGCGCTGTTATAACTTCAACTTGTAATGGTTCCTCTAATTTACCCTTCTCACTTAAAGCTATTTCCTCCATTTTATTAACTATCTTCTCAGCCTCATCTTTTCTTCCCTTTATCTCTAACCATCTTGGGGATTCTGGTATCATGAACCTAAATGGTATTATCGTTAATATTCCCAATCCCCCAATAATGAATAACCATTGCCAGCCGTAGAGGAAGTATTTATGAGGTAACAATAAATAAGCCAAAACTGCTACTACGATGGGAGCAGTCCATGAGGCCGTATATCCTATTGCTAAAGCCCTTCCTCTTATCCTAGATGGAAAGTACTCAGTAACCATTATATCTAAAACTATTAATGCCTCCGGTCCTACTCCTAAACCTGTTATGAACCTAAGTAAGCCGAAAACGTAAATATTAGGAGCGAAAGGAGCTAACAAGAGTCCTATACTTGCTATGAACATATTAATGATTAAAGAAGTCCTTCTACCCATAGCATCTCCTATATAGGTAAATGCTATACAACCTACAAAAGCACCTAAGAAAAACACTGCTATATCGTAGTATATTGCAGTAGTTAATGTAACTTTATAAAATATAGTAAGAGGCTGAGTTACAAAACCACCGTTAAATAAATCGTAGAGTTCAAAGAATTCACCTAAGCTTAATAAGGCTAATAGTTTTGTATGAAAAGAAGTCCAAGGAAGACGTTCAATTCTTCCCGCAATTGACATAAGAGAATTTAAACGTGCTTTGTCCTTAATAAATATAATTTATGATTTATTGAAACGTAATAAGGAACCTTACTATGATAATTAAAATATTTGATTGAAAGTACAAAATAAAACATGTTTAGATTAGTTTATAAATAATGCTAACTGTTATAATAAATATTATTCACAGAAGGCTAAAAAGGATTTTATTAAGTAATAACTAGCTTGAAGTTAGCGATATTAAATTCATAATAGATAATTTTAAAAATATCATAAGAGGATTGGTCTCATGAGTCAGAAACCTTCTGACTTTCCTTTCAATAATTCAGGTAAAAAAGGGCTAGCTCGTAATTCAGTACATTATAGAGAAGTTGTAGCTCAAGGAGTTGGGGGTGCTGCTCCAGCAATGGCGAGTTTAGTTACATTAACTGGAGCGGCAGCTTATGCATACGCTTCATTACCATTAGCAGTTATTTTAGCAATGCTTGCAGTTCTCCTAGACGCTACAAGATTATCAATAACTAGTAGATATGTTCAGAGTGCGGGTGGTATTTACGCATTTATATCTGAAGGACTAGGAAAATGGGTAGGGTACTTTATAGGATGGGCTTATGTACTTTACGCTTTAACAGCACTAGTTTTCATTTACCTTTCTGTAGGTGTGTTTCTCCCAGCGGCTTTGCAAGTATTGGGTGTTAATACGCCAAATTGGATATGGGCTCCAATAGTGATAATTGTAGCTTTATTTGGAGGAATTTTATCTTATTTAGGAATAAGGCCATCATTGAAATTTACCTTAACTATGAGCATTATTGAAATACTTTTCATAATAGGTACTTCTGTATTAATTCTCGCTAAAGTGCCTCCTGATCCTAAGACCTTTACCTTAGCCTATGCTCCACCTCCTGCGGCATTTAACGTCGGAGTAGGTATGGCTTTTGTATTCTTAGCTTTTGCAGGCTATGAGACTACTTCTGTTCTCGGAGAAGAGGCGGTAGATCCTAAGAATACCATATCTAAGGGAGTCTTCACCAGTGCTTTACTAGTTGGAATAACGTATTTGCTAGCGAGTGAAGCTTTTACAGTAGGTTGGGGAGTTAATAACATGTCAACATTCTTTACTAACTTAGTACCTGGTATAGTTTTGGGAATGAAATATGGTGGTTTCACACTAGCGTTAATACTTACTATTTTATTAATAAATAGCGGATTAACTGATTCTGTAACATTCTTTAATACAGTATCTAGAGTGGTTTTCGCAATGGCTAGAGATGGTGTATTAGATAAAAGGCTTGAAGGTATTCACGATAAGAATAGGACGCCTCATATTGCTGTGTTATTTTCCTTAATCTTTTCATTAGTTTACACTTTAGTATTCTCTGACTTTTTGGGACCTGCTAACGTATTTCTTGCGGTGGGTATAACTACAACGTTTGGATTTCTCATTGCATTATTTACTGCTAATATAAGCTTATTGTTTATATTAAAAAGAAATAGTGACCTAAAATTATGGAATATAATACTCACAGTTATAATAAATGCCATTATCGGCTTTGTAATTTTTGCTAACATAGTAACTACTTCTATTAACCCATATGTTTTAATAGGTGTATTAACTTTTGTAGTGTGGATGATTATAGGTGCATTTTATGGGATATTAAGGAAGAACAGCGTTAAACAATTGTAAAATCTTTTTTAAGATATTATCTTTTTCAAATATAATTCTTAATAAAAATAATGATATTAGAAACATTAAAAGTTAGAACAATTTTTAGATGATTTAAAATTATTCCCTTAATTACAAAATCATGTACCTTACGCTATCCTTTTAGTCTCCATCAAGTAATATTTTAGATACGGAGTATCTTCTATCTTTTCTCTACTTAAATAGGATAAATATAAGCCCTTAGGCTTCTCTCTAGTAGTATTTGTTCTTATTATCTCTTTTTCCGTCACGATAATGTCAACGGGCACATCGTAAATCTCGTAAGGTATGAAGTCAACAATTTGAATACTATGTACAGTAGTAGCTATCGGTGTTTTCTCATTTACCTTCCCTAACTCTCTCAGTATCGCATACTCTAATTCACTATATCCCTCTCCTTTTCCTACTCTATCCCCTTTTCTAGTTACTGCAACTGATCCCACAACTACTAAGTCAACTTCTGGTATTTCCTTGTAACTTATTCTCTTACCAAATTTAGTAAAGCCAGAGATTGTTGAAGCTAGTTTTGGGTCAACGTTATATAATAAGAAAAATTCACCTTTTAGCCTAGGTGTAGGAACTAATAGTTTTTTCCCTTCTCTTAAAACTAATTCTCTCACTTTTCTTTGAGGTGAATCAGGGTTTACTTTAACTACTTCAGCTTTTTTAAACTCTGGTAATGATGCTAATTTTTCCGCAGCTATTTCAGCTCCTTTAAAGTTTGGTATCCTACCGTAAACTGGTCTAGGAAAGGAGGCTATGTTAGTCTCTTCCAATAATCTCCATATCCTTTCCCTTATTTCCTGCTTATTCATATGTGTATTTATTATTAGGATTTAATATTTAGAATTGTCTAGCCTCCTCGATATTTCTTGGCTTAATTTTACCTAGAAATATGACGTCAAGGAAATAGAGTACGGAATCCCATGAGAATAAGGATACTAATAGATAGTCAGGATTTAGGAATTGTTGGAAGGGGTTTACGAAACTGAGAGGTGGATTATATCCAGTATATTCTTGGAATAAAAGTAATTGCATGTCATTAAATGGAGAAGTGTAAGTAATTAAATAGGGATAACCAACGAAAATCTGTCCTAATACTAAGGCAAAATATAATAATTGGGGAATGAGTGATGAAAGTTGAAGGTATTTAGGGGGAATGACTAAGGCTAATAATACTGAGAATAATATAATGAAAATTGATGAAAGGACTATTATTCCTAGAAAACCTAAAATATTATTAGGGAATATTAACGTGTTAAATCTCATAGTAAAGAGAAGTGTGGCTAAGACTAACATTATTCCACTTATTATTAACGTTATTATAGATATTGATGCAACGTAATATAATAAATACTTTTTAGGTGTCAGTTTGGTAAATTTGAAGGCATAGTATAAGGAAGCTGATGATAAAATGAAATTATTACTTAAATTCGAGATAAGATTAGTGTAAACCCATACTATTAGCGCACTTACTATTACTCCGGCGTAATATAAATAAAATTCCTTAGGAATTCCTTGAGAGAAGACGAAAACGCCCAATATTAGCCATAAGATACTGAAAGTAACTCCCCATATCCAAATGGGTTTTGAAGTTAGAATACTTATTACAATTTTTCTAATCATTAAGCATAACCTCTAAGTTCTCTATATCGCCGATAGAAGATAGTGGCAAATCACCTTGATTTTCAGTTATAGAGAAGCAACCATTGTTTGTATTAATTACAAATAATGCGTTTTCGATTTTTCCTTTACTGATGTAAAGTTCGTTGATTTTACTAGCGCGAAAAGGACCGTAGATGCTCCCGTTAAAAACTAAGTATAAGTTCCAATCCTTCAATTTCTTAACTAAGTCTATTTCGTGAGATGTTAATATTACTTTACCTTTCCTAAACTCTGTCAGCATTCTGATTAATTTCAACCTCTTAGTAGGGTCTAAGTTCTCAAATGGCTCATCTAAGAGCGCTAATTTGGGATTTGAAGCTAAAGCCAAAGAGTTGCCTATTATTTTCTGCTGACCTAAACTTAACTCATGTAGTTTCTTATCAAACGAATTAAAGTTGAAGTACCTTAGAGTACTAAATATTTCTGCCTTATCAACCCCGTAAAGTTCAGCATAAATTTCCACAAGTTCCTTTATCTTTACCGATAATATTTTATATACATCTACTATATTCGAAGTTATTCCTAAAAAGTTACGTAAATTTGAAACTTCTATTCCGAAAACCAGTAATTTACCTTTTAAAACCTTAGAGAATCCCAAAACAGCATTTAAGAAAGTAGTTTTCCCAGAACCGTTAGGCCCTATTAAAACTGAATTGTCATTAATTTCTAAGTTTATATTTCTTAATATCGGAATATTGTTGCTATATCCTATGTAAGCGTTAATAGCTTTAATCATTTATACTTTATTCACTAATCCCCTTAATAAATGAGTTTTCGTCAGAGTATATCTCAATTGATATAAGTAACTTTATAAATTAATAATATACAATTTCATATATGGAAAGAATCTTTAAGCTTGTAGATGCGTCAAAGTGGTCGTCAATACATTCCCTAATGTTCGCCTCATTAGCTATAGGATATTTCATGTGGGGAGTAATTTCGTCAATAGCCCCCTTAATTTACCCTAGTATAAAAAGCGTTTTATTTTTACTTACTCCCACCTTTGCTACAGTTGCGGGTGATTTAATTTTACCAGTGTTCTCAGATAAACGACTTGGTAGGAAGACGACTTTCTTTATTACAATGAGTTTATATTCAGTTGGAACTCTATTATTAGTATTAGCGGCAATTTTATCTGGATTTAATACGAATAATTTAGCAAAAATGCCATATATTATTTTAATAATTCTAGGGATAATTTTAGGAATTTTCGGAGTTGAAGGAGAGGTTCCGATTATGTTATCTTATACAGCGGAAATGATGCCGTTAAGTTATAGGGAAATGATATTAGTGTTATCACCAAATTTTGATAATATAGGGGCAATGATAGCTGCGTTAATAGGTTACTTAACATATTCTTTATCTAATTCCTTTGCAATTGAATTGTTGGCTATATCAATTGTAGCAATTTTAGGAATAGTAACTGCGATAATAATTAGACTTTTACTTCCAGAATCAGTGAGGTGGTTAGCAGTTAAGGGCAATATAAAGAGAGCTGAAATTGAGGCTGAGAGAATAAGCAAAAATTTGGAAAGAGTAAAAGAGGAAGACAATATAGGTAATAAAAAGTTAGGATTATGGGGAAGGTATACGTTCTTGGCATTAATAGGATTATCTCAGTATTTAACTTACGGTTTAATGGCATTCGTGGTAGCAGATTATTATTTCTCTCAGTCAGAAATTCCCTTTATAGTTTTTATAGCTAATTTAGGAGCCTCAATTTCAGGATTCTTTGCAGCTCTACTAGCTAAGAATTTGAAAACTAGAAAATTCACACTAATATCATATCTAGGAGGTACAATTAGCATGATACCTATAATTCTTCTTACGTTAAATTTCAACATAGCTATCTTTTACGCTTTACTTTTCGTGAATATGCTATTTAGCGAATTTGGATGGGCAGTTAGGACTATATACGAACCTATTTTAATGCCCAATAACATCAGAGCGTTCATGATAGGATTGATAAGGCTAGTTCCAATTTCCGCTTATGCTATTTCAGTATACCTAACTTCGTCCTTCTCCTTAACACAATATTTAATATTTAACCTAATATTATGGAGTATCGGGGGAATATCATCAATTGTATGGTACTTTAAAGGTATAGATACTAACTATGTTCCTCTAGAAAAGATAGATATACGCTCCCAAACTACTTAATAAATTTAAATACTATTTTTTCTTATGGACGAAAGGTTATTTAAAGAGTACGAGAAGTTAAGGAGAATTTTAGGGGATAACTTAATTGAAATTGAAATAGTAAACAACGAAGTTCTGGTCTATGTTAAAAATAAAGTTAACTTAGAGGGCTACAAGGTATTAGATGCAATAGATTACGCTAGAGAGGAGATATACAATTCCTTAGGAACTATAGTTAAGGAGATTAAAGTTAAAGGTAACACTTTAGAGGTCTACGTGAAGGACTACACGCCTCAGATGTTTGAAATTGTAGCTGTTATCGAATACGAAGTAAATAAAAAATTCGGTACAAATATAGTAGTGAAAATTATTTAACAACTCGTGGAAAAGTTATTTTATGGTTAATTATTTACCCTATATGAATATGAATGAGCAACTAATTCTCCAGCAAGTAGTCCCAGAATTAAGGCCGCTATATCTTTCTTTGTTAGCATATAAATCAGCGTGTTCTGGTGATATGTCAAGTTCTGCATATTACTTACAATCTGCTAGAGATTCACCATTTATTAATCCCTATTCCCTAAAGATCCACGGTTTGACAAACCCAGTATGTTATGAAGCGATGCTAAAGACCTTAAATGCGTTCTCTCCAATGGATCACTGGAGACATGCATTAGCTTCAATACTAATATTAACTAAAGAATATATTAACATGGATGATAAATTTATTTCAAATGTAAATGAAACTGCTTCTAAGGAAATAGATAGTGTATTACATACGGGAATTCCAACGTATTATTTGTACAAAGCATTTATTGAGAGATCTTATGATTATGAGCATAAGAGATACTTACAAAGGTACTTTAAAGAAGTCTCACCGCAGATTACCGTATTCTATCAACCTCTATACGATTACGCCAACTACGTTCTTTCCATGGCTAAAGGTGTTGTAAATTTAGATTTACCCATATTAGGGGCAATGACAACTTTCTTCACATTAGACGTTATGGAAATACTAGAAGAGACCATAAAGAAATTAAGCGAACATGTAGTATTTGGCTTCATTCAAGCGTTAGACTTATATTTTGCCTCTAGGGAGATGACTAAGATCGCAGATGAGGTTAAGAACATTGATGTATTTAATATAGAACAAACAGAGAAGGTTAAGGAGAAGGCTATGAAATCGTTAGCTGAAGCTGAAAAAGCCCTGCAAAAGCATGGTCAATATCATTTGGCTGAGGCTTTAAATTTACAATTTAACTACTTAAGCGGTAATAGAAAGAAGATTTCGGAACACGTTAGGAAGTTCACGCAATGGATACCGATGCAGGGTTATGATGTGGCTTATAGGGATTATGCCTTTTACTTATTAAAGGCAGTTGATGATCCAATAGAGAGGAGAGCAGTCTGTAGTTCGATTAAAATATATGATAACGAATTGAAAGCCCTTTGTACGTAAATTATAAAAACTTTTCAAGAGAGTATTACATGTGTTATACGTAAGCAGAAACGGTAAAGTAAGGATAAATTACTTAAAAAGAGAGGACTCACTGCTCATAGCTAAGGGTGAAGTAGCATCGTCAAGCAAGCCAAATCTGTTTCATAAAGTGGAGATTGTATATTCATTTGAAAAGAAATATTTAATTAGAGGAAGTTGTGATTGCGAAATTAGTAGTTTTTATGGAATTTGTAAACATCAGTTGATGTTACTTTACGTATCTTTAAGAGCTAGAAAGAAGATTTCCAAAACTTTATAACTGAAAAATGTTATAACCCCCATCATGTTCGAAAATCTGAGCGAAGAGCTGAAAAGAGCGTTAAAAGAGGTTAATTACGAAAGACCCACCGAAGTACAAAGTATAGTGATTCCTAAACTTCTAAATAGGAAAAATGTGATAGTACAAGCTAAAACTGGTTCCGGTAAAACTGCAGCATATGTTATACCTATTCTAGAACTTAACGAGACTTCCCTAATAATTTCTCCAACTAGGGAATTAGCCTCTCAAATAATGGACGAGATAAATAGGTTAGGTAAATACAAGAACATAGACGTTAGCCTAATTATAGGAGGAGTAAATTATGATAATCAAAGGCAATCTAAAATAGTAGTAGGAACCCCAGGAAGGCTTTTAGATTTGTGGAGTAAGGGCGAGATAGACTTTTCCGTGTTCAAAATAATCATAGTAGATGAAGCAGACAGAATGCTGGACATGGGATTCATAGACGATATTAGGATGATTTTAAATAATTCTAACGCTGAAGTAATTGGTTTCTTCTCTGCAACAATACCTACTCAAATACTTAACTTAGCAAGAGAATTCGCACCCACTCTAGAGGAAATCATTTTACATGAGTATAAGCCGGTAGAGGAGGTAAAGCAGAGATTTGTTAAAGTGAGAAATGATTGGGGGGATAAAATATCTAAACTGATGGAAGAGTTAAATAATGAGGAGAAAGTTCTAATATTCACTAGAACCAGAGAAAGGGCTAGAAGGTTATACTATATCCTTAAAGGAAAGGGAATGAAAGTTGGACTATTAAGTGGGGATATGCCTCAAACCGTCAGATTAAGGAACTTTTACGGATTTAAAAAAGGTAGATATAACGTATTAGTGGCTACTGACTTAGCTTCAAGGGGAATAGATATAATAGATGTTAATAAGGTAATAAACTTCGACATTCCTAGAGATGTTGAAACTTATATTCACAGAGTTGGTAGGACGGGTAGAATGGGGAGAATCGGAGAGGCTATTACGCTCTACACTTTTAGAGAAGAAGAAATGGTAAAGAGAATAAATAACTTGTTTGTCTTAAATCATTAAGAAAAACTTTTATATTAGATATCGGAAACGATATATAATGAAAGTAGCAATCCCAGTTACTAACGGAAAGGTAGATGGACCTGGAGAAGGGTTAGAAGTTTACATATATGAGATCAAAGATGGGGAAGCGAGATTGATTGAAAAATATGAAAACCCAGCATTAAGGGCTACCACTGCAAGAGGCATTCATATGCTAAAATCCGCTTTAGATAGAGGCATTAACGCGGTTATAGTTGCAGAGATAGGTCCACCGGGCGTTAGATTACTTAAGGGTAAAGTTAAAATTTATTTAGCAGAAGGGTTAGACGTGAAGGAGGCATTAGATAAATTAATAAGAGGAGAATTGATGGAAACGGATAGACCAACACATGAGCAGCACCACCATTTATAAAAATGTTCTGTTATAAAGTAAATATATGAATAAAAATATAATTTTTACTCCTTAATTTCTCCACCTAGCTTTTCTTCTTCAACTATATCTACTAATCTACCTGCATTTTTATATGCTTGAGGTTTGTATATCTTTATTAAATATCCGTAAATTATTGAAAACGTTAGTAATATAGCACCAATTATGACAGCTTGTGTAACCGGAAATACTGGAGGATAAATGGATTCATATAATACGAAAGCAAAGACTACTGTAGCTAGGGCAGGTAAAATATAGTGGACTATGAAGCCTTTAACACTTTCCTTAGCACCATGTAGTCTACTAAATAGAGTCATTACTGCAGTGTTGTTAATGAAGTGAGCTACTATAAATCCTACAAGAGCTATTGTAGTCAGAAAATCAAAAGCATTACTTAATGCGTTAAATATTTGATTGTTTATTGCCGAACTGCTGAGCATCATTTGAGGTGTTACGCCAGAGTAATATCCTATTATGAATCCTGAGAATATTGCCAATATGCTAGATGATATCCCAACGAAAGCTAAAGCTTTAGTAGGGGTTATTCTCTTTGGGTCTACATAAGAGAAGAATCTCGGTAATATCCCATCTCTACCCATGGCGAAATAAACCCTTCCTGCATTAGATTGCATTGCAACGCTATCAGAAAACGCTGAATTAAATGCAAATAAGGCTAATAAGAGTCCTCCTGCAATACCCATATATTCAGTATATATAATTATTCCAGGAATTGATGAGTTTGCAAACGTAGCCATATTATTAATTCCCCAACCTACAGTTAGAGCATATGCTACTTCGGTTAGTACAGACCCTACTATAGTAACTCCTAACATTAATGCTTTAGTTATATTTCTACTATGTTTAACTTCTTCTCCTAATGGGGCAGATCCTCCATATCCTATGAAGCTAGTTAGTCCAAATATCATTCCTAACCCTAACCCAGCCAAAGGACCACCTAAAGGCATAAAATATTTTCCATATACTGTGTTCCAAGCAAAGGGATTAAAAACTGCTAAAGTGTTATCTGGAGCCCTTGCAATTATAATAGCCGATGTTACAGCCAAGAAAGCGACTTCGGTCAGAGCGGCATATCTTAAGAATTGCATCTGTGGTCTAATTCCTAACATTGCGAGAATTATGGGAACTATGATGAATATTAATATGAAGGGTATCCATATCCACGCTGGTAAAACTATATGCCAGAAATAGTACAATACGCCAGGCAATACTACACCAGCAACGTATACTGGTATTGCTGCAGTACTTGCTATCTGATATACTGGGTACATCAGACCAACTATTATCGCTGGAAACGAACCAAATGCCTTAGCAACGTAACCATAGTATCCGCCTGCACTTGCGTGATGTTTAGAAAGGTGATATAACGTATTTACCTCAATGAACATTGTTAACATGGCCAGTAAAAACGCTAAAGGGGTTAAAACAAAAGCGAAAGCTGCTGCACTCGTTATAAAAGCAACGGTGTCACATGCTGGTGCCATAGCTGCTATTTCTTGTGCGATTGCCTCTATCGTACCTACAACACCTTTCTTTAATCTTGGAATCGAACTCATTCGGGTAACCCTAATATAAATATTAATGGAGCCCTTTATAAGTTTATAGGAATATTATAATGCAAGGATTTTCCAATAAATGCTATAGGATTATTGTACCAACCCTTGTACACTGAGATGGCGTCACGGTAGCAATCCTCAGCAACCTTTGAAGGTAGATTGTATTCCTCCCTTAACTTCTCATATAACTCCTCATGGACTTTTCCTAACACTCCCTTTTCATTAGGATTTGGAACGTTTTCTTTCAACAGAATAGTACGAAACGTAGTGCTTTTACGTAGTTATTAACAAGGACTAGGAGAGAGCGATCTTCATGGAAACAGTTGCTCTGATCGCTTTATTACCTCTCCTAGCCATTGAAAGATATTTAGAAAAAGAAGTATTTAAATATAAGGGGCTATCCATCCCCGCTGGCGAGGCTTTCCGCCCCCTTAACCTCCAATTTTTGTAAAAGAAAAATTTAAATACTATATCAATATAATATTATTTATGGCGAATGTAATTGCAAGATAAGAGAGATTTCTTTGCTTTAATTATAATTATTATAATCTTGTTATCATCCCTTACAATACTACATTTAACGGGATATTATATATATCTAAATTCAGCATTTGACTCTAGTATATTGCTGAAAGTTTACGTTAATAATACCCCAGTATCAAATGCCTTAATACAAGTATTTGCTGATATGCCTAGCAATAAAACAATACTCCCAATAGTTAATTTAACAACAGTAAATGGAATGGCAATATTGGTATTAAATAATTTAACAAATATTGCGAAATTTTGGTTAAATAAGCAATCAACTCCAGAAATTATATTTATAATAAGCTATTATAATCGGAGTAGCAGTAAATTATACTATACAATAAGAAGCATAACACTAAACCCAAAAATAATATTGGGTATATCACAAGGATTTGTTAGAGCAATAGTTGTAAAACTAAGAAATTATATAAAAATACAAAATAATAATAAAGATCCAACATACGAATGGAGATTAATATTTTCAAACATATCACCATTAGAACCAATACCGCTAGTTTATATAAGTGCAAATGATTCAACAGCAGAAGCAACGGATTCAGCAGCGGTAGGCATATCTTCGAATACCGAAGTATGTTTCTTTGGATCAGCAAGCCTAGAAATATCTGGTGGAGATATCTCTTACGAGATAACCGGTGGAACAACATCAGTAGCAACTAATGAAGTAATAAATAATGATATATGTATCAATAATGGTGAACCTTCTTCAGGATTTTTGTATGTAGAGGGTAAGATTGAAGTTGCGATATATCAATTATATGAAGTACAAAGTGGTCCAGGGGGTTATGAAGAACCTTTAGACAATTATACAATTCATGAGTTTGTAAATTGTATTTCAACTAACCAAGGGATACAATATGCTTATGCTGGATCATCAACATATGATTTTCTAATGAAATATATCAAAAACTTTACTTTAATACCTTATTATGTGGCTATACCAAAATATGCCGCTCCATCAAAGTTTATTTTAAGTGTTGCTAAGGCTTATGATTCTACTGTTTGGACTCCAGGGATTGGTTTTAACATTGGCGAGGTCGTTTTAGCATTGGGAATGTTAGATGGTGTTACTACAATACCAGCAGTCTTAATAATATCTTCAGCGGCATTAGAATTTGGGATTGAGCAGAGTAGTCAAATATTTGTGGGATTTTCTAATACATTTGGTATAAAACAAGTCCTTAACACTCCGTATTTGGTTATGCTTGGCGAGAGTGGAGTTGATTTCCATTATAACGGTTATACTTTTCAAATACCAATACTTTATTTCGATATAGTTAACGAACCTAGTAATATTTATCGTATTCATACATTTATTAATATTACTGGGCCTAGCTGTACGTTTAATGATCAGCCAGTTACATTATATATTAATGTAGGTATGATTAATAATACTAATAACGTTCCAATATTTCTTAACGTAATGTTTGGCAATCTTACGCTAAGTCTCTATTATACTACATACGGTAATCAATTGGTTTGGGGAGATGTGGTAGAAGTTAACGGGCATCAAGCAAATGTGACAATACCAGCTAATGTTTTTCAAGAAGGCGGAATATATTTGTTAGAGGTAACATATAATGGTGGTTATAATGGAACTGTAATATACTTGTACCCATCATCATATAGTTTTACAATAGATGATATATCATGTATATAATTTTCATAAATTACTAAATCTTTTCTCTATTTAAGTAACTTTTCCCTTTCCATTAGTTTATTTACACTCTTTTAATTTCTTTAATCTTATCAAAATCTCTATCATTACTGATAGTAGCTAAATTCATCGCATAATTTAATACTGCTTACGCTCTTCATAAACTCACTTGTTCATTCAGAGCTTAATGACGACACTTTCAACATCACTGTGAATTATACTATCCTAATAATATATCTATTATACGTTAAATATTCAAACTTTATCTCAATAAATGAATTTCTGCAAAGATTTTCTAAATGTAAAATATTACGAATTTCGATCAATATTGTCCTTATTATTAAGAATAAACTTAATTTGGAATAGTAGAAGGTTAGAGATATGAGTGTGATTTTCGACGTGCTAAACGAAATTCACGGATTTTTCGGAGCTTTATGGGCTGGAGCTGCATTTCTAAACTTTTTAATAAAACCTCAAGATAAGAAACAGTATGAGAAAATGGGAAAATTCTTTATGATATCTTCAGTAATTACTATAGTAACAGGAGCAATTTTATTCGCATACATTTACCTAGTGCCATATCAAGGTAATTTATTCATAGTAGATGCAGTTTTACACGAGAACTTAGACGTTAGAATACGAGCTTTCCTTAACTTAATAGGTGGAGCCTTCGGCCTATTAGCTTTTGGTTCTGGAATGGTTATGGGGAATAGAATAAGGCTTTTAATGAGCGTTAAAGAAGGAGACGTTACCTTATTGGAAATAAAGAGGTCAATTGGGAATCTTTCTAAAATAAATATTGTATTTTTATTGCTATCAATAGCAATGATGATTTTAGCCGGGTCTATTGCTCAGGTTATATTTTAAGGTGAACGTAAAATGTTCGGTCCTAGGGTTGAAGATGATGGAGTAACGTTCACATTATGGGCACCATATCAAGAACATGTTAAATTGAAGATTTTAAACAAGGGAATTTATGAGATGGAAAAGGATGATAAAGGTTACTTCAAGGTTAAGGTTAATGAAGTGAAAGTAGGAGATAAATATAAATTTATACTCGATAACGGCAATGAAATACCAGATCCCGCATCAAGATATCAGCCTGAGGGAGTTCATGGTTATTCTGAAGTCATTTCAAACTCCTTTAACTGGGAAGATGAAGGATGGAGAGGAATAGAGAGGAGGAATTTAATTATATACGAACTTCACGTAGGGACATTTACTCCAGAGGGTACTTTTGAAGGTGTTATTAACAGATTAGATTACTTAAAGGAATTAGGAGTTAACGCCATAGAGATAATGCCCATAGCCCAATTTCCTGGAAGAAGGGATTGGGGATATGACGGGGTTTACTTATATGCAGTTCAAAACTCTTATGGGGGTCCTATTGGATTTAAGAGGTTAGTCAATGAAGCTCATAAAAGGGAACTAGGAGTAATTCTCGACGTTGTTTATAATCATGTAGGACCAGAAGGTAATTATATGGTAAATTTAGGGCCTTATTTCTCCATTAGATACTCTACACCTTGGGGTTTGACCTTTAACTTCGATGATAGTGGGAGTGATGAGGTAAGGAAATTTATATTAGAAAATGTTGAATATTGGTTGAGAGATTTTCACGTTGACGGACTTAGATTAGATGCTGTTCACGCAATAATAGATAACTCTCCGAAGCATATCTTAGAAGATATTGCAGACTTAGTACATAAATATAACAGAATTGTGATAGCGGAAAGTGATTTAAATGACCCAAAAATTGTAAACCCTAAGGAAAAGTGTGGCTATAATATTGACGCTCAGTGGGTAGATGATTTTCATCATTCAGTTCATGCTTATTTAACTGGTGAGAGAAATGGTTATTACATGGATTTTGGAGGAATTGAGGATATAATAAAAAGTTATAGAGATGTATTTGTATATGATGGCAAGTATTCTAGATATAGGAGGAAGACTCATGGAAAGCCTGTTGGCGATTTAGACGGTTGTAAATTTGTAGTTTATATTCAGAATCACGATCAAGTTGGGAATAGAGGTAAGGGAGAGAGATTAATAAACTTAGTTGATTTAGAATCGTATAAGATAGCAGTTGCATTGTATCTTTTATCACCCTATATTCCCATGCTTTTCATGGGCGAGGAATATGGAGAAAGAAACCCGTTTTACTTCTTCTCCGATTTCTCGGATCCGAAATTAATACAGGGTGTCAGAGAAGGGAGGAAAAGGGAAAACAACCAAGATACAGATCCTCAATCTGAGGAAACCTTTAACGCCTCTAAACTAAGCTGGAAATTTGATAATTCTATTCTAGAACTATACAAAAGACTGATAAGGATAAGAAAAGAATATATTGTTCCATGTGACAGAAATAATATAATAGAATATGGAAATAATTGGATTATATTTAAAAATAATAAAATGTTCGCAATATACGTATTTTACAAATCTAATATAGAAATTAAATATAATGGCAAATTAATTTTAGCCTCTACCAATTATTTCCCAGAGGAGATAAAAGAGGGTATCTATGACTTTAGAAAGGGTTTTGGTTTATATAAACTTTAGGGGAGGAGAGTTTAAAAATTTCTAATTATGATTATACTTTTGATGGTTGATAAAAATCTAAATGAAGAGGAAAGGAGAAAGGAGGAAATAAGGAAATTATTAATCTTAATAGCAATGGCAAGGATGTAAAACCTTTTTTACTATAATATAAATAATTAGGTATGTTTTTTAAAACGAGAGACAGACCGTTAAGACCTGGAGAACCATATCCGTTAGGGGCGAATTGGATAGAAAGAGAGGATGGTGTTAATTTCTCGCTATTTTCAGAAAATGCCGAAAAAGTAGAATTATTACTTTATTCTCCTGCTAATCAGAAATATCCGAAAGAGGTAATTGAAGTTAAGAATAAGACTGGAGACATTTGGCATACTTTTGTACCAGGATTAAGACCAGGTCAGTTGTATGCTTACAGAGTTTACGGCCCCTATAAGCCAGAAATTGGATTGAGATTTAACCCCAACAAGGTCCTTATAGATCCTTATGCTAAGGCAATTAACGGTAACGTAATTTGGAATGATGCGTTATTTGGTTATAAAATAGGCAATGATGATCTATCATTTAACGAGAGGGATTCTAGTGAATTCGTTCCCAAAAGCGTTGTAATAAACCCTTACTTTAATTGGGATGATGAGAATTTTTATAAAATGAAGAAAAGAATACCTCTAAAGGATACTGTAATTTATGAGGTTCACGTTAAGGGCTTTACTAAACTTAGAGTTGATTTACCAGAGAATATAAGGGGTACTTACGCTGGTCTAGCGTCAAGACAGATGATAGATTACTTAAAAGATTTAGGAATAACTACAGTAGAGCTAATGCCCGTCTTTCATTTTATAGATCAAAGATTCCTGGTCGAGAAGGGATTAGTGAATTATTGGGGATACGATCCCATTAATTTCTTCTCCCCAGAATGTAGATATTCTAGTAGCGGATGTCTAGGAGAACAAGTTATAGAATTTAAAAAAATGGTTAACGAGCTTCATAACGCTGGAATAGAGGTTATCATAGATGTTGTATATAATCATACAGCTGAGGGAAATCATTTAGGGCCTACATTAAGCTTTAGAGGAATAGATAATTTAGCGTACTATATGTTACAACCAGACAATAAAAGGTATTATCTAGATTTTACTGGCACTGGAAACACATTAAACCTAAGTCATCCCAGAGTTATCCAGATGGTCTTAGATAGTTTAAGGTATTGGGTAACTGAAATGCACGTTGATGGATTTAGATTTGATTTAGCTGCAGCTTTAGCTAGGGAACTATATAACGTTAATATGCTGAATACCTTCTTTATTACAATACAGCAAGACCCTATATTATCTCAAGTTAAGTTAATAGCTGAACCCTGGGATGTAGGTCCAGGTGGATATCAAGTTGGAAATTTCCCATATATGTGGGCTGAATGGAACGGTAAATATAGGGATACGATAAGGAGGTTTTGGCGTGGTGAAGCATTACCTTATAGTGAAGTAGCTAATAGGTTATTAGGTTCGCCAGATATATATTTAGGTAATAACAAAACGCCTTTCGCAAGTATAAACTATGTTACATCTCATGATGGGTTTACGTTAGAGGATTTAGTGAGTTTTAATCAGAAGCATAATGAGGCTAATGGATTTAACAATCAAGATGGTATGAATGAAAATTATAGTTGGAATTGCGGCGTTGAAGGCCCATCAAATGATCCAAATATTATTCAATGCAGGGAGAAACAGAAGAGGAATTTTATAATAACATTATTTATAAGTCAAGGAGTTCCAATGATTTTAGGAGGAGATGAACTAAGTAGGACTCAAAGGGGTAACAATAATGCCTTTTGTCAAGATAATGAGATAAGTTGGTTTGATTGGAATCTAGATGAAAGAAAGGTTAAATTCCTAGAATTTGTCAGGAGGTTAATCCACTTTTATAAAGCACATCCAATTTTTAGAAGAGAGAGATATTTCCAAGGGAAGAAACTGTTCGGGATGCCTTTAAAAGACGTTACCTTTTTAACTACTGACGGTAAAGAGGTAGACGAAAAAACGTGGAACTCCCTAACTCAGACAGTAAGTTTTATTCTAGAAGGTAGTGTAATAGATGAAATTAACGAATATGGTGAGAGAATAGCAGATGACACTTTCCTAATTATACTTAATGCAAATCCTAATAACATTAAGTTCAAATTTCCTAAAGGCAAATGGGAATTAGTAGTTAGTTCATATTTAAGAGAAATCAAAAAAGAGGAGCAAATAGTAGAAGGTGAAAAGGAATTGGAAATAGAGGGAAGGACGGCTTTAATATATAGGAGGATAGAATTATGATAGCAACTTATAGGTTACAACTTAATAAGAATTTCGCTTTTTATGACGTGATAAACCATTTAGACTATTTCATTAAATTAGGTGTATCTCATCTATACTTATCCCCAGTTCTTAAAGCTAGACCTTCAAGTACTCACGGTTATGATGTAGTTGATCACAGTAAAATTAACGAAGAATTAGGAGGTGAAGAGGGCTATTATAAGCTGATAAATGAGGCTAAGAGGAGAGGCTTAGGAATAATCCAAGATATAGTCCCTAATCACATGGCATTTCATCATACTAATTGGAGACTAATGGATCTTTTAATGAATTGGAATAAGAGCAAATATTACAATTACTTTGACCATTATGATAATGATAAAATAATATTGCCAATATTAGAAGATGAATTGGATAAGGTAATAGATAAGATAGTAATTAAAAATGATCACATAGAATACGGAGGAATAAATTTACCGATAAACGATAAGGGTATAGAGTTTCTGAAGAGACGTAACTGTTTTGATAATTCATGTCTAACTAAAGACGACGTAAAAACATTGCTGTCAATGCAATTCTATGAATTAAAATATTGGAAGAATAATTATCCTAATTATAGAAGATTCTTCGCTGTAAATGATTTAATAGCAGTTAGAGTAGAATTAGAAGACGTATTTATGGAATCTCATGAACTGATTTTTAAACTTCCAGTAGATGGGTTTAGAATAGATCACATAGATGGACTTTATGACCCAAAAGAATACATAGATAGGCTTAGGAGGGAAATAGGAGAGGATAAGATAATTTATGTAGAGAAAATCTTATCCATGAACGAAAAACTAAGAAAGGACTGGAAAGTTAATGGAACAACTGGATATGATTTCTTAAACTACGTCAACCTTCTACTAATAGATAAGAATGGAGAAGGAGAATTAACAAAATTCTATGAAGAGTTCATAGGAGAGAAAATAGATATTAACAAACTGGTAATTGAAAGTAAGAAATTAGTGGCAAATACGCTATTTAGGGGAGATATAGAAAGGTTAGCTAAGCAATTAAACATAGATTATGATTATTTAGTGGATTTCTTATCTTGTCTAAAGATTTATAGAACCTATATACCATATGAGGATGTTTCTGTGCTTAAAGAGTGTGATAAGGAAGGTAAACTAAAGAACGTCAATGGAATTATGAGACTTCAGCAATACATGCCAGCAATATATGCTAAAGGCTATGAGGATACAGCATTATTTATATATAATAGGCTTATTTCAATTAATGAAGTAGGAAGCGACTTAAGAAGATTTTCCGTTAGCATTGATGAGTTCCACGAGTTTAACATTAATAGAATTAACACCATATCACTTAATGCTACATCAACTCACGATAATAAATTTAGCGAAGATGTAAGGGCTAAAATTTCTGTAATTTCAGAAATTCCCAAAGAGTGGATAGAGAGAGTAAGTTACTGGCACTCTCTCCTTAAACCAAGTATAGATAAAAACGATGAATATAGGATTTACCAAACGCTTTTGGGAAGTTTTGAGAGCTTTAACAATGAATATATAGAGAGACTTAAAAGACACATAATTAAGGCCCTAAGAGAGGCTAAAGTTCACACCACATGGGAAAGTCCAAATGAGAATTATGAGAAAAAAGTTGTTGACTTCATAGATGATATGTTAATGAATGAAGCATTTAAGAGAGATTTTTTAGAATTTGAAAAGAAAATAAGATATTATGGTTATATGAAATCATTAGTAATGACAACATTAAAAATAATGTCTCCAGGAATTCCAGATTTCTATCAAGGTACAGAAGTTTGGAGGTATTTATTAACGGATCCAGATAATAGAATGCCAGTAGACTTTAACAGACTTGAAAGGTTAATTACTCAATTGCCCAATAATATAGAAAAGATCAGTATAAAAGATGAGAGGACAAAGATGCTACTTATAGTAAAACTATTGAAGATCAGAAGAGAGGAAAAATTAAACGATTATAAGCCCTTACCTTATGGTTTCATTAGAGGGAAAGTTATTGTTTTATTCAGTCCTATTGTGACAAGAGAGATAAATGAAAGGATATCACTACCTAAAGGTTTTGATATATTAAGGGATAAGGAAATAAGTGCAGGAGAATATAAGTTAAGTGAAATTATAGGAGAACATAAGGTTTCAGTAATAATAATGAAAAATTGATTATTTACTAATCTCCTTTAGAGCTAACTCAATGGCCTTATCTAATTGAGGGTCTTTATCTTCAGCATAATCTTCTGGTTTAATTTCAATCTCAATATCTGGGTCTACTCCATGATTCTCTATACCTAAACCTATATCCTCGAAGTGTACTGCAAATTCTGGTTGGCTGATATACGTTTTATCGAGTAGTCTATATCTAGGTAAAATACCTACTACTCCTCCCCATGTTCTCTTACCTACTAATACACCTAATTTATATTTCTTGAAAAGATATGAGAATATGTCACCATCTGAACCTGCATACTCATTAGTTATCCCAATTAACACTTTTGGTGAGGAAAAGAATGGTACGGGAATCGGTTTTCCATTTCTCGGTATGTCATATCCCATTCTCTTTAACATAAGCTTTTCTAATAATAGACCAGATATACTCCCACCTCTGTTAAATCTCACATCTATGATTAAACCATCCTTATCGAATTCTGAAATAAACAATCTGTAGAACTCTGCAAATCCTTGAAACATCATATCTGGGATATGAATGTAACCTAATCTACCTTTACTCTTTTCGTGTACATATTCTCTATTTCTCTCAACCCAATATCTATATATTAAGAACCTCTCGTCCTTTAATACTTTGACCGTAACCCTCCTATTCTTGCCATCTCTAGTTATAACATCTAAAATCGCTTGATCCTTGTTTAGCAAATAATAGTATAAATTGTTCTTAACCTCTTCACCATCTACTGCCTTAATGCAATCCCCTACGTTTAATTGTACTCCAGGATCTCTAAGAGGGCTTCTCTCGTTCTCATTTGTAGGATCTCCAACGTAAATTTTTACTATCTTATAACACTTATTCTCTTTATCAAATTCGAATTCCGCCCCTAAACCTCCAGTAGATAAGGGCTCTGGAGTCTCGTAATCATAAGCACTCTCATAGGAGTGAGACGTTCTTGTTTCTCCCTGCATCTCTTGTAATAAGTCAGAAAGCTCAAATCTCGTGCTTATTCTATCCAGAAGTTTTTCGTATTTAGCCAGTACTGAATCCCAATTAGGTAAATTCTTTTCGTCCCAATAATTCTGTTTCATTAATTTCCATGTCTCCCATAACATCTGTTTCCATTCTCTTTCTGGCTCTACATAGACTTTAACTCTAGATAAATCTACTACACCACCTTTCTTACCCTGTGCATTAAAGTCAATTTTAGCATTAACGTCAACTAGTCTTAAAGAATCTTTAAACATTACTAATATCTTAGACTTATCTCCAGATAATGAAAAACCACTTACATTGTCGGCGAAAAGTTCCTTAGTCTTACTATCAAGGTCATATACTTCGAGCTTACCGTAAATTTCACCAGTAAATGATCTAAATCCCCTTATAGGATAGGAAAATAGGAATATCTTATTGTTCTTAGCCCCAGCTATCTGGACGTAATTATCCTCATCCACTGGAAAAGGAATTACCCTATCTTCTATTCCCTCTAGTTCTATCTCTTTTTTATCACTAACCTCCTCTAAAGGCTGGTTAAACGGAGAGTATGCGTTGCTTAAGACTAATAGATAAGGTTTAACTACTCTCTGAAAACTTAAATTAAATATTAACTTATCGTTTGTAGGGTCTAAATGTCTTGCTGACAAGAAATACAGATACCTACCATCTGGGTCAAAGGAAGGTGAAAAATCAAAACCATAAGGACTCGTAACCCTTACTACTTTACCAGATATATGCCCTAACTTAATTGACTGAGTATTATGACCCTCAGGTAACGAGTAAGCAAACCACTCACTATTTGGATGCCAGTCCATTCCGAAAATAATATCGTATTCACTTTTATCTATCAATTTAGCTGAGTTGCTTTCAATTTCGTAAAGCCATAACTCCAACTTATTATTTGATATTAGTACTTTCTTTCCATCAGGTGAGACCTTAACTCTTTCTATTCTACCAAAATCTTTATCTATCTTCTTCTCGCTTCCATCCTTTCCTAAAATAACTAACTTATCTGAGTCATCTACAGCTATTACGTCCCCGTTAGGTAATAATTGTATTTGCCTATACCTAACACCCTGTTTACTTCCTAATTGTACTGCAGGTCCTTCCCAAGGTCTCATTAAAAATATCTTACCTCTACTAACTAGACTTATGTAATTTCCGTTTACTACGGCTTCGGTCATGTATTCAGTAACATTGACAAACTTAGGCTGTCTTTTCTTCCTATCAGTGGGCAGATCTATTTCTAACTTAATTAGCTGCTCAGATTTAGGATCATATAAATAAATATCTCCACCGTTTTGAAAAACTATTCTATTCCCGTCAGAGCTAGCATTTCTGCAATAATATTCCGTGAAGTTTGTATGCTTCCTAAGATCCTTACCATCTAAGTTAACTGAATACAAGTTAGCTATACCCTCATGATCAGATAAGAAGTAAACCCTATCATTAACTATCATAGGCCAACTAACTATACCGTCTAGACTAATGAATTTAGTAAAAGTCTTTCCGTTATTATAAGAGATCCATAACTCTCCCTTAGTACCTCCCTTGTATCCCTTCCAGAAAGGTAAATCTTGATAACCTCTAGCCAAAACTATTATATCATCCCTTATAGCTACATTAGATACAATCCCGAATGGTAATTTCTCAAAGTTTCCGTCGTTTATATTAACTTTGTAAGCCTCAGTCCACTGTACGAAAGGAGTGTGAAAATTAGTTATAACTATTATTTCGTCTTCGGAAATCCACCCAGCTACTCTACTATTATTGGTACCGAAAAAGGTAACCCTTTTGCTTTCTCCATCACCTGTTACGTAAATATCACCTCCACTTTTTCCACTCTTAAGCCATATAACTGTAAAAGCAACTCTCTTACCATCTAAACTAATCTTAGGTCTAATTGAAACTCCAATCCCACTAGTTAACCTAATTGGCTTATTTTGGCTTAAATCCATTATCCATATATCGTCATCAGATGTGAAGGCTACGGTATTACCTCTGATATCGGGGAACATGTAATAGCCTTTCATATATTAAAATACTCGAAAAGGGTATATAACAGTGTTTTTAAGAAGATTCGTGTTGTGCATACTACCTAAATTTTTTATTAAATAATTGAAATATAAAGTTAAGATAATTTTAGAAATAAACAATATTTAATTCTTTTGCACAATATGAAGTAGTGCATTAGCATCCATACTCAAAAAACTTAAAATCTAGTAATTTAATTTATTATCATGAGTTATCCAGAAGGTAATATATTGGTTACTACAGCGGAAACAATACCGGGTTATACTATAGTGGAAGTTTTAGGGGTGGTGGTAGGGATAACTGTTAGGTCTAGGGGTTTGGGAGGGAATTTGATGGCTGCATTAAGGAGTATAGTTGGTGGAGAGATTAAGGAGTTTGTCGAAATGGCAGAACAAGCTAGAATGCAAGCTTTAATGAGAATGATAAATAGGGCTAAGGAATTGGGTGCAAATGCTGTAATTAATATTAGGTTTGACTCAAATGAGTTAAACCAATCAATGGATGAGATAATAGCTTACGGAACAGCAGTTAGGGTAGTCAAAAATTCGTGATAATTTCATTTCTGATATTTCCATTATTATTTTTCTTATTTCCTTAAGAATGAAATTAATTTTAAATAATGTTTTGTAGGTTATTTTAATTTTTATTAAAACTAACATTAAACTTATTTTTAATCTAACGTTTTAAGAAAAATAAATGAGTTTAATATCTAAGAAAATGAAGAATTCTACAAGAGTAGAAGATTCGTTTAAATTTGTTGAGTTAAATACATCATATATGAGACCTTATGTGATAATTTATAGTACAATTACAATTGACGGAAGATTAGCCTCTAAGACGGGATATAGCGAGCTTAGTTGTCCTTATGATAAGCAAAGACAGCATGAGTTAAGGGCTGAAGTAGATGCAGTAATGGTAGGTGCAAATACAGTTAGAATAGACAACCCTTCACTTACAATAAAATACTCAAAAAGAAGGGGCGATAAAATAAGGGTAGTAGTTACTACCAGCCTAAATTTGGACCCCTCATATAAAATATTCAATACACCTCCCCCGACAATAATATATACATTAGATGACAGTAAAATGGACAAATTTAAGGACAAAGGAGTGATAATTAGGAAATTTAGGAAATTAAACGAAATACTTGAAGACCTTTACGCTAACTTTAATGTTAAAAAGCTCATGATAGAAGGAGGAGGACATTTAATATGGAACTTCATAAAGGAGGGTTTATTCGACGAAATAAGGGTTACTATTTCACCTAGAATCTTCGGAAATGGGGTTAATTTTGCAGATGGAGAGGGATTTAACGGTGAGGATTCCCCTAAGTTGAGGCTAATTGACGCAAAATTGTGTGAGTGCGGGAATGAAATCCATTTAATTTATAATAAGAAGTAGTATCTCTAAGAAGATTACCTGTTAAGAGTTATAACTTTCCGTTAGCTCAGCTACTTCCTTAGACGTAGGTCTTTTAACTGGATCTGGATTAAGCATCATTTTTATCACGTCCTCAAGTCCAGAGTTTCTCAGTTTAGATGATATTTAAGTTAAATCACATTCTACGTAGCTTTTTCCCTTTTAAACATTTATCTTAACATTTTGAAGATTAACTAATTCAAGATTTTAATGATAATTTAATTAATAATAATTTATAATATTTACAAAAAAAGAATTTTAATAAAATCAGCAGAAAAATAATTTAGATAATAACAGTACAGAGTAATTAATTTTTTATTGTAAATTTTCTTTATTAAATATAGTAATTGCTAAGTTTTATTACTTTTTCTTCCGCGAATTTCTTAATATCATCTTCACTATACCCTAAGTTAAGCAGAATCTCCCTAGTGTTCTCCCCTAATTTAGGAGCTTTCTTACCTTCTAAAGAACCTATTAGCGGTAATTTTGGTACTAATATATTATCTTCCATTATTTCCCATTCCGCAAATTTAGCCCCTACTAAATCCTGCATTCTATTCATCTCAGAAACGGGTATATCGTTAGACCTAAGTAGGCTTATTATCTCATTGAATCTCATTTTACTGAATCTGTTCTGCAAGATCTCATGTAAAGTCTTCCTATTCTTAACTCTATCCGCATTGGTTTTGAATCTCTCATCGTTTAAAAGCTCTTCTAATCCTAATATTTTGCATAACTTACTCCACTTATTGTTATCATTAATGGCTAAGTAAAATTCCCTACCCTCTAAACTACTAAATAATTCATAAGGAGCCCAGAAAGGAAGTTCATCTTTTCCTCCTTCAAAAGTCTTTCTCATCTTCTGATAAGCAATTAAGTAATATCCTAGCCAAGCTAAGTCAGATTGTACTATATTAACCCTATAGTGCCCTGGCCTACCCATTAGTAATGCCCACAATATCGTTATGACACAGTAGGTAGAGGAGCTCATATCTGTTATTGATGCAGGTAATCTGGCCTTACCGTTAGCCTCCATAATACCGCTTATTGCTTCAATTATAGTCCCAAAAGCTGGTAGATTCTCATATTCACCCTTAGGATAGCCCTTAATAGAGCAGTAAACTAAGGAAGGATTAATTTCAAATAGGAGCTCGTCTGTAAAGCCTAATCTTTCCATAGAATTAGGAGAGAGATTCTCTATTAATATATGAGAATTTTTTATCAGCCTTGCTAAGATCTCTTTTCCCTTTTCCTTCTTCAAATCTAAGGCTATTGACTTCTTACCTCTATTATTAAATATAAACATAGTATCTCCCAGTACATCATCAGATCTAGTAGGGTCTCCTTGTAATGGTTCTACCTTTATTACCTCAAATCCTAAGTGTGCCAGAATTTCCCCTGCGTATGGAGCAGCAATAACGTGACCTATTTCAATGACTCTATACATAACGTTTATATTAAATAAAGAGAGATATTAAAATATTAATTATAAATGAAATATCGAGAGAAAGCGTTAAATATTGTTAATATCATAGATGTCAAATATTTCAATGTATAAGATTTGTGAAAGATGATCGTTAAGCTTCAGTTAACTTCTCTAAACTTAATAGCTGTTTAATAGAATTATACATATAAATTTTTAATTGATTATCAATATAATATCTAAAATTATTTATATTGATTAATATAATACGAAATTATTATTCAAAAGAAATAAAGCTTATTAAAAGATTGAAGTATAATATATTTTATGGAAATAGACTTAAGGAATATTACTTTTTCCTCTTATGAAGAGCTAGCTAGTAAGTTCAAATGGAATATACCAGAGTACTTCAACATAGGAGAAGCGATTTTAGATAGAAATTGTAGCGATAATGTTGCATTATATTATGAGGATTTCGAAGGAAATAAAGCCTCTTATACTTTCAGAGAATTAAAATCTCTATCTGATTCTTTAATAGGTCTACTTTCAGAAAAGTTAGGTGTTAAAAAGGGTGACGTAGTAGGAGTTTATTTACAGCCTAGAGTTGAGACCATAGTTTCGATCTTATCAATTTATAGGTTAGGTGGAATAACATTATCAATCTCTCCATTAATGGGCGTTGAGGCTGTAGAGTATAGGATCAGACATAGTAAGGCTAAGGCAATAATAATGGAAGGAAATAAAAAGGAAGTAAGAGAAAAACTAAAAGACGTTAACGTAATTATAATAGGAGATGAGGCTAAAAGTGAGAATGAAACGGATTTTAGTGAAGTCAAGAAAAAGACTGGTAATTATAATGCGGTAAGGACTAAAAGTGATGAACCCGCTCAATTATTTTATACTTCTGGAAGCACTGGAGAGCCTAAAGGAGTACTTCATGCACATAGGTTCCTTTTAGGGCATATACCAGCTTATCAACTTTACTTTGAACTGGCACCTAAAGATAACGACGTATTTTATACTCCAGCTGATTGGGGATGGATAGGAGCAATAGGTGATGTAATTTTACCTAGTTTATACTTTAGAAAACCTATCGTCGCTTATAGAAGGGAAGGAAGGTTCGACCCAGCTAATGACCTATCAATAATGCAAAAATATAACGTTACTTGCGCATTTATACCACCTACTGCATTAAGGATTATAAGAAGGGAAATTCCACATCCTAAGAAGGATTACGATCTTAAATTAAGGGCACTTAGTAGTGCAGGGGAGGCTGTAGGAGAGGATCTAATAATCTGGGCTATGAATGAATTAAGTCCACATGTGAATGAATTTTATGGATGCACAGAGGCTAACTTAGTAGTGGTTAATAATTCCCTATGGCGTAAAATAGGAGCTTTAGGAAAACCTACACCGGGACATGAAGTAGCGGTAATAGATGAGAACGGAAAACCAATAATAGGTGAAATAGGTGAAATTGCAGTAAAAGTAGGAGATCCAGTGATGTTCTTAGGATATTGGAAAAATCCTGAGGCAACTCAACGTAAATTTAGGGGAGAATGGTTTCTAATAGGAGATCTTGGAATAATGGATAATCAAGGATATATTTGGTTCAAAGGAAGGGCAGATGATGTAATAAAAGTTTCAGGCTATAGATTAGGTCCAGAGGAGATTGAAAGGGTTATATTGCAACATCCCGCTGTTCAAGACGTTGCAGTAATAGGGAAACCAGACAAAATAAGAGGAAATATAATTAAAGCGTTTATTGTGCTAAAAGATGGATATTCTCCGTCTGAAGAACTAGTAATGCAAATTCAGAATTTGGTTAAAACTAAATTGGCCTCTTACGCATATCCCAGAGAAATAGAGTTCGTGAAAGAATTGCCTAGAACAGAAACTGGGAAGTTAAAAAGATTTGAATTAAGAAAAAAGGAAATGAAATGAATTTTTATTGTAATTCCATTCCAACTTTATCTGGTGGTGAAAGTAGTGCTGCAATTCCTCCGATTATTGATGCGGTAACATCGAAAACTGCAGTCCCAGTAACTGGATTATGAAATGCTAAACCTAGAGCAGTAACTATATATGGTGCAAATGACGAAAATGCTACACCTAAATTTATAGAGAATGCTATATAAGAATACCTTACACTTGTAGCTATGTTTTCTGAAAGCCATGCAGGAAATAGAGAATATTGAAAGGCAAATAGGAAACCCATTATGAGGCCTGCAAGGATTCCTAAAATATATGAGCCTATATAAAGCATGCTTACTACCGGGTAAACCAATAATCCTATTAAGAAGCCGATGTAAGCTATTAACTTCTTTCTA
>Ga0208683_100143_pt1 | contig 32704 bp, 34 predicted proteins | sample BED_Mat_host_9_1_FD_187141 | JGI IMG/M metagenome (GOLD analysis project Ga0208683, IMG submission 187141) | Extremophilic microbial mat communities from Yellowstone National Park, USA - BED_Mat_host_9_15 (SPAdes) (version 3) | ecosystem: Environmental > Aquatic > Thermal springs > Hot (42-90C) >... | reverse complement strand
AGTTCCAAGTGAAGTGAAAGGAGAAGTTCGGGAAGACATTGAAGGGTCCGAAGGGGAACATGTTCTTAACGAACTCTCCGTACTTCTGTGCCAACATATTGGCGGCGTCTGCCAACCTATCCCTGAAGGGGGAGATACTCTCAACGTCCACTGCCGCCCTGGCTAAGCCTCCAGGGTGGGAAAGTATTCCATGCCCATTGCCCGGATAAATGGCCCTGAAATTGGTACCGTATGGCTTCCTTAATCCCACAGGCACCACTGAGGCGTGGGCTGAGGGAGCGTGGTATGCGTCACCGGCGAAGTTCTCTATGCACAATTTCCAGTTAACCGGGATGAGCCATCTATGAATGCCTCCAAACACCTCCAGGTTCCTTCCTTCATCCAACATGTCAAGGATCATGTCCAAGTAGAGCCTCATGTCCCCAAGGAATTCATAGAACGATGAGCCTGACAGAGATGCCCATATTGTTCCCTTATATATCTTAACGTTTTCAACTTCTCTCAGTCCCCACTTGGACTTATCCAGTACGTCTATGTACGACGGCTCATAATATGGTACCCCCACCAATTCCCCCGTTGTGGAGAAGGTCCATCCGTGATATGGGCACCTGAAGAAGGAAGAGTTTCCGGAGGTGGCCCTACATAGCCTCATTCCCTTATGAGTACAGTAATTGAGGAACACCCTCACGTTTCCCTTTTCATCCTTGGTGACGACCACGGGAGTTTCCCCCATGGTGGTTGTGAAGTAGTCACCTCTCTCCTTTACCCAGGACTCGAAACCAAGGAAGAGCCAACTTCTCCTGAACACCGACTTAAGTTCAGCTTGGTAGATCTCGTCGTCCACAAATATGGAGTAGGGAATCAGTCCCTCCTCTGGCCTAAAACCCTCCAATTTCTCCCTAAGCATAGGCAAGGTTCTCAAGGGGGAGTAATAAACTTTGAGTCAGTATTTGAACACATTTTTCAATTGTTCTCCCCTTAGAAACCTCATCACCTCCTCCAGGGCACCCACGATCCCCCTTTCCAGGGCCTCTCTCGTTCCTCCACCAACGTGAGGCGTTATGATCACGTTATCCATCCTCAGGAGAGGATTATCCTGCTTCGGAGGTTCAACGCTGAGTACGTCAAGTCCAGCCCCCATGAGTTTCCCTGTTCTTAGGGCACTAATCAACGCTTCCTCATCCACCACCTCGCCCCTACTGGTGTTTATGAGCACCGAACCATCCTTCATCAAGGAGAATTTCTGCGCGTTCAGGAGTCTGCGCGTCTCAGCGGTTAGAGGGACGTGGAGTGAGACTACGTCGGACGACCTCAAAACCTCTTCCAAGGACACCAACCTAATCCCCTCAACTTCCCTAACGTACGGATCGTAACCTATAACCTCCATCCCCATGGCCTTAGCTATGGTGGCTACCCTCCTGCCCACATTTCCCACCCCAACCAGTCCCAGGGTCTTCCCCGATAGCTCCTGTCCCAAAACGTTCACCCCCTGTGTCCACCTTCCTTCCCTCACTGCCTTGGTGACCTCGTTTAATCTTCTGAAAACTGAAAGCATTAGAAGAACGGTGAGTTCAGCAACCGAGGAGGAGTTGGCCCCTGGGTTATAGGTTATGACTATGCCCCTCCTCTTTGCCTCCTGCAGGTCAACCCTGGTGTCGTCCACCCCCACTCCAGTCCTGGCTATGAGCCTCAACTTGGAGGATGAGATCATCTTGGCTGACAGTCTCCCCTTCCTATTTACCACCGCCACGGCATCCCTAAGCGCGGAGACCCACTCCTCCTCTGGGGCGAAGGGATCCATTACCTTCACTTGAGCTAAATTCTCAATTTCCTTGAGAAGTTCCCTCACCTTGTTGGAGGGAAAGTGATATACCGCGTCCTCAAGGACCACCGTAACTCGTTGTTGCATGAGATCTTTAAGAATTCCAATCCTTTAATTTTTCATCAAGTTCGCATTTTTAGTCTCTGGTACGAGAAGGCTAAAAACCACGGAGATCAGGGAAATCGCCACTCCAGTCAGCGCCACATAGGGCCACACGGAAAGTGTCCCAAACTCACTTACCAGGGGAGATACAACCAACAATATAATGAGTCCTTGTATAAGGGAGAAGAACTGATATGATAGACCGGATCCAGAGTACCTGGTTCTAGTGTTGTACCTCTCCGCAAATGATGCACTCACGGGACCGTAACCAAGCTGCAGGGAGCCCACCACGAACGTGAAGGCTAGGATGATCAGTGGAGGATCCCCAGAGTTAATGGCCAGGAACAGTGGGAAGCAGGATATTCCAGTGAGAATGGCGCCAAGTAGGATAGTGCTTCTTCTTCCCATTAGGTCACCCAATAGGCCTCCCAGAAGGGTGGTGAATATTGAAACACCGGAAGCTATGGCGAGGGCCAGGGAGGGGAAGTAGGAGGGTAGTCCCAGATGTCGAGTCAAGTTCTCCGTGTTCAGGAATGATAGGGCATATGGTGAGACCACCACCGAGACCACTCCAGCGAATTGAATGGAAAGGGCACTCATCAAAATCTTCTTCCATTCCCTCCTGAGGACCTCCAGTGCCGGTTCCCTGAGGGTTCCCATCCTCTTCATTTCCAAGAATATTAGGCTCTCTGACAGCCTATACCTTATGAGTACTCCCACCACCGCCACCGCGGCTCCTATGTAAAAGGCGATCCTCCATCCATAATCGAGGAACTCGTTACGTGGGAGCATCGTTAGTAAAAGGAAGGTGGAGGAGGCACCGGTTATTCCTATTGCCCCCGACGTTGTCACCGCACTTGCGGCCAGCGATCTATATCTGTACTTACTGGCGAATTCGGTAACCCAGGTGGACGCTCCCCCGAATTCACCTCCCAACCCGATTCCTTGTATTGCCCTAAAGATAGCTACCAGAACGGGTGCCAGGGGTCCCACGGTCCCATAGGATGGGGTAAGGCCAATTGCCAAGGAACCAAGTCCCATTGTGAGGAGGGTCGCCACCAGCATTTCCCTTCTTCCTATCCTATCTCCGAAGTGACCAAATATGAAGGCCCCAAAGGGTCTCGTGAAGTATATGACGGCATATGTGGATATTGAGAGGGCCAGGGCTGCCACATGGTTCCCCTTGGGGAAGAAAACGAAAGGCCAAGCCAATGAAGCTGAGAGCGATGCTATAAAGAAGTCGAACCACTCTAACGACGAACCCACCCCCGCCGCAACCACAACCGAACCTAAGCCCCTCAATAACTAATTCGGGGTAAATGAAAATATAAATCTAGCATCTTTCTAGACATCGGCTCAGGTATTATTTAAAATTTGACTCCGAATCAAAGACCTTTTAAGGGACCCTACCGTGAAAGACCTTTGCTACTTCTTGCCCTGGGATTCCTCCCTCACCAACCCCAGTCTGGCATCAAATATCATGCCGCAGTGGTTGCACTCTATGGCCGTTGGAAGGGTGAGCTCATACCTTATGACCTCTCCACAACCAAGGCATTTAACCTCAATGTACCTGTGCTCACAGTCCCCCATCTACTTCACCTTTCTCACTGCGTCATAAAGGGCTGAGTCATGCTCGACCTTGGATTCCCTTCTTGACATCACCGCCTCCCTGAATAGATCCTGCAGTTCCTTCGTGGTGGCGTACTTTCCCACTACGTACAGCCCGAATCTCTCGTGATATATGTCCACGTAAGTGTGGAGGTTGAAGAAACCTATGACCCTCTCTGGAAAACGGTAATGTTTCCTCAATCCCTCAGCCATTAGCCTGTTTTGTTTAGGGAGGCTCCTCTCAAGGAAGGGTATTACCGCGTAAGCCAATGGAGGTGAGAGCTCCCTCAGTTTCTTTATGGCCTCGGTCTCCATGGTTATCCACTGCTTCTGTCCCCCTATTAACGGCTTGGACTCCCACACCTCCTCCCTCTCCATTCCCAATCCATACACCAGGAAGTCGGCCCTCAGCTCCGAGTGACCTATCTCCTCAGAGGCGTGTCTAAGTATTATGTCCCTGACCTCCCTGTTCTTCAGGTTGTCGAAGGCATGCCTTGCTATATTGGTGGCGAAGTTGTCCACCACTTGGAAGAACTCCAATTCAACCCTCTTGATCTGTTCCAGGGTAAATTCGCCCCTATTATACATTGGGGCGAGCTCAAGGGCGAACTCCTCATGGTCCTTGATGAATTTGTCATCCTCCCTCCTGAGGTCCTTCAGGAAGTCCGCCGCAGGTAATTTTGTCCACTCGTTCCATCCTATGTCGTATATGCCGGGGAGGGGAGCATAGGCGGTGTTAGGTAGGAGCTCCCTGGGCACTATGCCCTTAAGTCTCTCCTGGGTGACCTTCCTGGAGTACTCTTCGTGTTCCCTATTTAATTCCTCCATGTATTAACTTGCTCCATGGTGTAATAAAAACCTTGCTTTAATTATTTATGAAAGGGTAACTGGTTTAAAAGGGAGTTGACCTATAGATTTGGAAGCAAACCAACTACTCCACCTAGGAGGATCAGTGCGACGGTCAGTAGATAGATGAACTTCCTCCCCCTCCCATAAACGAATTTTCCCATGAGCTCCTCGTCTGAAACCAACATTCCCACCAACAACGCCATCATGCTGAACGCCAATGGGGAGAGGGTTAGGAGGGTGAGGGCTAAGTTAAACACGGCTTGAAGTGATCTCAACATTAGGGACACCACCATGAGGGCTGGAATGGACTCCAGAGCGTAAAGTTTCAGGGTGTTGGTGTCGCTATTCCTTCCTGTGGCCTCCAGGACTCCCCACGCACTACTTAAGGACACCACAACGAGTGCTAGGAAACCAGAGCTTATCAATAGTGAACCTAGGACGAGGTCTAGGAAGTTGTAGCTAAGGTGGAAGAGGTTAACCGAGGCTCCGAGGTTAGCACCCACCATCTCCATCAAGGCCACTATGAGTTCCGTTACCGCTGCACCGAGCAGAGTCTCCCTTGAGGCCCACTTCACCTTGTCCTTGACGTTTGCGCTCACCAGGGGATATTTCTTGGCGGTTGAGGAGGCTTGATAGATTAAAGTGCAGGGCGGAGTTACCACCGCTCCCACGTTCACGGCCAGGAAGAAGAGGAATTCCTTGGACGTAGAGAAATAGAGGAGCGGAGAGGGGTGAAGGACCCTGGAGGAAACTGCAGCCAATGAGGACCCGAACAATAGCAGGGAAACCAAAATAAGCACGCTCTCCGTCCTTTTGTGGCTCCTGGTCACCACGACGAAAAGATGGAGGGTGAAGAATAACAGCAGCCCAAAGAGAGGAGATATCCCAAGAAGTGCTGAGCCCAGCGCGATTCCCGTGTACTCGCTCAGATAGGTGAACACGTCCACGGCGAAAATTGGGACAGCCGAGAGTAGGGCGACCTTACCAGAATACCTCTCCCTAACCAACTCACCTACTCCCTTCCCAGTAACCGCGCCGAGCCTACCGGCGGCCTCTTGGACCAGGAATATTGGAACCGCCAGTAGGGCCACGAACCAAAGTAACCTGTACCCGTACTGTTCCCCCGTGCTCATGGCTCCTATTATGCTGGCAGCGTCGGCGTCAGCCATGAGGGCTATCCATGCGGGTCCGAAGAGCTCCGCGACCTCCCTTATACTCATTCAATAATTTATGGCCAAAGGGCCTTATTAATTTGCTTAAAGAAAACTCGAAAAGGAATGACTTGTTTAGGGGGATATCTCATCCAGTCTTCTGTTGGCTGTCTTATGACCTATGACTATCGCTATTATTGCCGATATGACCTGGAACCCGGCTATGAGCAGCATTACCTCCACTATTAGCGTGGTACTAACACCCCCTGACACCAGGGCGGAAATGAATGATGCTACTACTGCTACCCCTATTCCTCCTCCTATGTGCCCCACACCGTCGGCCAAGGCGAACCCGGTGGCCCTCGCCCTGGTGGGGAAGCTCTCAGCCGTCCAAGCGTAAGATGTGGGAACGAAGAGGTTCGCGCCGTAGAAGAGCATTAGGGAGCCCAGGAAGGAGACTGGGAGGTCTGTCCTAGCCAGAGCCATAACCAGGGCCCCAATCACAGTGAATATCACGGCAACTATGTTCCACGTCTTTCGCTCTAACCTGTCACCCACGACAATTATTGTCAACGCGGATAGAATGAAACCCAACACTCCCACTGCAACGATTATCCCAGCCTCAGGGGGTGGATAGCCTAACCCTGAAAGTACAGACGTCAACGCTGCTCCTGTGATGTAAACAGTCATGTAACCAAAGAACCACATGAAGACAAGCATCAACAACCGTGATAGATACTTCCTCTGTCCGAGGACGGTCTTCAGCGACTCCACGTAGGATTGCCTCTCCAGTACGGGGGTCTGTATTATGGCAGGAAGGGGCGGAAGGGACTTCAGCTTCTTTGATGCCCTGTTCTCCATTTCCGCCACCACCGCTTCGGCATCATTTATTCTTCCCTTGCTCAGGAGCCATCTGGGGGACTCAGGCAAGCTCAACCTGAGGGCTAACCCGACCAGGGCCAGAAGGGCACCTATGCCGTACATGAGTCTCCAGCCATTGAGGGCGAAGAACCCTGATCCTCCCAAGGCGAACGGTAAACCTAGGGGGAAGGGGGACGCTGGAGTAGTCAGCAGGAGTCCCAGCCACACACCCAATGTGGCCCCTATTCCCGAGAACAGGAACACCAGGCTAGTGTACTTAGCCCTACCGTTAGGTGGCGCAACCTCGTTGATATAGGTGTTAACTATGGCCAAATCAGCTCCCACGCCCACACCGGTTATGACCCTGGAGAGGATGAAGTTTATGTAGTCATTTGAGAGCGCGCTATACAGGCTTCCCAGCCCCGTTATGGCCATAGTGATCACCAACATGTTTCTTCTCCCAGTCTTGTCCGACAGCGGGGAGAGCAGGATCGCCCCAACTATGTAGGCAGCCAGGTTAGCAAGGACCGCGGGAGCAAGCAGCAGGCCTATTTGAGGGGAGGAAGGTGAGGTAACGTGGAAAGTGGTGATGGCCGTTTGAATGAAGCTGACGTTTATGTCGAATATATCGTAGAAGGTGAAGAGGAAACCCATACCAAGTATTCCTATGAATATGTAGGATAGTGCCCATATGGGTATTCTGTCCATTCTTGCCACTATTTCCCCTGCCTTAAGAGGGACTTCCGTCATAAACTACACTGGGATTAGGAAGGCAACACAACTTTATAAAGTTGACTATAGTAAATATGTCGATTTGTTGTTATAGTCACGTCCGCCCTCCACCTGGGTTGAGGGTGGGCAGGGCACTACCTATGGTATTCGGACCTGCCATCACATCGAGAAAGCTTTTAATTGGCCAAATGATAATGATGTTGGGATGTTATGGGGAAAATATATGGTTTCCCAGATCCGTCCAAGTACCATATACATAGGATGATCTACGACATTGCATCAAGTAAGGAACTTAAGGAGGAGTTCAAGTCATCACCATTGAATGTTATGAGGAGGTACGGCCTCTCGGATAAGGACATAGAGGTCATAATGAGTGCCGACGGTTCCAAGATGTACCAATACGGTATTCACCCCTATGCCATAATAGAAATACTCATTGAGCTCAAGGAGGCACCTCCCATATTCAGGTGAGGACAATGAACGATCATGTATTGGTCGTGAGCGCCCACGTGGGCGACTTCGTGTGGCGCGCCTCGGGAACCTTGGCCAAGAAAAGAAAGGAGGGAAGCGATGTAAGGGTGATCGTTCTCAGCTACGGGGAAAGAGGAGAATCACCGTGGGCGTGGAGACAGGGGGCAAAGGGGGTTGAGGAGGTCAAGAAGGTCAGGGAGAGGGAGGCACAGTGTGCCTCCAAGGCCCTGGGTGGGGTGCCCATGGACTTCATGGACTGGGGGGATCATCCTTTGATCTTCAATGAGGACAAGCTTCTCACGTTAGCTAGGTTGATGAGGAAGTACACCCCAGAGGTGATCATCACTCACGGTCCAGACGATCAGTTGAGGCCAGACCACGTTAACACGGCCACGGCGGTGTTGAACGCCGTGAGATTGGCCTCGGTGGATGGAATACAGATGGAATATCCCCCACTACCTGAACCCAAGATATTTGGCTTCGATCCACATGTGCCTGACCAAGTGGGCTTCTATCCCCATCTCTACATAAACATAACGGACGTTTACGAGATGAAGAGGGAGGCCATGAACTGTCTGGAGTCCCAGAGACACGAGGTGGAGTATTACTCCCTAAAGGACCAGATGAGGGGACTTCAAACCAGGAGGTTCGGTAGGAAGAACTACTTCAAGTACGCTGAGGCGTTCTACATGTACGGTCCAATAATGGGGGAGGACTTCCCGTGAAGCCTGTGGTAGTTAGGGAGATCCCCCGGTCCTCGAAGGATGAGGAGAGAATAGAGGGTCTGTTGAGGTACGGTGTGGCAACAATAACGGAGTCCCAGGAGAAGTTGGGCTTACTGGGTCCCTCCATAAGGCCCATTAGGCAAGGCCTTAGGGCAGCGGGCACTGCGGTCACGGTGAGATGTCCAGAGGGGGACAACCTCATGCTTCACGTGGCCCTGGAAACAGCGTCCAAGGGGGACGTAATAGTTATGACCACTACCTCGGACTCTGCCAACGGCGTGTTCGGGGAGCTTCTTGCTAACGCCTTCAAAGTAAGGGGGGTGGCTGCGTTCATCACCAGCACCGGTGTGAGGGACGTGGCCAGACTAAGGGAGATGGCCTACCCGGTGTGGTCAAAATATGTTACAGCCCTTGGCACATCCAAGAACAGGCCAGGGTGGGTGAATGTACCCATAGTCATAGAGGGAGTGGCCGTTAATCCGGGGGACTTCGTTCTAGCGGACGATGATGGAGTGGTCATAGTTCAAAGGGATGAGATCGATGACGTCCTCAGGAGGGCGGAGGAAAGGGAGAAGAGGGAGGACGCGGTGAGGAAGAGGATTTTGGCCGGGGAGACAACCGTTCAAATATATAACTTCAGGAAAACCCTTGAGGAGCTCGGTGTGGCTCAGGTTAGGAACCTTGAGGAATTGAAGGTGAGGAAGGTTGGCTGACATAGTCTTTGCCGCATGCACCTCTCACGCCCCATATCTGACCATAAGCAACCTGCGAGCCCCCAGGGACTATCTGGAGACGGTGGAGAGAGTGAGGAGCTCCCTGGTGGAGCTTGGGAGGGAGATGGAGAGAAGGGGAGTGGAGACCCTTCTTGTGGTGGGAGGGGATCACTTCGAGACCTTCTTCCTGGACAACTTCCCCGCCATAAATGTGTATGTGGACGATAGAGCATACGGACTAATAGATGGTCAGAGGAGACCCTACAGGGTGGACGTGGAGCTTGCCAAGGAGGTCCTCTTCGGCCTCATGGAGGAAGGGTTCGATCCCTCCTTCTCCCAGGGGCCATTCAGACTCACCCATGCGGTTATATCTCCAACCTACTGGATGTTCAAAGCCAGAGAAGTACCAATAGTTCCCATTCACGTGAACACCAACATAGACCCGATGGTCTCCCCCCAGAGGGCATTCAAGTTAGGGGAGGCCCTGGCCAACGTGCTGAGGAGGAGTAAGACCAGAGGGAAGGTGGGAATAATTGGTACAGGAGGACTCTCCCACTATCCTGGGACGCCACTCTACGGTAAGGTGGATGAGGAGTTCGACAGGCGCTTCGTGAAGATGATGGAGGAAGGCAGTGTGGAAGAACTGCGGAAGTTAACGGCAGATGACCTGGAGGCGTCAGGAAACCTGGAAACCAGGGCATGGCTCACCGTGTTGGGCGCAATCAAGAGGAGGGCCAGGGTGATCCTCTTCGAGAGGACCTATCACATAGATTATGCCCTAGTGCAGTTCGAACTTTGAAAACTTTTATTCCTTGAGGTGTTTTTAATAGCATGAGAGGGGCGTCAGGAACTCCCTCGACGGGGGAAGATAAATGAAGATGAGGGAACATCTATCAATAGTCTCTGGGAAGTCCAAATACTTAGATGACCTCACCTTACCTGGAACGCTCTACCTGGGGGTGGTGAGGTCCCCATATGCCAGAGCCAAGGTGAACCAGATCATCGGACCATCAGGGGAGCATCATCTCTTCATAACAGGTAAGGAGCTTAACGCTCTCCTCCCGGCGGTACCCATGCAGAACGCCTACACGGTGAAAATGCCGGTCCTCGCCCAGGATAGGGTCAACTTCGTTGGACAGCCCGTGGCGGCAGTTGTTGGGGACGATAGATACCAGGTGACGGACTTAGTGGAACAGGTGCAGGTGGACTACGAAGTACTTAGGCCCGTGGTTGACGTCATGGATGCCATTAAGGGGGAACCCATACACGGTAGGACCAACGTAGCCTTAGATCAGGAGTTGAGCGGTGGTGATCTCTCAGCCCTCAAGCAATCTGAGGTGGTGGTGGAGAGGAGAATAGAGCAGGATAGGATAGCCGGCAACCCAATGGAAACCAGAGGGTGTCTAGTGAGCTATACGGACGGAAAACTCCTGGTTTATGCATCCACCCAATCAGCCTTCAGGGTGAGGAGCAACCTACAGGAGTCCCTGGGGTTACCACCTGAGAACATCGTGGTCCACGCTCCACCTAACGTTGGCGGGGGATTTGGGAGTAAGCTCAATTCTCCCTCTGAGTACGTCATAGCTGCCTACGCCGCCATGAAGCTCCACAGGCCGGTGAAGTGGATAGAGACCAGGAGAGAGCACGTCATAGGTTTGAGTCAAGGAAGGGGAATGGTTGGAACTGTAAGACTCCATGGGAGGAGGGACGGCACTATCCTTGGAGTGGAGGGGGAGGTGATAGTTAACGTTGGTGCCTATGCCTTCGCCAACGGGCTCACCACCCCTTCATTTATAGCCAGTAACCTAACAGGTCCCTACAGGATGAAGTTCGCCAAGGTGAGGAGCGTTGGCGTCTACACCAACATTCCGCCCTACGTAATATACAGGGGAGCTGGGAGGCCCGAGGCAACCCTCTTCCATGAGACCTTGGTGGAGGACTTCGCTCAGAAGATAGGTATGGACCCCATTGAGGTGAGGAGGAAGAACATGGTCACTGGGCCATTCGAGACTCCCTTGGGCCTTAAGTTCGATGACGCGGGATATGTCGAGGTGTTTGAGAGGGGAGTTAAGTACTACAGGGAACTGACCAACAAGTACGGCAACAGGGTTGGGGTTGCGTTCTTCAATGAGCTCATAAGGACATCCCCAGGGGAGGGAGCGAAGGTAGTAGTGGGAAAAGGAAAGGTGCAGGTGATCGTGGGCTCAGGCCACCATGGGCAGGGTTATCAAACCTCCTTCTCCGCCCTGGTCGCCACGGAACTGGGAATATCTCCAGACGCGGTGGAGGTGAAAACTGGAACCACAGACGGACTCAAGGAGGGCGTGGGCAGTTTCGGAAGTAGGGCTGCGGCAGTGGGTGGGGCAGCAATAGTGGAGGCGTGTAGGGCAGTGAGGAAGAAAATATCTGAGGCTGGACTGGAGTTCGGTGAGGCTCTGAAGGGTGAAACACTCTATGAGGCTGAGGTGTACGTGAAGTCAGGCGACATATTCGCGCCAGGTTTTCACATCGCCGCAGTGGACGTGGACAAGGAGACCCTCACCCCATATCTATTGGAATATGTGGCAGTGGACGACGTGGGTAGAGTTTTGGTTGAGGACGAGGTTGAGGGTCAGGTGGTAGGAGGCGTAATGCAGGGAGTCTCGCAAGTGTTTTATGAGAGGGCAGCATATGATAGCGAGGGAAATCCCTCCTTCTCCAGCATAGGAGACACAGGAGTTCCCAAGTCCGTAAACTTCACCTATAGGGTGAGGTTGGACAGGGTGGAACATAGGTCATCGTTGGCAAGCGGTGTGAGGGGTGTTGGGGAAGCGGGAACGGTTGGCGCCCTGGCCGCGACCTTCATTGCCTTGGAGAAGGTGTTGGGTAGGAAGTTGGGGAGGACTCCGGTAACGGCGGAGATGATAAGATAAGAATTTATGTTGCTAAGACAATCTTACTTGATCAGAATTGGAGTTGGTCACCCCTCAACTTGAGCTAGTGAGGAAAGCCAGGGAAAGTCTCGATAGGGGCCAGTTCCCCCTGGACATGCTCTCAAGCAGGGACGTATTTGAAATGGAGAGGACGAATTTATGGCCAAGGGTGTGGCACTTCCTGGGGCACGAATCCGAGGTGCAGAACCCAGGGGACTACGTCCTCAGGTACATAGGACCCCACGATCAGGTGATCCTGAGTAGGGGAGAGGATGGAAGGCTAAGGGGTTTCCTCAACGTCTGTAGGCACAGAGGGAGAGCGTTCTCAAAAGCCGAGAAGGGTAACGCCGCCTTCTTTAGATGTCCATATCATTTTTGGACCTACTCCAACAAGGGAGAGTTGGTTGGAGTGCCCCAAGACGACACCTTCAGGATAGATAGGAGGGAATATGGTCTCCTACCCGTAAAGGTGGAGAGCTACAGGGGATTTGTTTTCGGGAATCTGGACGGCAAGGCAGATAGCCTAGAGGACTACCTGGGTGAGTTCAAATGGTACTTCGACATAGCGGCCAGGGGTGGAGAGCTGGAGGTGTACGGGAATCCCATAAGGTACATTGCCCACACCAACTGGAAGGCTGCGGCTGAGAACTTCGGAAGTGACTCCTACCACATTTACTTCACCCACAGGTCCCTCTATCAAGTGGGAATAAATCCACTTAAACTTGAGGACTTGGGACTCTCTCCTCCTCCAGGGGTCAAGAAGACAGAGGGTTTCGGGGGGTATCAATTCTCCTCCCCAAAGGGACATGGAGGTGGGATAACATCCTTCTATACGGTTGACGCGGAGAACCTGGCTAAGGTTGATGAGGTCCAGGTGGATCCCAAAATATATGAGGTCTATCCCCCTAACTTCCTGGAGGAGATGTCCAAGCACCTCACCCCAGAACAGGTGAGGGCAATAAAGATGGAGATGCTCACCCTCTCCCTCTTCAGGGTTAGGGTTTTTCCCAACTTCATGATCATAATAACCTCCTCCTCTGGCGCAAAGAGGAAATATGTGCAGTATTACGTTGGGAGGATGTGGAGGCCCGTCAGCGAGGATCAGACTGAAGTATACACCTGGTGTTTCGTTCCCAGGTTCGCCGACGATGAATATAAACGGGAGAGCTACAGGCAATGCGTCTTCAGGGAGGGGGGAATAGCGGGGATAATGACCGTGGACGACATGACCAATTGGACCTCTCAGACTGAGAACTCAAAGGGCGCCCTATCATCCAAGGCTACAATTACATTAAGGCAGAGAGAACATGAACAACCGATCTCCGACTTCCCCCTCCCTCACGGCGAGACCAAGGTGTATAGGGAACCTTCAGACTGGTCCCCCAAGGCCATGCTGAGAAGGTATCTGGAGGTGTTGGAGGGATAGGGGATGGAGTGTAGGGAATACCTGGAAGTGGTGGAGTTCTATAATAGGGAGGCGGAGCTCTTGGACAATTGGAGGTATAAGGAGTGGCTGAACCTGCTAACTGAGGACGTGGAGTACACATTTTACACTAGGCAGAACATTAACGCCGACTCTCCCGAGGACCAGATAGGCTCTCCCCTAATCATGGACGATAGGTTCCTCCTGGAGAAGAGGGTAAATAGGTTGTACAGCGAATACGCGTGGGCGGAAATACCCAGATCCATGACCAGACACTTCGTCACAAACGTGAGGGTCGCTAACAGAGCTGAGGGTCAGATGAGGACGTTGAGTAACGTTCTGTTTTATAGGCACAGACATGACAACCCATACCACGAGTTCCTGTCCTATGAGAGGAGGGACCTGTTGAGGAGGGAAGGCGGAGAACTGAGGATAGCCAGAAGGGAGATAATCCCCGACACCAACGTCATCTTGGTGGACTATCTATCCACGTTATATTGAGGTGAGGTCTTGGGCACTGAGATCCCGCTCACCAAATATGTTGAGATAAAGAACGAGTACGCCTATGTTCTAGTGAGGTTGGTGTCAGTGAGCGCCGGTGTAAGGTTGGAGGTGTACGCCCCAAACTTCGATACGAGGGTATTGCTGGATCCGTTGCAGCTGGAGTCCTTAACTGTGGCGGACGAATCCATATTCAAGGTTCTTGTGAGGACTCTATACAATCCGTACCAAGACGACAGTTTAGATCTATGAAGGAGGAAAATGAATAATTCTGTCGAATCTATTTTTCCGATAATTCGAAGAGTAAAACTCCGAAATATCCCAATTCTATCCCCTTATTGAAACGAGTTAGGAACTGATGCGAAATAGATCTTTGCTTCTGTGGATTTCTCACGATGCTGAGGCTACTTACTTATAGTTTATAAGTTCAACCAACTAACTAATACATTCACTCTTGGATTTATTCGACAAGGACGTTTGTTATAAAGAATTCTACGCTTTTTATTTATCCTTAATTCTCATGAACGTTTATATACAATGGTATCACTTATATGAGGATATAAGGAGTGGTATTATTTCCCGTCATAATAGAAAGGGACTCTCCCGTGCACCCTTAATAGGCGTCGTAGTCCTTGTAATCGTTGTAATAGTTGCTGGAGCTGTGGCGGCGGTAATGTTGACCCATAAGCCTTCCAGCACTGCCAGCAAGATCACAATAACCTACTTCGACGATCTTTCACCAAGCGAAGCCAACGTGACGAGAAACGTGATCATTCCTGAGTTCGAAGCGACCCATCCCAACATCCAGATAAACTATGTGGACGAAGGTGCCAGTGATATTGTGAAGAACGTTGAGGAGTTGGTGCAGGGAGGAAACGTGGGTCCCGTAATAATAGGGGAGGACAACTTAGTAATCGGGGAGCTGATAAATGGAAACTACCTCATGAACCTCACACCCATGGAAAGTCAGCTCATGTCAAATCTAACCCTAATACCGGCCATGGTGCATCTGGTGAACTACGAGAAGAGTGTCTATGGAGGGATATACTTCGTCCCTCTGAGGGGGAACATACCTCTTGTCTGGTATAACGCCTCTCTCTTCCGTCAGCTTGGGATTCAACCACCTCAGAACTGGACGCAACTCCTACAAGTGGCGGCCATGGTAAAGGATAAGACGGGGACAGCTCCAATAATGTTCCAAGGACATGGCGGCGCCAGTACATACACCGAACTATATCAATGGATGGTTCAGGCCGGAGGGAACCCGTTCCTCTTCAATGATTCAGGTGACGTGATGGCATTTCAATACCTGTATAACCTATCACAATACTTCACTCCAGGTTACATACATGGTTACTGGGGGAGCTATAAGGGTCTCCTAAGTGGAGAGTACTATATGATAGACTATCAGTGGCCTTACATTTACAGCGTCTTCGCGTCCTCAGGTGTGAATATGAGTAACATAGGTTTCTATCCCGGTCCAGTGGGACCTGCAAATGGTGACCACCTAGTTGGAGGAGACGTGCTCGCCATACCAAGGGGAGCCACTGACGTTCCCGCCCTCATAGAGTTCGCACAGTTCTTGCTCTCCGCCCAGGTGCAGAGACAGTTCATAACCTTACTCTCATGGCCAGCTGTGAACCAAGAGGCCTATTCCAACCTACCAAGTAACATAAGTCCACTCTACCACGCAGAGGAGGAGGCCATGAGTACCGCGTTCTTCAGGGAACCTGTTCCCTGGATAACGGTGTGGGGTCAAATAGCCGACCAGCTCTTCGACAACATCATAGTGAACCACGCCCCCTATAGTCAGATACCTCAGATGCTAAGTAACGCCAATCAGGAGATGTACAACTACCTTCTCAAGAACTACAACTCCACAGTGGCCCAAGAGTATGAGCAAGGACAATTCGGCCCACTATACGGCTGATCCAAATGAGTGGTAGGACTAACCTAACCACCTTTCTTTTCGTTATCCCAGCATTGGGATATGTGATGGCATTCGTGTTTTTTCCCACCGTGTATGCGGTTTACCTGAGTTTTCAGTCGCATGGCGGATTCAGTCTTGGGAACTATGAACAATTAACCTATTTCAACCTGGGAGGGGCTATCCTTGACACTGTGGGAGTGACGGTCGGAGCCCTCCTGATTCAATTGGCCTTGGGCTTCGTTGTTGCATCAGTTCTGGCCAGGGAGTTCATTGGAAAGAGAGCCGTCTCGACCATAAGCATAATACCAATGGGGATAGCCACTGTGGTAGCTGCGGTGACGTTCAGTTTCATATTCCAGAGCTCGGGGGGATACGCAAACACGGTTATACACGGACTCTTAGGCACTCAGGTGAACTGGTACAGTAACTCCATCATTTCCCTACTTGTGGTCATGCTCGCGGACAGCTGGAAGAATACCCCAATAATTTCCCTAATTTTGTTGGCTGGAATGACCTCAATTCCCAGGGAGCTCTACTTCTCAGCAGCCATTGACGGTGCCGGACCAGTGAACAGGTTTATACATGTCACTCTTCCAAACCTCAGGAGCTTTATAGGGGTTGCCCTCATACTTAGGGGTGTGCAGGAGTTCAACATATTTGCCCTTCCACTTATCCTGGTTGGGGATCACCCACCACTCCTCACCACTTTAGTCTATAACCTCTACACCACCACTTTCCCTGAAGTGGGTTTAGCGTTGGCTGCGGCGACAGTTTTGTTGGGATTCATCCTCGTGTTCATCGGAGTTGTACTTAAGCTCACAGGTGGTTCGAGATGAAATGGAGTTACCTCGGCGCGGCGTTCGTGGTGGTGTACTTCCTGTTTCCTCTCTACATCCTTGTCCTGCTCGCGTTTAATTCTCCGAGGTACACACTGTTTGCCAAGTTTCCCTCCTTATTGCCGATTCAGCTCACCCTAAACAACCTCGAGAGCGCCCTACAGGGATCCTCGTTTGTGGATCCTTTTGTGAGGAGCTTGGAGACGGCCACCTTGGTGGGGGTTATAACACTTGCCCTAGCCGTGCCTGCGGGATATGGATTAAGTAGGCTACCAAGGTCCATTGCCTATCCCGTCCTGACCTTACTCCTTGTGACCAACATGATGCCAGCAATAGTGGTGGGAATACCCATTGCCGTCGAATTCGTGAAGCTCCACATGTTTGAGACGGTACAGGGACTCTCCTTGGCTCAGACCCTGGTCACCTTACCCTTGGCCACGTTCATTCTTCAGGGTACGTTTTCCTCCATACCAAGGGACCTAGAGAATCAGGCGAGGGTGGACGGAGCGGACCTTTTACACCGTCTCAGCTCGGTCCTAATACCCCTGACGGGTCCTGGGATGGCGGCGGCATTCTTGATCTCGTGGATGTTCTCGTGGGACGAATTTACCTACGCGATCCTACTCCTACCTTACCACTCAACTTTACCTGTAACAATATATACCGACGTCACTAGAGGGAATTTGTTGGCGGGAGTGGCGTTCTCATTGGTTTTCACCTTACCTGTAATAGTTCTCACCTTCGCCCTACAGAAGTACCTAAAGGGCGAATATCTTTCAGGGGGGATAAAGGGATGACAGTTGAGCTGGTTGAAATAAGGAAGTATTACGGGACCAAAAGGGTGCTTGATGGTATCTCAGAGAAGATAGAGAGCGGCGAGTTCTTCGTCATATTGGGGCCCAGCGGTGAGGGGAAATCCACTCTACTCAAGGTGATGGCTGGAATTGAGAGGCCGGACTCAGGGAAAATGATTGTGGACGGACAGGACATCACTTACCAACCTCCAGAGAGGAGGAACGTGGCAATGGTGTTTCAGAATTATGCCCTTTACCCGAACATGTCAGTTAGGGACAACATAGCCTTCCCCCTCAAGATGAGGAGGACGCCCAAGAAGGAGATAGAGGAGAATGTTGAGCGGGTGGCAGCCCTCCTAGGAATAGGGGAGATATTGGATAAGAGAGTAACAGTCATAAGCGGAGGACAGCAGCAACGTGTTGCCCTGGCCAGGGCCATTGTGAGAAATCCGTCCTATTACCTACTAGACGAACCGCTCTCCAACCTCGACGCCAGGATGAGGACGGTGGCCAGGGGGGAGCTCAAGAGGATCCAGAAGGAGCTCAGAGGTACTTTCATATACGTAACCCACGACCAAAAGGAGGCAATGAGTCTAGCTGATAGGGTGGCCGTGCTTCATGCTGGCAAGTTCGAGCAGGTCGGAAAGCCCAAGGAGCTTTATGACTATCCCCGAACTAAATGGGTGGCTGAATTCATAGGGGACTTCCCAATGAACTTCTTACCTGGAAAGGTGTTAGGAGAGGAAGGAGTGGAGGTTGGCTTCAGGCCAGAGTGGGCCGCGGTGAACGAGGGAAGAATGGAGTGTGTGGTGGAGTCCGTGGAGGCAGTAGGTGATTCCAGATACCTCCTCTGTGACCATGAGGGGCATAGGCTAACCTTGGTGTCCCGGAATAACTACGATGTTGGCGATAAGATCAAGTTTGAGGTGAACGACTTTAGAAAGTTCAAGGATGGTGTGTTAATGGACTAATTTTTGTTGAACCGTGCCTTGATGGTGGAGCTTATTTCTCAAGTTCCAAATTGTTTGGAAGGGATTGTGACCTCACTTCCCCCCTAGCTAAGTCCCTCAAGGTGATTAATTAAAAATCTGCGTCCACAAACTAATGGAGGTGTAGAAAAGGCATGTTTTTATATGTTATATAGTTTTCTCCATCAGAAAGATCGCAATTATCTTGATCCAGGCGTCGTGAACTGAAACAATCTTCACTATCCCTCAAATAAATTCCATCGAATATCATTCCCTACTTAGACACTAGGAAGTAACTCAAACATAATCTAGGTTAAGGTTCTAAAATTTTAAAAACTCTCTTATGACTTTCTCTCAATGACTGATGTAGAGGTTGCTATACCGACCTGTTGTAACGACGGGAAAACAATTATCTACACTTTGAAGGCCCTAACTGAGCAAAGTTACAGAGACTTCAGCGTGCTCATAGTTTACAAGCCTACCCCAGGAGACAGGACCGCGGAAGCTGTGAAGTCCTTTCAGGATAGGCTCAACATTAGAGTTATTGAGCAGGAGAAGGGAAAGATAGATGAGGCCATGAATATTATTTTTCAGAGCTCAAGCGCAGACGTCCTTCTAACAACTGACGACGATGAGATTCCTGACGTGAATTGGGTGAAGGATCACCTGAAGTTTCATGAGAAATATCCAGAGGGAGGAGCGTTCAGAGGAAGGGTAAAAAAGAAGACCTCAGACCTCAGTGTTAGAGTTAAGGATAATATGGTCAAGAGATTTATCAAAAACATGATTTACTCACAGTACTCCGACCAGTTTCGTGATTATAATGGATATTTGACCATCTTTGGTATACCTAATGACAGAAGAAAAAACGCATATCTTCCTAGGGGAGGAGTTATGAAAACTATAGCTTTGGCCTATGAGAACAGTTCCTTTAAGAAACAAGTTTACAGGGACTTCAGGGTACCAGGTTACTCGTTGAGAGGATTTCATAGTGAGGACCTGATATGTCTTCACGCGATTAGAAAGGGGTTCTTCACCGCGGAAATTGATGGAGGTTGGGCGGTGGAAATTGAGAGGAAGGAGTTCGGGAGTCCTGCTGAGTCATTGTCAACTCCCACCAGTCAGAGGGGAAGGATAGGGGTAATTGTTGAACATTTCCTCTTTCCTTATGGGGCTTACCTGGAGGGATTCAAACCTAGGAGATTATGGCTGCTGAAGTCGGTCCTGGCCTTAAATCCTGACAGGGTAAGGAAAGAGGCGTCGTTGTTAGGGGTCTCTCTGGCCGAGGAGTCGATCTCCAACCAGTATCCGCCATCCAAGGTAAGGGAAAATCTATTGACAGCCCTGGAGAAATTCTATCAAAAGTATTCAATGTAGACTTCTTCCAGAGATATTCTGATTAAGGGCTAACTCTGACATGGAGTAGTAGAGAGGATGAGAGACTCCTACACTGAAGTTTTGCCAGTAGCCGCGTTCCTATGTCACATATGATACTCGCATCCGTCCCTATCTCCAATGTACCTGAGATAATCTGTTAAAGTACACTGAGAGTGTCGGCACGGATTAGATAAATTAACAGACGCCTATCTGTCTAGATCTGTTAACTCGCCACAATTACATTAGTTCATGTCAGTCGCATAATGTTCCGAAGGGAGAGACATTTTATCTTAACAAGTCACGACACTCTCGACACACTGGTGAATTCTCATAGAAAAGTTTAATTATATTTACCTAAATAGCACACGTGTTTTCACTGGTCATCCCAGCGTACAACGAAGAGAAAAGGATTGGGAATACGTTGGCTCAACTTACCTCTGTCCTCAAGGACCAACAGATCCTCGTTGTCTTCGACGGGGAGGACCACACCCCTGAGATCGTAAAGAACTTCCCAGTTGAGTTGATACACAGTCATAAAAGGCTAGGAAAGGGTGGGAGCATAAAGGAAGGTATAAGGAGGAGTAAGGGGGAGATAGTGGCCTTCCTAGATGCGGATATGCCGGTTACCCTTCAATCTCTCCTTAAGGTCCTTGAAACCTCTCTACACTCCGACCTGGTGGTGACTGTGAGGACGTTCATGGGACTTCCAACCACAAGGAGTTTCCTACATAATTCCTTCGTGAACACCACGAAGGTCTTCTTCCCTTCTCTACGTAAATTCAGGGACTTTCAAGGTGGGTTGAAAGCGATGAAGAGGGACAAGGTAGCACCGCTGCTAGACGAACTAATAATGAATGATTGGCTCTTTGATATAAACTTGATTTATTCTTTTATGAGAAGGGGTTACATAATTGAGGAAGTGGAGGTGCCATGGAATCACAAAGAGGAGGGAAGTCACGTCTCTAGGAAGTTGGTGAAGGTGATAGTGATGATGTTTCTATCTCTATTGAAGTTAAGGACGTTCTACTCACCTGCCAGATGGATACTTGACACTCGTTCATACAAGTCCATGGAAAGCGTCTTGGTGAATATCCTTAGGTGAAATACCCCATGAATGACGGAAAGCGGTGAAAGACCACAAAGATATAGACAACAAATCATCAAAAGATGTACTTCAGCTGCGGAATCCAAGAAGATCTCAGTAATCAGTCCTTAAATGAAAGATGAGGAAAACTAGTTCTTTATCGAGAAGGAGAGGAGCGACAGGCTTATTAAAAGATCTGACAAGGATAAGTTACCGTGCGGAAGCTGGCTCTACTGGATAAGCACCTTATGGCCTCAGACTTCGGTGGAGGCGGGAGCGTGCACGTCAGGGAAGTGACCAAGAGGCTCAAGGAAAAGTTTGACATCGTTTACTACCCTTCTTCAGCGGTGTTGAATAAGAGTAAGGATGAACTAATTAAACAAGCCAAGTCCCTTGAAGGGAACGGAATAAGAGTCCATGAAGGTTTCTATCGTGTCCTGGAGGATAGTAACAGACTGAGACCCTCTATCCTCAGTCCTCATAAACTCCCTCAAGAAGTGTCCAGGTATTATGAGCCCGAGGCCGACCTTCTTTACGAACCCGACCATACAGGCTTTGACGTCTTCTTTGTTGGGGGAAAGTTCCCCAAGTACGGCTTCACCATGCATGAGCCCATTTACTATGACCAATCTCTTGGATATCTAGCAAGGCTGATTAAATTTTACGGAATAAACCCCTACACGCTCAAGGGCTTCCACACCAGGTTCTTGTATAACGAATTTATTGCGAAAAGAATTTCAAAGAACCTTTTAAAGAAATTTTGGCCCACGTTTGTGTTGGGGGTAAGTAAGGCCCCTTTCCTCGAAAGTGGTTTGGACGGGATCGTCCTAAGACCTGGGAATGCCTTCGATCCTGAGCTATTAACCCACAGGAACCGGGGGAAGGAGGATTACATGGTGTTTTGGAGCAGGTTGAACCAGGACAAGGGGATTAGGGAGGTTCTTGAAATTACGAGAGCAGTGAACAGGAGGAGAAAAGCCAAACTTGTAGTCATGGGAAAGTTCTTCGATAAATATAACGAGAGCATGTTCTGGAGAAGGGTGAGGGATTGGGGGCTGGAGGTTGAGTACCTGGGTTTTGTGGAGAGGGAGAAGCTACACGAAGTGGTGTCAAGAGCCAAGGTTCTTCTCTATCCCTCTCACGTTGACGGGTTTTCCCTGGTTGTTCTGGAGGCTTTGGCCTTGGGAACTCCGGTGGTGGCTTACGACATTCCTGCCATTACTGATGTTTATGGAGAGTTAAAGGCCATGAAGATAGTGAAGGAGTTTGACGTCAAGGGCGCGGCGGAGAACGCGATCGGAATCATGGATATGGGTGAGAACGAAGTGCATGATTTAATGAACGAAGAGAGCATGATGAACTTTCTCAATTTGTACTCTTCGTGGGATCGTGTGGCCAGCTCCATAATTCGTGTAATAGAGCAGTATATTTAAACTAGAAAACAACACTGTCGCAAACGTGGTTTGTGAAGAGAATGGTAGGTCCACGAAATTTCCAGCCAGCAAGCTCATAGCCTACATGGGCTTTAGTAAACTGTCCACCCAGCGTCTGCCACCAACACCTCCCCGTTCACATAGAAAGAGTCGTCAGACGCCAAAAAGAGGGCAACCTTGGCTATTTGTTCCGGCTCGGCGGGCGGAGGTGCCACACTCCTCTTCAAGAGCTCCATTCCCTCCTGGCTCATCTTGGAATTAGACGTTATGTTTGTAATAACTCCTCCAGGTGCTATCGCGTTGCACCTTATCCCCCTAGGCCCGTACTGGGCGGCAATGCTTCTCGTGAGACCTATTAACGCATGCTTGGACACAGTGTAGGCAGTCCCCGCCTTCCCTCCGTAGAGGCCAGCAACAGAGGCGGTGTTCACTATCACCCCCCTTCCCTCCCTCAGCATATGAGGGATAGCCCTCCTACTCATCCAGAAGGGCGCATATAGGTTAACCCTCATGACCCTCTCCAAGAGCTCATCTGCGGTCTCCGTCAAGGTGAAGAACCCGTCCATGATTCCTGCATTGTTGCAGAGGACGTCTATTCTCTTGAATACCCTGATCGTTTCGTTAACGACTTTCTCCGCGTTCTCCTTAACAGAAATGTCCAATGTCATTCCCAATACTTCCCTGCCGTCCTTCTTGAGTTCCTGGGTCACCTCCTTGACCCTCTCATCAACTACGTCCACCAGGACCACTTTGGCACCCTCTCAGGAAAAGAGGGAGGCCATGGACTTCCCTATTCCGGATCCTCCTCCGGTGATTATAACCACTTTTCCCTCTAACTTTCCCTGCATCGTAGGTCAATTAGGTTCCGGGTAAAAAGCTTCAATGGATGTCGTGGAATCATAATATAACCAACTAAAACGATCCTTCGAAAACTTACGGACACGGGTCACCGTATCTTTATATTCAGATCGTTCAAGTAACACATATGAGTGAAGTCATAGAGAGTCTGCTCAAGAACCCGCAGTTGCTGTCGGCTCTGGCGGATAAGGTCTACGAGAGGTTGAAGGATGAAATAGTGATAAAGCGTCTAGACGAAAATAGCCAAGTCATCAGGCAGTTGATGGAAGAGATCAGGTCCCTCCAACAGGCCGTCAAGGAACATTCCGAGGCCATCAAGTCACTCCAAAGAACTACCATCGCCCTAGTTAGAGAACAAAGGAAACTGTCGATAGCGATAGGTAGCTTCACAGGTAGGGCAGGAAGGGGATTGGAGAGGGCCATGCTCAACCTCTATAAAAAGGCCCTGGTCCTGCACGGAGCTGATCCGAAGAAGGTGGTTCACGGTAGGGTTGTAGACACGTTAGGGGTAGTGGAGAAGAACAGGATATTTGAGGTGGACTTCTATGAGACCAACGACCAGGTCTATCTGTTCGAGGTCAAGAATTACGCAGATGAGGCGGTTATTGACCAGGTTCTGAACAGATGGAAAGTGTTCTCTTCCCTTTACACCAAACCCGTAAAGATATTCGTGGTCGCCAATTATGTGGAGAGGGAAGTAAAGGAGGAACTTGAGAAGGAGGGGGTGGAGGTAATAGCCTCTCAGGTCGTCGATTAACCCCCAATTGTCTCCTTGATTCATGATCTATCCTCTCTGTGTTGGAAGGCTAAACTTGAGGATGAACTCCTCGTGGAACCTCTCAATCTTAATACACTTACCTGTGACAGGTTGAAGGTGCGTTGATACTTGACGTCCCAACGCTACTATGAAAGCTCCCTCTTCTTACTGACCGCCACAGTCCAACAGAGATGTGGGTATTCAGCGATGGTTAACCTGTTTCTCGATAGTCCTATACTTAAGGTGTATACTTCTCTTTTAGGACTTTCAGAATTCCATTGTTGACGCCAGCGACGCTCCCTCCGCCTCCACAAGAGAAATGAAGCTGCGGGAGTAATTATCACTTCTCTGCGGGGACCGGACGTCACGGATAAGTTCCCCCTCCCCCGTGGGGGAGTTCCGGCCCTCCATGAGAGATCTCAAATCAATGGTGATAAGGAACCACCTAGGGAAACCCCTTAGAGCGAGTAAACCTGCATTGGAAACTCATAACCACAATTATAGTGCCGTCACCGACCTATAAATCGGGGAAGACGTTCTGCTTGAAAGAGCAGGTTTATTCACATTTTGTAAACCATAGCTGGGCAAAAGTAAAATTCATAACTTAATGTTGACACGATGGTCGCCACTAACAGTCTCCAATAAAGTTAAAAAATCAACAATGAATCCATCCCGTGGACCTCTCAAATTTTCCTTGGAGGGAATATAACGTTAAATTCGCGATCCTCTTCGGTTCGAGGGTTACCGGCAGGATCATCAAGGGAGATTGGGATTTCGCTATATATTTCTCCGACTTCAAACTGGAGTATATTTCTGATTTAGTCTACGCCCTGTCCAAGTATTTGAACGTTAGGGAGGAAATGGTAGATATTGTCCCTCTAAATCTCTTTGAGAATTTACCGTGTCCACTAATTCTTGAAATATTTGACAACGGTACCACACTTTTCCGCGATGACGAGAGCTTTTACGCCAGACAGTGGTTAAGGATGAGAAACATTTGCCAGGACTTCGTCATAGATTACAATAAGCTGAATTTACATGAAACACAACTAAGGGCATTGGAGAGGTCCTCATGATAGTGGATTCCCTTTTGGAAACCCTGGGAGAATACACCAAGAAGTTGAGGGAACTCACCTTGAATGACTGGACCACGTTTTATGCTGGGATATATTTGCTTCAGGCTCAGGTGCAGGCCTTAATTGATATTGTGGAGAGAGGTTGCGCAGAGCTAGGGCTTAAGGTAGAAGGTTATGTGGAGGGAGGAAGTTAATGGGAGCAGGAATCATGAGTGAGGAGGAGTTCAAGTTTTACAGACGAATGGTGGGTTTTAGAAACATAACAGTTCATGAGTACACCTCAGTGGACTTAGAAATCGTTAAGAGAATGATAATGGAAAAGGAGTTCGAGAAGGTGTATTCGTTGGCATTGAAAATTGTTAATGAACTGAAAAATAAAGGGATAGATCCTTAGTCAGATCCTACTTGTTAGGTATTCCTAAGACGATAGTGTCGTCATGAACCTTCAGATCAACGGTAAGCGTTCTTGGGAGTGCGATGCATCCCATAGTATCGGCACTAAGCTACGGATTTTTCTTTCAGCCAACTAGAATTTCAGAAGGGGTGCATCACACTCTCAATGAGAACACCCTAACCTTATGATTTGTAGGTTCATAACGACACTATCATCCATCCCTTGTGAAATTCTGGTTGATTAAAAGAAAAATCGTAGCTTAGTGACACTCCAATGTGGTCGGAACCAAGACCTATAGGGTTGAGGTTTCCCTGTCCGACCTTTCCAACAACTGTAGTTCTCCCCTGGGGGGTGATTGCAAACATGTGGTGGCACTCCTCCTGTTTTACCTTAGGAACGTGGACGAGGTCATAGACCTCGTCAAGCTCAGAGACGAACTGAAGGGAAGAGACAAGAGCGAGTTGATCGACATCATAATCGAGGCAGTGAGGGGGAACGACGTACTGCTGTTGATATGGAGCGTGGATAGGAAGGTGAGGATCTGCACGTTCCTCAAGGTATTCAACGGGAGACACTTGGACGAGGGAGTGATCCAGCACATGGCCAACATCATAAGGGCTTACAAGAATAGGATTTCAAAGCAGGACCTCTTTAAACTGCTGGAGAGGGCTGTAGACTGTGAAGATTTCGGGTGCTATTACGACGACTATCGGGACAACTGGTTCTCCAATCCCCTATTTGAGGCGATAGGTGAGGGGTTATCTGGAAAGGAATTGACTAGGGAGGACGTAGAGACCTTGAAGAAGATAATCGATCGGGACGAGTACCAGGTCACCACTCCCATGATCCTGAATTTGATTGAGAAGGCCGAGGCTGACTTGAACTTCCTCAGGTTGGTGGAACCGATCCTCCCCCGATTACGACAGGGCCAAGGCACTCGTTAAACGCGGTCTCTACGACGAGGCCAGGAAGGTTTGGAGGCTAGCGGACTCTCGGGCGACAGGTTAACCCTCCTGCTCCGATTCGATCCTGAGGGCGGGTCGAGGGAGGTGAAGGGAAAGAGGAAGTATCGTGCCCTGGTAGGTTATTACGTTGACACGATGGGTTACGATAAGGCCAAGGAGTACATTAGGAGCTCGAAGAGATGGCTGACGAGGAGGTGAACAGGATCGTGCGGGACTACGAGGATATGATATTGGAGGACAGGGAGCCAACTAGCGCTTTAGCCAGATACTTCCTGGCCAAGGGTTATCTACGTTGCGCGCTGAAGTTCTACGAGAATATGGACGATGAGTTGAAGGACCTCTTGGCTGACAAGACATTGGAGAGGGGAGTCGGACTACTTGTCCTTCAGCTTCAAATTTTGAGATCATATGCGAGAGGAGGCCAGACAGGCTATACCATATCCGTCGATAAGGTTGTCAAAGGGTTGATCGCCAAAGGAAATCGATATGATGCGGTGGTGGAGGTGTTATTAGAAGAAATAAAAGGCTGCATGAGAGAGGAGGACTTCAAGAGGTTGGTTGAGCAAATCGGAACGAGACATTATCTGAAGTATAGATTGATACAAAAATTAAGTGAGTTATGAAAATTGCCGTTCTCGAGAGCCTCTCTCCCTTCGGGTGAGGTTAAATTCTCTCATAGTGCGGACATTAGGCTATAAATCACGGGGATGGAGCGCTTATGAAGGTGTTGTTTGTATTTTGAAAGCCACTTATTCAGAGGAAGAGGAGCTTTTTGCCGACATGCACAGTGTCAGCACTAAGCCAAATTCCTTCTAACGAGTATGTCACAAAGTAAATAACGCCACCTCAAGGAAAACGCCGGGCCCGCTGATTTGTAGGTTGATGTATACATGATGCGAAGTACCCCTTTTAACTCATGATCGTGATCATGGTGTCGTCATACATAACAAATCAAAGGATCATGGCGTTCTTTGAGAGTGTGCCACTATTCATCCTTTGTTACCCATCCTCGTTGGCGGAAGAAAAATTAGTAGCCTAGTGACTACACCATGATCGTGATGAAGGATTAGTCTATGGCTGGGGGGATCCTGTTAACGGGACGTGTATGGCACAAACAGGTGGGCGTGAAGTTTCTGGGCGAATCCGCAACTCCTCTAGGTGTCATCAACACCTTCGATCTGAATGGTGACTTGAACGTGCTTAACTCCACGACATAGATGACACTCCACCTGCGATCTTGGCTATCGTGCTACTTCATTTTCTGTAATAGCCCGTCATAAACTTTCCATTCTCATTCCTTGTTTAGAATTAAATTCCTAAAAGCCTTTTACAAAAACATGCTTTGTGGGATACTTCAATTTTTATCAGGGACAACGTGAAACTTACTTTTAATCTGACGCTAGATTCTGAATTCGAGAAAACCAAATGGGCTTAACGCCTAAGAAAATTAAACAATCATACAAAGCAACAAAAACATTTCGGATCCACCTGTGATGGGTAAGCCGAGTGAAGGGGAACTGAAACCCTCTCTGGAAGCTTTTATAGTGGCACGGTTCTTGAAACCCATGAATTATCTAGTTACCGGAGGGGCTGGTTTCCTTGGATCTCATTTAATCGGGGCCCTCCACGGAGACATAACGGTTGTCGACGACCTCTCCACAGCTAAGTACTACTCCTTTCCACCTAACGTCAAGCTGGTGAAGGGAAGAATAGAGGAGGTCGAAGTTCAGGGAAAGTTCGACTACGTAGTCCATCTTGCTGCCAGGCCCTCCCCCGAGGACTAGATGAAACACCCCGTTGAGACGGCACTCTCAAATTCCCCTGGAACATATAAGACTTTGGAGATAGCCAGGAGGAGTGACGCCATCTTCCTCTACACCTCCTCTGAAGTTTACGGCTACGCCGAGCTCATCCCCACACCGGAGGACTACTGGGGAAAGGTGAACCCGAACGGGGTGAGGAGTTGTTACGACGAGAGTAAGAGGTTCTCAGAGGCCCTGGCCATGTCCTACTACAGGGAGTACGGCCTGGACATCAGGAAGAGCCCTTCAACGTCTAGGAACCTAGGTTGAGGAACGACAGCTTTATCTCAATCTGGTTCGCCGTTTTTGGAGTCTTCACAAATTGAAAGACTTGTTCTTAAGAGGCCCGCCAACTGCCCAGCTCCTCATTTGGTTCCACCTCTAACGCACTCCAACTCAGTTAGATATTGGTAATACATGTCTGCCGTCCTGTCCCAATCATACTTCAGGCTTTCTACGTGGGAGGAGTTCCACAACCCCCTCAGCCTTTTCTGGTCCTCGAACAGCTGCACCATCAGTTCTGCCATATCCTCCACGTCACCGTACCTTACCTTGAATCCGTTTACACCATCAATCACCAATTCGTTGAGGGAACCCACCCCATACACCAACGCGGGAGTTCCAGACGCGTTCGCCTCTAGCACGGATAACCCCCAACCCTCCATTAGAGAGGTACTCAAGAACAGCCACGCCCTCCTTAATAGCACCCTCTTCTCCTCCTCTCCCACCCTACCCAACACCTCCACGCCATCCACTCTCTTGGCCTCCTCCCTCACCCTGTACTCCATCTCCCCTCCTCCCGCCATCACCAACTTGGCTTTGAGGCCCCTTTCCCTGGCCAGTTTGAAAGCCTCTACTGCATCAAGTGGGTTCTTATATCTCTTCATCCTGTGGAGCCATAGGATGAAGGGTTGATCACTTTTCTCTCCTGGTGTATAGAGCGAATGATTCATCCCCTCCGGTATTACCGTTATTTTGTGGGGTGAGATGCCCAACTTCACTGCCTCCCCTTTTGTGTAGTTTGAGGGTACTACCACGTTGCCATAGAACCTACAGAACCTCTCGGCTAACTTGAGGGGATATGCCGCGTAAGGGGGTAGCTCGTACGGTAATACCTCCTGGTGGACGTGGTGTATTTTTGCCACAGTGCAGGTGTTAACCAGATTGGAGAGGAAGGGAACAGCATGGGCTACGCTATCCAGGACGAGCTGATACTTTCCCGCCTTTAGGAGGGAGTGTAGGTGAAGGGTGAAGGAGTTTCCAGCTCTTATGAACCGTATCCCCTCCACCTCACCACTCTGTCCTGCATCCTCGCTCAACCAGTGGACCTCGAATCCTTTGTGGGCGAGCCTTTTGAACGTCTCCAGAAGGTCGATCTCAGCTCCGCCTGCCCTTGGATGAAACGGATCCCTGTGGTTGACTATGAGGAGCTTCAACGGTGGTGATTTCTCAGGTGGAAGATAAAATTGCTCGTTGGATACGAGCGTGTCTATAGTGTCGTCATTTATTATACAAATTCTGATATTAGCTTTCTCTCCCACAAGACTAAAGCCAGCGAGTGCTTGACCATTTCCAACCTGTTCACGGACTTCGTCCTCTTGAACCAACCTGTCCCTCAATGACGAGTAGAGGGACTCGTTTGGGTTCACCGGCGACACTACGATGTGGTTCCTCAACGAGAGGTAGACGTAGTCGTCGCTCACCCACCTCCTTCAGGTAAATGCTTCACCATTTCCCTGAACGCTGGTCCCTACCCACTGAGAACAGCCCGTACAGTCCCAGAGTAGTGTACGTGAAGCAAGTGAACACTTGTAGAAGGTCTTCATGTTCCTGCACAAGTAGGTCCACATCTCGTCAACTACCTTAGTGACCTTCCCATTCGCCGCTTGCCTGGCGTCACCCCGCAGACCAACCTGTTGAACTTCTGCCGCGACGCTTGTCAAGTGAACACGGTGCTCAGCGGCACCTCCAGAACTCTTGAGATCTCATGCTCATGTCGTTTGAGTACATCCTCAATGCCTGCTCAACCTTCCATCTAGGGTGGTGATGGTAGATCGCACCTCCCAGGAAGTGCTTTCCGCAGTCCCCAAGGTACCTCTTCCCAACGGTCTGCAGCACTTGACCACCTGATGACCGCAAGGAAGGACAGGGGAGGTCCTTCCTTATGATCGATCTCCTACCCATGAATAATACTTTGTGTACAAAAATAAATAGCTTCATGTCGACACGATGGACATATTGTGAAGTTGCACCGAAACCTTTACTGCCAAACGTCCCAACCAATCTTTGCGTTCCTTACTGAAGGACAGGCTGGTCAGATTCGAGAGGGCAACCAAGGCCGTGAACAGGAGCCTGGAAATGGTCAAGTACTCACTGGCGTTGGCCCTGTGAGAGAGAAAGCTAATACTGGAATTTGTAGCTTAGTGCCGGCACTATGATATAGATAGGCGTCTTAATACTAGTTATTACAGAATTGATCTATTATTATGTAATAGTTTAAAGATTTAACTAATAATAATTCCTAAGAAATGTTACCAATTTTTATTGATCTTAGCGTTCTTCTCAGAATGTCAAAATGAATAATGATTAAATAGATTTATTAGTGAGAATTCCCTTTATTTTATCAGAGATATATATTATAATATCTTCATCGAGTCCTACATAGTTAGGTAAGCATAATATCCTTGATGAAACGTCTCTAGAGATTTGACAGTTGTATGAAGATTTAACATAGCTTACCATATCTAATGAAGGATAGAAATATCTACGTGGATATATATTATTCTTATTAAGCTCAGCTTTTACTTTTATTAAAGTTCTCTCATCTTTAAATAGAACAGGAACGTACATATAGTTTGGTCCTGTTCTATCTCTGATTCTCTGAAATATTACACAATCCTCGAGTAGCTCTTTATATAAGTTATAGTTTTTTCTTAAAAAAGAAATTATATATTCCATGTCATCAAGCATAGCAAGGCCCATAGCAGCCTCAAATTCGTTCATTTTGGCATTTATAACTATAGTTCCTATTTCTCCCGTCTGAGAATTTGAATATCCAAAATTTATCATGGATCTCACTATTTCTGCTATTTCGTTATTATCTGTCACTATAGCACCCCCTTCTAGGGTATTAAAAAGCTTGGTAGCATGAAAGCTCAATACGCTAATATCACCATAACTAGCAAGGCTCTTTCCCTTATATTTTACACCAAATGCATGCGCTGCATCATATATTATCGGTATATTTTTTTCCTTTTATTTCACTTAATCCTTCTATTGGTGCAGGATTTCCAAAGACATGGACTGGAACTATAGCATCTATATCCGAATTAATTGAATATTCTACATTTTTAGTATCTATTGTAAGAGTATATGGATCTATATCTGCAAAAATTGGTTCTATGCCCTCCCATATCAAACTACTAACTGTCGCTATAAAAGAAAACGGTGTTACTATTGCTTTTTTATTTACATTTAAGGCTTTATAACTTATTAACAAACCTAGAGTACCATTTGCGGTCAGTATAATGTGTTTTACTCCAAGATATTCTCTTAATCTTCTCTCAAGGCATTTATGAAGTGGTCCAAAATTAGTATAAATTCTGCTATCCAATATTTGATCTATATATCTAAGCAATTTTTCTTTCTGTGGCTTATAAGGCCTTGTCACATAGATAGGCTCAGAAGGCGGATCCATTAGATTATCATTGGTAAAGATGCAGATTAAAAGCAATATGGTTTACCTAGCGCTTCTTTAGAAATCACTGTCATATCTAGGTACAATTATGCTTCCTTCTTTAAAGGGCAAGACAATCTCCCTCAGTAATGACGTCCAAGGTCCACCGCATCTCTCGATGTCGTGGATGAGGTCCTTCGCCCTCTTGGATATGAACTGAAGGAACTTGCCGTCCCTAGTCAACTCCTCGAGGTCCGCGTAGACCCTGAACGGCCTGTTCTTGAGGACTGGGGGCCCTCCATGGGGCTCATGTCCTGGGAGGTAGATAATACGCCGTCCTCCGTGAGGAACTCTCTCACCTCCTTATGAATGCTGGCGTTATTTATGACCACCAACAACTTTCCCTCAACATCATCCTTAGGTGGACTATCGCTGGAGTTCAGGGAGGTCTTCCTGAAGGGAGACAAGCCCCCCGCTGAGGGTTATCCCTCTACCACTGCGACCCTTTCCTCGGTAGACCTTGACTCCCCTAGCCCATTCTTGTTGGAGTGGGTGAAGGACTCGTTAAATACTCCAATCCTCTTCGCTATTACTTTGCAATAAGGAACGTCCTTTACTTATTATTGAGGAACAGGACATGGCTTGATGTTGGAGTTATAAATATGGTAGGTGGTTCATTAACGTTGAGCGACTCAATGGGAGTTAAAGGGATGAGATTGTGGCTACGAGCTATTTTAAGGGCTGTCGACGGAAGGTTAAGTGAGGATAACGAGAACCTGTTAGTTGAAATTTAGCTTAACATAATGAAGTGTATCCATGGTGTCGTCACTAACTTACAAATTCCGGTATCAGCTTTGTCTCCCGCAGGACCAACGCCAACGAGT
>Ga0208683_100142_pt1 | contig 33136 bp, 32 predicted proteins | sample BED_Mat_host_9_1_FD_187141 | JGI IMG/M metagenome (GOLD analysis project Ga0208683, IMG submission 187141) | Extremophilic microbial mat communities from Yellowstone National Park, USA - BED_Mat_host_9_15 (SPAdes) (version 3) | ecosystem: Environmental > Aquatic > Thermal springs > Hot (42-90C) >... | reverse complement strand
CAGTTTCTAATGTTGCAGCAATTAATGAAGTTTCAAATCTATTCAAACTTGTTGGTATTCTAATTTCTCCAATTGTTTTATCATTTTCTACCCTAAGATCTACATCTATTCTTCCAACTTTTCCAGACCTCTGTAATTCTCTTAGATCCATTTCTGATCCTAACAACCCCTCTGTTTGCCCAAATATTGCTCCTATTACATCTGGTTTCTCAACTACTCCATCAATATATACTGACGCATGTATCATATATTTTATGTAAGGTGGTGAACTCTTTGCCATTATTAAATATTTTTAGGAAAGGTATTTAACCATTGAAATTTTTATACCTTCGAGTGGTATAATAATACTATAAAAAATGAAATTAAAAATTATTATATGACATCATCAGAAAAAATAACAATAAGTGTCTTAAAAGCTGATATAGGAAGTTTAGTTGGAAATTCAAGTATTCCAGAAATATTTGAAGAAACGGCTTCAGATATATTAGATAAATATAAGGGAGAAAAAATATTTGATTATTTTGTATCACATGTTGGAGATGATTTGAATTTAATATTATTACATAATAAAGGGGAAAATAATAGAGAAATACATCAAATTGCATTTGAAATATTTAAGAAAAATTCTGAAATTGCAAAAGAAATGAATTTATACGGAGCTGGTGGGGATTTATTAAAAGATGAATTTACTGGTTCATTAATTGGAATGGGGCCTGGAGTTGCAGAAATCGAATTTACATTAAGATCCTCGGAATCAATAGTTGTATTTGCTGCAGACAAAACAGAATCTGGAGCATTTAATTATCCTTTATCTCAAATGTTTGCAAACCCATTTAATACACCAGGTTTAGTAATTGATCAAAGCATGAGACCTGGATTTAGATTTGAAGTATGGGATTTATATAATCATAAAAGAATATATCTAAATTCTCCAGAAGAAATTTATGATTTATTATTATTAATTGGAACATCCGAAAGGTTTGCTATAAAAAGAGTATATCCAAGATCCGATAAATATCCAAAAGATGAACCTGTTGCAGTCTCTTCTACAGAAAGATTATATGAAGAGGCTGGTAGATATGCTGGAAAGGATGATCCGATAATGATTGTAAGAGCACAAAAAGGATTTCCTGCAGTAGGAGAAATATTAGAAGCTTTTTCATTTCCATATATGGTAAATGGATGGATGAGGGGATCATATTGGGGTCCTTTATTACCTGTAAGTTTAAAGAATGCAAGAGCCACAAGGTTTGATGGACCTCCAAGGGTAATTGCATTGGGATTCCAAGTAAAGAAAGATAAATTATATGGACCAGAAGATATGTTTGATGATCCAGCATTTGATTATACAAGAAATAAAGCATTGGAGATTGCAGATTATATTAGAAGACATGGTCCATTTGAGCCACATAGAGTATCCTATGAAGATTTACTAACAACCACAGTAAAACCAATATTAGATAAACTAATTCAAAGATTTGAGGATATAAAATAGGGAGGGCTATCATTTTTAAATATATTTTTTTTAACAATAATAAATGGGTCTTGAATATATATATGCAGTATGGTTACTACATGAAGCTAAAAAGGAAATAAATGCAGATAATATAAAAAAGGTATTGACATCAGTAGGTATAGAACCAAACGATGCAATGGTAAATGCTGTATTAGCAAGTTTACAGGGAGTTGATTTGGATAAAATAAGGGAAGAATCATTATCTATTGCTCCAGCACAAGTTACTCCACAGCAATTAGAGCAAAAGAAGGAAGAAGAGCAAGAAAAGAAGGTAGAAGAAAAGAAGGAAGAGCAAGCATTAGAAGGTTTATCATCATTATTTGGTTTCTAAAATTTATAAATTTTTATATATAATTTAATTTTAAGGTGACAGATTCAGATAAGATTTATAGAAGTATTATCTTAATAAAAAAAGAATTGATTAAGCTAGGAGAGGAAAAGGAAAATTTATACTCTAGAAAGAAGGTTTTATATAAAGAAAGAAAAGAATTGCTGGAAAAATTAAAGGAATTGAGAGGTAAGAAAGAGGAGTATAGTAAAATATTGGATAACTTAATGAATGAGAGACAAAAAACATTGGAAAAGTTAGAAGAATTAAAGAAAAAGCTGGATGAAATAAAGCAAGCAAGAAAAGATATATTTAAGAATAAAGATATTGCAAAAGATATAAATAAATATAAAAAAGAATTGGAAACATTGGAATATGTTTTACAGACAGAAGTTTTATCATATTCTCAAGAAAAGAAAATTTGGAATAGGATTAAATATTTAAGAAAACTTTTAGGTAAATATGAAGAAATATCTTCTGTTTTACAAGAAATTGATAAATTAAGGGAAGAATATAATGCTTATAGATCTAAGTTATCAATAATAGGTCAAAATATTAGAAAAAATATTGATGAAAGGAGGGTTATAAAAGAACAAATAAAACAGATAAAAGAAAGATTAACACAAATAATGAGCGAATATAATAAACTCAGGGAACAAATAAAACAAATAAAGGATAGAATAAGAGAACTTGAAGATAAATTAAATGAAGATTTACAAAGATATATAAGTCAGAGATTACAAAAACAAGCAGTTGAAATATCTGAAGAAGAAAAGAATAATATAATTGAAGAATATTCAAAGATACAACAAAAAATTATGAGTGGTTCTGAACTTTCAATGGATGAAATATTAGTAATGCAAAAATATGAATTATTAAAGAAAAAAGGTGCAATCTAATTATGAAAAATTATATCCAAAAAAATCTTTAGAAAGTTTAGGTTTATTTAGAAAAAAATGTAAAATTTGTGGTAGATATTTTTGGAATTTTGATAAAAATAGGGATATATGTGGAGATCATGAAAATTATGGTTTTATAAACAACCATGTTGGAAAAAAATTAAAATATAGAGAAGTATGGGAAAGCTTTTCAAAATATTTAAATAGAAGGGGATATGCAATAATAAATAGATATCCTGTTGTAGCGAGATGGAGGGATGATATAGATTTTGTAATTGCATCAATTGCAGATTTCCAACCATGGGTTGTAGAAGGATATACAGAACCACCTTCAAAAAAATTAATCGTTCCACAATTTTGTTTAAGGTTTAATGATGTAAGAAATGTTGGATTGACGGGAAGACATTATACAGGTTTTGTAATGATTGGACAACATGCATTTGTAAAACCAGAAGAATATGATATAAATCAATATTTTTTAGATCTATACTATTGGTTTGAAGATAACAATTTTCCAATGAATGAATTTATATTTCATGAAGATAAATGGGAAGGTGGGGGAAATGGTGGTACATCAATTGAATTCTTTATAAGAGGCTTAGAGGTTGCAAATCAGGTATATATGCAATATAAAATTATTAACAATGAATGGATAGAATTGGATAAATTGAAAGTTTTAGATATGGGAATGGGGCAGGAAAGGGTTGCATGGATTACAAATGGCACAAGCACATCATATGATATTGTATTTCCAAATACAATAAAATTTTTATTAGATAATATAAAATATGGAATTGATATAGATTTATTATCAAAGATTTCAATGTATTCTTCATTATTTGATTTTGAAAAAAATGATATAAAATCTTTTGAGGAATTTTTAAAGGAAAAGGGAATAGATCCAAAGAATAATATTGAAATAATGAGGGCAATATATTCAATTTCAGATCATATTAGATCATTATATATTGCAATATCTGATGGAGCACTACCTTCAAATATAGGTGGGAATTATAATTTAAGATTGATTGCAAGAAGGATGTTTTATTTTATTGATAAATATTTTGAAATAAATGATATAGAAGATTTTATAAGAAAATTATTGATAAAAATTTCTGAAGATTGGTATGAAGAAAAATTAAAGGAAAATATAAACGAAATTGTTGATATATTAAAACATGAATATGAAAAATATTTGGAAGTAAAGAAAAATGCCCAAAAAATTTTAAATAATTTAAAAAATATTGATACAAAGAAAATATTTGAACTATATACATCATATGGAATCTCTTTAGAAATTATAGAAGATAGGAATCCAAATATAAAAATAAATAGAGAAGAATTAAATAAATTAGTTGAAGAACATAAAGAAAAATCTAAAGAAATAAAAAAAGAAGAAAAATTAAATTTAAAATTAAATTATCTAGAAACATATGAATCATTTTATGAATCATGGAAAAAATATTATGATATCGGAAAATTAATTGGAATAGAAGATGAATATTTAATATTTGATAGAACTGTATTTTATCCAACAAAAGGTGGACAGGTAAATGATACTGGATATATATTTAATTTAGATGAAATAAAAAATTATTCAAGGGAAATTTTAAATAATTATGATTTTACATATTATGTAAAAGAAATATTAAAAGATTATTTAAACGGTAATAAAATTGAAGGATTTGAAAATTATTTCGCAAAAGTTATTGATGTAATTGAATATGAAAGAATAATATTACATAAAGTAGATAGGAAAATTAATTGGGATAAGAATTCAAATATTTTACAAATTATTGATAAAGATAGAAGATATAGGATATCAAGACATCATACTGCAACCCACTTATTAACATCTGTATTAAGAAAAATATATGGAAATCATATATGGCAATCAGGTGCTGAAAAAAATGAATATGAAGGAAAATTAGATGTTACACATTATAAAGTACCATCATATAATGAAATAAAATTAATTGAAAAAGAATTAAATAAAATAATATTAGAGGGAAGAAAAATAAATAAATTTTATTTATTAAGGAATGAAGCTGAAGAAAAGTATGGATTTATAATATATCAGGGAGGATTTATACCAGAAAAAAAATTAAGAATTGTTGAAATAGAAAATACAGATGTTGAAGCATGTTCTGGAACGCATTTGGATAATACATTAGAAATTGGATTAGTAAAAATAAAAAGTGTAGAAAAAGTTGCAGATGGATTGATAAGGTTTAGATTTGTTGCTGGTGATAGAGTTATAGAAGAATTTGAAGATTTTGAAGAAAAAATTTTAGATATAAAGAATAAATATAATATTGATATAAATAATTTAAATAATTATATTGAGAAAATAAATAAAGAAAGAGATGAATATAATAAAAAATTAAATTTAATATTAGATGAATATATTAAAAACAATATAAAGGATGGAAAATTATATTTAGAAACTAATTTATATATTTCTGATATAATAAAATATGTTTTGAAGTATAAAGATTTAATAAATGATATAAATTTAAAGTGTAAGGATGGAATAATTAATTTAAAAGAAGGAGAAAAGAAAGTTGATAAATTTTATATAAAGAAATTAAATTAATTTCTATAAGCGGCGGTGCCCGAGCGGTCAAAGGGGGTCGGTTTAGGTCCGATTGGATAAGGTCCGCCAGGGGTTCAAATCCCCTCCGCCGCATTGAGATTATATTTTTACTTATATATTTCAAGTATTTTAATATCTTTAGGAGCTACATTAGATTGCTTACATGAAATATTCCAGTCTTTACCAATAAAAATATATCAGCCAATTTCTCCATTTCTATTACTTTGATTATTTCTAAAATTGTATATAATAAACCTGAGTAGATCCTCCAAATTAGCTCTCCCTAAATTTATAGTATAAGATCTTAACTCTAAATTATTATTATTTAAAACGTCAAATCCGCAAGCACCCTCAACATACATCCCTTGTAGTTTATAATTTTTTCCATAAATTTTTTATTCGAAAGGCAATAATTAATTTATCTAAAGGTACATAATGTGGTATTTCTTTTGAATAAAAACGAACGGGTTGTTTACCTATTCCCAGTGGTAGAGTTGGTATTATAAATACCTTAGGATAATAATCTTTACCTTCTTCTTTTGCCTTTCTATATTTTCTTAATATTATTTTTGGAATTTCCTTTCTTGTTTGAAAAGTATAGAATTCAATTCTTCTTCTTTATTCAACATATATATGTATATTATATGAACTTTCATCTCTAGTTATATCATATACTCTTGCTCTAAATTGCATATATGTAGATATTTTATCATAATATTATGAAAAATTTTTATTACTATTTTTAGTAACATCATATATTTATAGATATGGACCCGCGGGGATTCGAACCCCGGATCTCTCGGACCGCAACCGAGAATTCTATCCATGCTGAACTACGGGTCCTATATATATTATATATTAGGTAGTATTAAATTTCCAAATTTTTCATATCTGTCTAATTTAAAAAATAAGCCAGCTAAATAGGATAAATATGCGTCATAAATATCTTTATATTTAAATACTTTTGAAAAATATTGATATTTTAATTTTAATATTTTTTCTACTGCTCTTGGAAATGTTTCATATACTTCTATATTCTTATTAATTTCCATTATTTTATTTTTTAATAAATTAGCCCTTTCATATAATAATTTCATCGATTTTAAAGATAATGGTAATGGTTTGAATCCATATTTATATAATAATTTTTCTTCTATCCTATATGGATATTCATAACTTAAAGGAGCATCAATAAATATATATTTAAATTTTTCATTTTCTATTAAATTTAATATTTCCTGATTTTTATTTAATATCCCAAATATTGGTTTTTTATTAAAGTAAAAATATCCAGTTTTATTATTTTCCTTTGCAGATAGATCTAAGCCGAGTATCATTCTCTATAAATAAATTTATATGATGTATCGTATATATCTTTTTCAAAATTCATTTTATCCAAATAATAATTTAATATTACAATAACCTGTGATGAAAAATAATTAATATCTCCCAAAGAAATCTTTATTACATCACTATCTATTTTTTTCTTTATGTCTTTTGGTATTCCTAAAAAATCTCCAATAATAAATACTGGATTTTCAATTTTTATATTTTCAATAAATCCCCCATCTTTATCTAATAAATATATGTTTTTTCCATTATTCTTATATCCATCCAATAAATCGAAAAAATCAACTTTATCAACATATATACCTGGGAATGGGTTTTTAATATTCTTTTTATTATACTTTTTCAATGATATTGATAATAATGTGGATATATCCTTTTTTGACCATGGGGTATTTATATCAGATTCTATTCTTATCAATCTTGGAGGAACAGGTTTTCCATTTAAATATAAATCAAATCTAATATTTTTTCTTAATCCATTTGATAGAAAAAAAGCATGTATAATTGAATTAATTGCTATATCCAATCTCCCAGAATAATATATATTTTTAAAATTTCCATCAGTTCTTATGGTATTTGAATAAAAAATAAATATTCTCATAATCAAATATTCAAATAAAATCTTATAAAAAATTAAATAATAATAAACTCTTATGAATAAATTAAAACTATTTGGATTATTAATTCTAATATTTAATTTTTTTAATACATACTCACAAAATTATTCATCAACATTGTTTAATATCCCAATAAATTCAATAAATATAAATCAATTAAATATATATAATCTAGGGCAGGGATCTTATGGTGATTTTTATATTTTATATCCAGGATATTATTTTTCTTACCCAATATATTCATCAAATCAATATTTAAATATATATTTTAATTCATCAATTCCTTTAAATTTTTATATAATGGACCAACAAGATTACCTAAATTTTCAATCTGGTGGGAACTTCAATCCAATTTATCAAGCATATACAAATTATATAAACCAAAGTATATATTTACCTTCAGGAAATTATTATGTAGTAATTTACAATAATAATGTACAAAATGCATATTATTATTTTACATATGGTTTAGCAAATCAGCCTGAAAATAATGTTTATTCTCCGATAGGAATTTCTGATTATGGTATATATATTAATAATGGAAATATTTATGGATATAATGTTACAACAAACGAAGTTATTGGGGATGTTTATTTAAATAGTTTTAGTTCATATGTTGATCCTTCATGTTCTAATAGTTTTTTAGGCGAAAATTCTGGTTCTATACAATTAAATGCTATCTTAGAATTAAGTAATGGTCAATATTATTGGCTACAAAATGTTTTATTAATAAATAATACTGGTGGATATTATGAATTTGCCGATAATATATGGAATTTTACTTCTTCAAATTATTATTTATTAGGTAATTTAATTAGAGGTAACGGAATAATAAGTAATTATGATAACGAATATTTTTATGTATATGAAACAAATAACTTTGTTCTGCAATATCCATTAAATGTATATTTAATAATTAATGTTACTCAAAATAATTCTTATCCAGAAATACAATTTGGATATAGTCTTGATGGACAAAATATAATTTGGTATGATAACGTTACATTATTAATTCCATCAAATGGTAATATAGTTATTTCTCCATATTTTACAGGTTCTAATAATATAGAAGATTTAGAATTAGTTTTTGGAGGACCCGGATACGGAACCTGTATATATATAAACAATATTAGTGGTTATTTGGGCTTATATTATTTATATAATAATCAATATCTTACTCTAGACCCATCAATATTTAATTATGGTATTAACACAGCAGAATATTCTTCAAATATTAATGAAAATATAATATCTCAAGGATTTGTAAGTTTATCTACAGGTACTTTTTATCCAGAATATTTAGGAAGTAAAAACATTTTAAATTATAATATATTAGTTTATTATTCTTTCAATAATTCATATATAAATTATCAATATCCTTTTGGGACAATTTTTAATATAGATATTCCAGTATATATTTATCAAAACGATACATTATATTTATTAAATAATTTAACAATAAATGGGGAAAATTATAACATTAATTATTCTCAACAGTATTTGAATATAAGTTTATTAGTAAATAACAATTATAATATATCTGCAAGCTATACAGAATATTATTTAGTTATTATAGATGATAATATTGGGATAAATTTCTCAATTTCTGGAAATTATCTAAATGAGACATATTATAATAATTTATATTCTCTTTATGCAAATAATTTATTGAATATTTACCTAAATCAAACATATAATTTCGGAAATTATCAATATTATTGTCCAAATAATATAACATTAAATATAAATACTACAGAAATTGTTGATATATCTGATTATTGCTATTTACAATATCAATTAAATATATCTTTCCCATTTAATTATACGATAAATAATAATACATATTCTGGAAATAATAGTTTTTATATAAATGCAAATAATAATGTAACCATATTAATAAATCCAATTAATTATATAAATAATCAGGAAAGATTGTATTGCAATAAAAGCAATATAACAATAAATATAACTTTTCCGATGAACATTGATCTATTTAAATATTGTATATATCAATATTTAGTTGCATTTTATACTCCATTTTTAGTAAACATCTCTATAAATAATTATATAAGTCTCTATGGAAATAAATCTATCTTTTTAAATAATGGAACTATGATAAATGTTTTATCATCAAAATATATTTATCCAGGATTCTTTTATAACACAATTTATTATGAAAATGGATACAATTATATTGTAAATCAACCACTAAATATTGTTATACAATTTAATAAAGAAATAGAATATAATTATTTAAATATTGGATTATTGATAGGAGGAATAACTGGAATAATAGTGTTAATATTATATATTTTATACTAATGGGACCGCCGGGATTTGAACCCGGGGCCACCGGTACCCCAAACCGACATCCTTCCAGGCTGGACTACGGTCCCAGATAAAATATATAGAAAAACTAAAATATATATGGAATAAATCTAAAAGTTTCTTTCATATATTCTTCATATTCCTTTCCAAACTTTTCTAACATATATTTTTCTTCTGGAATTACTTCTCCAACATATACCATTAATGATACAATAAAAGCTCCTAATATTCCTAATAAACTATATGTTACAAATCCAAGTCCAAAAAATATTATTATCTCTCCTAAATATCCTGGATGTCTTATATATTTGTATATACCATCTTTAAATATCTTTTGACCTTCAACAGTTCCAATAGATGGTAAATAATATTTTCCAAGGGTTGCTTCAGCAACACCTTGTAATATTAATCCTATTATAAATAATGCAAATCCAACATAATAACCTAGATTATAATTAAATAGCGAGAAATTATAATAATAATCTATTGATGCTAATATTACTATAAATGTCATTCCAACAAGTACATACAATATAAAACCTACCAAAGAATATAATTTTAATTCTATTATCTTTTCTCTTTCTTCCTTTATTATAATAAATGGCAATACTAATCCAACTATTATTTCTGATATTATAAAAAGAAATAGATATTCTTGTATGCCAAAGTTTATTATCATTTTAATATTTTATTGTTTTTTAAATATAAATTTATGTCATTGCAAGATTTGAAATTATGATATATAGTTAAAAATTCTTAATTTTGTAATACTAATGGTAAGGTTTACTATATGTTTTATATTATAGTTTGGGATTCTATAGAACTTAAAACCTAGGAATAGTTATGATATTGGTGTATATGTTGTTGTAATTGTAGCTGAGTATGATATCGTTAATATGTTACTTGGGTTGTAAATAGCTATTATGTATAGTCCTGGACCAACTGAGACTTGGTCATTTATATATGTACCCTGATCATAGAGGTAGTATGTATATGAGTAACCCTCAGCAGCTTGTATTAGATTATATAAGTCAAGTACATAGACTTCGACGGGGCTTGATGCAGATATTGTTATGTATATTGTTCCTGAGAATCCGTTTGGTACAACAACCCACGGATGTACAAAGTAGCTTGGTGGTAATGTACCATCACTAATATTATCCTGTCCTAAGAATGTGAGTATATTAGAATAAGTATTATTTAAATTATTGTATTGACTTTGGAGATTAGAATATTGGCTCTGTAATGTTTGATATTGGTTTTGTAAGTTGCTGTAACTTTCTTTTATGGTTGTGTAATTAGATTCAAGTAGGTTATATTGTGCTTGTAATGCTAGATATAGACTCTGTAAATTACTATAAATTGTCTTTAGATTTGTATAATTAGACTGGAGATTAGAATATTGGCTCTGTAATGTTTGATATTGGTTTTGTAAGGTAGAATAATTAATTTCAAGGCTTGTATAGTTTGTATAGGTTGTAAGCCATAGTACCGCGAATATTGAAACTGCTACAGCCAAAATAATTAAAATAATCAGATATGTCCTAACTGACTTCATACAAAATAGTACTAAATAAAATTTTTAAGTATTATTAAAGTTATATACTTTAATTGTCTGTATATCTTGACTGTTATGTTTATACCTGATAGCTGGATATATAACAACCAAATCTATGACCCAGTAATAGCCAGCGTGTTAGGTGTTGTTGGTATATATACTATTGTTACATTACCATTAATATATGTGTACTGAGCATTTGGCAATACATTACTAATGACTAAATAGTAACCACTATTAGCTAGTTGGGCTGTATTTAACATAATCTCTGTGTTAAATGTTGACGATTCACTACCATAGTAATATGCAGGGCCTATAAATGACCATGCTTCTTGTTGGTATAGACTTTCGAAGTAATTAAATTGATCTGGTGTGAATAAAAATAATTCAACAGGGCTTGTTGAGGTAATATTTACAAATAATTCTGCATATTTACTGTTTGTTGGTAAGTTATATTGTATTGGTAAATATGTATAATACTGGGGAGAAAGACCTTCATTAATCGTTGAAACTGTAATTGTTGTAGGTCCACTGCACCAATTGCTTAGTTCAATTACCAACCATGTACTATTTTCAATCTCTACTGAGCATCCATATGACTGAAAGTACTGTGGTACATTTATGTTTGGACCAGGTATCTCAGTTACTGGACATGAACCGATAATTGCATAAGTTGGTCCGTATCCAATATAATATCCATAATATGTATAATTGCTATCTATTAAACCTTCCCAATGGATCGGAGCCTCTGATTGTAGGATCTGTACATAATCTTTTGGATTATAACCATCTGGATATAATACTTCCTCACCAACTGATAAGAAATCTTGATACTGACTTAAGTATTCATTATAATCCTGATCAAAACCATAATGACTTATTGCTGGATTTTGAACCATTGTTTCAAACCTAATATTGGCAAAGTTGTCTAACCAAGGACAATATTGTAATGGAGGAGCACCAGTTGATTGTCTATATTGATTTACAATACTAAAGAATTGGAAAACCCATGTTGAATTTATTATAGGTTGTGTGTACATGATTGTTGATTGTATGGTTGCTGAAATATTGTTAATGCTTGTTTGTAAGATTTTTAGTATTTGTTTTATATATGATGGATTGTCAATTACTATAAGTATTATTAATAAAATTATTATGACACGAGCAATAATTTTAATAATTCTATTCCTCTTAGGTTTGCTCCCACTTACATTATTATATTTATAATTATTATACCAGTGCTTATGCCTACGAAATCTATTATCATTTCTATGATGATTATGTCGTGTATAAACAATTAGTAATGATCTAATTATTTTTTTAATATTTAAGAATATTTTGCTTATTAACATCTTAAAGTTTTCTGCAATTATTTGTAAATAATTTCTTCTTATTAAGTATTTATTGCTGCTTAAATTAGTAATATTAATAATAATAGCAGATAAAATATTGTCTTTATGGTTTAAATAACTATTGTTAATAATCTTATCCCACATTAAGTAATTATAATAAAAAAATATATAATATTTTTCTAATGAAAATTAAATGAAAAACTGGTGCCACCGCCGGGATTTGAACCCGGGGCCTCTACCTTACCAGGGTAGCGCTCTACCGCTGAGCTACGGTGGCTATTTTCCAATCTTCTTTGATATAATATTTATATATTGTGGATTTATACTATAAATATATTCATTATTATTTACTTCTCTTATTAATATACCCTGTTTATGCATTTTATTCAAATATTTTGATACAGTATTCCTTGGAAGATTTAATATTCTTGATATTTCTCTTGAAGACATCTTATTTTTATATAATATCTCTAGAATTCTTTTTTGTGTATTTGACAATCTTATATTATCTCCCAGATTCTTTATTTCTTCTATTTCTTTATTTATATTATTTATTCCCTCCTCCAATAAATTATTTAATTCAATAAATATCTGCCTAACATTATTATTATTCTTTCTTATTAAATTTCTCAATATTTTTTCATCTATATTTACTTTTCCCTTTAATTTTTTATTTATTAATTTTAATATTTCATCTTCTGGAGGAAATTTCATTTCAATCTTTCTATATAATCTATTTAAGAAAGATAAGGTAGCATTCATTATTTGTGGGGATGGTTGGATTAACATTATTGAATGGACAATCTTATTATCATATAAATATTTTAGTTTTTTAGATAATTCTTCTGGAAAATTATAATATTCATCTAATATTAATACTATAGGTAATTCATTTTCAAATTTAAAGAATAAAAACTTAATATATTTACTTTTTTCAATTATATAATTTATATCTTTATCCTTTTCATATTCCCCATTTATATATACTATATTATAATCATCTGATAGATCTTTTTTAATTTTAAATGCTAAAGAAGTTTTTCCAGAACCAATCGGACCATATAATAGAAATATTTCGCCGTTTATTATAGAATCATTTACCTTTTTTATTATATCATCTACTCCTACCAAATCTTCATTTGGTCTTATATCTAAAGGATTCTTAGAGAACCCATATTTTTTCCACCACATCTTATTTTATATTATTTAATAATTCTATATAAGTTGATATTGACCATAATTGATGTAGAGCCCCTGCTGGTTTTAATTCGTATGCACTAGATCTTTCTGGTAATGTTCCTATCATTTTTATTAATCTTTCATCAGATTTCATAATACTTTTTATTATATTTCCATACTTTTCCTTATTTAAATTATATAAATCTATAGCAGCAATATTATTTACAAAAATCCATGAATCTCCATTATGGATTGACTTTCCCTCATTTTTAAAATAATTATCCTCATTACTATATGGAATAAATTCTTTATCAAATATAGATAAACTACTAATTCCTCCCCATTTTAGATATAAATGAGTTAATGAATAATCAAAAATATTTTCCCACTCATAATTTGAAAAAATCTTTGGATAAAAATAATAGGATAAAAATACATTGCATCTTATCTTTTTATTTTTTATATCATCATATAATGAATAATCTGATAAATAATTCTTTCTAATTGAATCCCTTATTTTTTCCAATTTTTCTTTATATTCATCTTTCTTTGTATAATTATATAAATTATCATATGCATTTGCCATCAAGAATTGTATTTCTATCGAATAAATTCTATTTAATGTATCCATCCATGTTTCATTTGGATATGCTTTAAATAAAAATAATTTTTCATCTAAATAATTTTCTTCAAATAATTTCAACTTTTCAATTATATTATTTATTAATTTGTCAAATATTTCTTTTTCAAACAAATCTTTAAATTGAAATAATCTAAAAATATATAATCCAATTCCATCAGAATTTCCAGCATTTTCATTTTTTATATTCTTTAATCTTCCATCTAGCAAAAAATAATTTGAATATTCAATTAACTTATTTTTTACAATATCTTTATTAATATAATATAATCCTTTTAATGAAATTAATAAATCTCTACCCCATTCTTGAAAATACCATGGAAAACCTGCAGAAATATTATTATCATAAATAAAAGATAATAATCTATTTTCAATCAAATCCTTTCCATTTAAATTTTCTTTATCATTTTTATATATTATTTCTAATTCTTTCGCATAAAAAGAAAATGGTAAATATATATATCTTTCAAATGGAGGTGATTCTCTATATAAATCATAATTATAATTTACCTTTATCCATTTATTTAATTCTTCATAAACCTCAAATCCTTTTATTACTATTTCATAGTTTAAATCCCCCTTATTAAATTTTACTTTTACATAATCCTTACTTTTTTCATTATTATATATCCTTCCCCATTCATCTATATCATATAAATATCTTATATCGAAATAAACATTCAACGTAGAATATTTGTTTGTTTTATATATTAATTTATTATCTATTAACTTATATTCTTCCCATCCATTTTTATATATTACTTTTAGATCATTATAATCTTTTAATATTACTTTTTCAATTTCATTATAATTTATATCCTTATTTTCTATTTTTTCTATTATTTTGATAAAATTGTTATTATAATATTGTAATAAACCAAAATATCTACTGTTATATAGTAAAGGTAAAAACAAAAAGGAACCTTTATTATTTATAACAGCATAATCAAAATTTTCCAATTCAATTTCCTTTTCCATACAGATATTTTTGTTAAAAGATTTATAATTATTATTATTTATTTTTTAATTATGAAAATACTATTTTTATCATGGGGGGTGTTTCCCCAAAAAGGTGGTGGATTAGAAAAAGTAACATACTATTATTTAAAATATCTTGATTATTTCAATAACAATGTTTATTTGTTTATTTTAAACTTGACCGATGATGTAAAATCTTTTTGGAATAATAAATTAAAGAATTCAAAAATCTTTGGATTGAATATGAAGGTATATCAATCATATATAGATTATTTTAAATATGAATCTTTTACATTATATAAAAGGAAAATTATAGATTATAAAAAGGCAGTAATTGAATATAAAGATAGAATATTAGATTTATTGAAGAAAATGAAATTGGATTTTGACATTATATACGCGTATGACTGGTTAACTGCTTTAGCAGGTATAGAAATAAAGAAAATATACAAAAAACCATTGGTTGTTCATTTTCATTCTTTAGTATATGATAGAGTTGGAGGGAATCCAGATGTATTAAAATATTTATATGATTATGATTATGGAATAGAGTTAGAAGCTTGTAAATATGCAGACAAGATTATAGTAGTAAGTAAAAGAGAAAAAGATATATTGGTAAAATATTATAATTGTGATGAAAAGAAGATTGAAGTAATATATAATGCTCCAGATGATGATTTTAATATAAAAGAAAAAATAAGTAGTAAAATAAAAGAGAAATATAAAATAGTATTATATCTTGGGAGAATGACAATGCATAAGGGTCCAGACTATTTATTAAAAGCAGCTAAAAAAGTTTTAGAAAAAAGAAAAGATGTATTGTTTATATTTGCCGGAACTGGAGAAATGTTGGAACAATTAATAAAAATGGCTGCAGATTTAAATATATCAAAAAATGTAATATTTACTGGATGGATTGATGATGATTTAGCAGAATATTTATATTCAATAGCAGATATATTTGTTTTACCATCCGTATCAGAACCTTTTGGTTTAACCCCATTTGAAGCTTTAAAATATAAAGATTTTATTATAATATCAAAACAAACAGGTGTATATGAAGTATTAAAGAATGCATTGGCAATTGATTTTTGGGATGTAAATAAGATGGCAGATTATATATTAGCATTATTATCTTATCCAAGATTGGGAGAATATGAGATAAAATTATGTTTGGATGATATAAAAAATTTATCTTGGAAAAATTCTGTAGAAAAACTAATTTCTATTTTCAATAGCCCGGCTTAATTCCAAATCTTTTAGAATATTCATATATGATATAAAAGAATCATATGGGGTTGCAAAGGCCTCTTCTCTAAAATATTTATGTACATCTCCATCACTATTATACTTTAAACTCATATAATAGAAGTTGTCTGAAGTTGATAAATATCTTAATATATTTATTATTTTTTCATCATTATTATATTTTTTATATAATTCTCTTAAATAATCTAAAGCTTCTCTTTGTATACTATCTCCAATCCATGCAGATAGGTCTCTCTCAATATCAGCCCATGATATTAATTCAGGAATATTTAATTCATCCTTATAATTAAATTCTTCTATAGCTTCAGTTATATTATATGTTTCAAAATATTTTTCTTTTCCAATATATTCAAATAAATTATTCCAAAATTCAAATATTCCAGATTCTTTCCATATATGTTCTCCAATTGTTTCAAAATCCATGAATATATTTATTATATCTCCCGGAGTACTCTTTAACCATAAATAATATTTATCTGCAGTTAATGGATATTCTGACCAATTCTTATTTGTAAATCTAAATCCTATATCATCAGATAATCTATAATTTCTTAATAATAATCTTAAATTATTTATTTTTAATTTATATACATAATTTGGACTCCTATTTCCTAAAATTTTTTCAGTTCCCTCAGTTAATGCAACTTTATATCCTAAAGAATATATAATTTCTCCAATTTCATTATTAAATACAAGTTCAAAGTTTCTGAAGCTTCTAGATTTATAATTAAATATTTCTTTTATTTTCTTTTTATGCAATTTTATTTGGTTAATAAATTCATCTTTATCAATTAAATATGCCAATGAATGATAGTAAGTTTCCGATACAATTTCTACATTTCCAGTATCTACTAATTTTTTCCATAATTCCAAAATTTCTGGATGATATAATTCTAATTGCTCAATTAATGTTCCAGAAATTGAAAATGATACTTTTATATCATATTTTGTAATATTATCATATATCATTTCTAATGCTGGTTTATAACATTTATATAAAACCCTATCTAATATTCTTCTATTTAGATCATCGTTGAAATAATTTTTTGATCCAATATCAAAAAAAGAATAATATCTTATTCTTCTTGGTTGATGTGCATGGAAATAAAATACAATGCCTGTCATAAATATTTTTTAAAGATATAACAATATAAAATTTAATATGATTGAAGTTGATGATGAAAAACAATCATTTATCACTATTGATGGACAAAAATTATATGGTCTTCAAGATTTATTAATTTGGCTATACAATGCAGATCAAGATAAATTTAATTATCATAAAAATCATTTTCCAGAATGGATAAAAAATTCATTAAAGGAGGAAAGTTTATATGAAAAAATAAAGGAAGCAAAAGATAAGGATGAATATATAAAGATTATAGGAAATTTCTTAAAAGCTCATGAAATATATGTAAAGAAAAAAATTTCAAAAGAAGAAGCTGAAGTAAAATTTTCAAAATTATTGGGATTATGATAATATCTTTTATATCATTAAAGGGTGGAGTTGGAAAAACTACATTGGCGAATAATCTTGCAGCATATTTAAAAAAGGAATATAATTATAAAGTATTGATAATAGATACAAATGGGATTTATTCTTCGAATTTAATATTTCTAAATAATGAAAAATTCTTTGGAAATAAAATATATCAAGGAATAAAGATATTGCCATACTTCCATTTAAAAATTATAGATAATTTAGATTTTAGTATTAATGATATAAATTATTTGAAAAGGTATTATGATGTAATTATTTTTGATGTACTTCCAAATATAAATTATATATTAAGTATTGAGAAAATATCGGACATAAATTTTTTAGTAATAAATCCCGATTTCTATTCTCTATATGTAAACAAAAAATTATATGATCTTTTAGATAAAAATAAGGTTAAAATATTATTAAATAAATATGATAAGAGTATTGAAATAGATTTTATAGAGGATGTATATAATAAAGAAGTATATGCAATTATTCCAATAATTAAAGATTTTATTAATTATCTATTTCAATATCAACCAATTGCATTTTATAATGAAAAATCAAAATCATTGAAATATATAGATGAACTGGCATATTGTATAACTGGTAATAAAAGGAAGAGAAGTATATTTGATATTATATTTAGATGATATTATTTGAACAAGCCTGGGAAGTATGTAATAAAGTAGGTGGAATATATACTGTAATATATACTAAGTCAAAATATATAAAAGAAAAATATAAGGATAAATATTTTTTGATTGGTCCATATAAAAATAATTCAGAATTTATTGAATTAGATCCTCCAGATTATATAAAAGAAATAAATTATCAATTGGATGGAATTAAGATACATTATGGATATTGTAATATTGAATCAAAACCAAATGTATTTTTGATAGAATTTTATGAATTTTTTAATAAAGAAAGAAATCTATGGAAATATAAATATTGGGAATGGTATAAAATAGATTCTCTAAATTCAGACTTCACTTTTGATGAACCATTATTATGGTCTGTTGCTGTTGGTATATTTTTAGAAAAATTGGATAAATATTTTAATGAGAAAAAAATATTAAATGCACATGAATGGTTGTCCGGTGGTACAATATTATATATAAAGAAGAATAATCTAAATTATAAAACAATATTAACAATTCATGGAACAGTTATTGGAAGAACATTATCTGAAAGAAATGTAAATGTAGAAAATGCGTTGAATATAATAGATCCTGATAAAGATTCATATAGATTGGGAATAAATTCAAAGTATCAATTGGAAAAACAGTCAATATTGAATTCTGATATATTTACAGTAGTGTCAGATAATTTGGGAGAGGAGGCATATAAAATATATAAGAGAAAGCCAGATTATATAACATACAATTATATAAATGTAAAAGAAAAGGAATTATTTAATTATTATAAAATTTCAAAGGAATGGATGGATGAATTTTTAACATGGTACTTTTATCCATATTATAATTTACCAGAAAAATATTTACTAATATATACTATTGGAAGATATGAACCATATAATAAAGGTTTAGATATATTTATTGATTTATTGAAATATTTAGATGAAAAAAGATTAAATACCATTGCATTTATTTTTGTTCCTTATAATATTAAAGGACAAAATAATGATATAATTAGATCTTATAAAGAATATATTAAATTGAAGGAAAGTATAGAGGAAAGTATTCATTTAATTATTAGATCTTTATATAGTGGAAAAAATATATTGGATAAATTAGATAGGATAAAGAATAAAAATCCACCAATATGTACTCATGATGTAGAAAATAATATTATAATTGAAAAATTAAGAGAAAACAATTTAAATAATGATAAAAATAATTATGTAAAAGTTATATATGTTCCAGTTTATCTTGGAAATGATATTTTATTTAGTTTAGATTTGGAATATATATTACCAGCATTTGATTTTGGTATATTTTTATCAAGATATGAACCATATGGATATACACCATTAGAAGCATTGAATAATTTTGTTCCAATTGTTTTATCTAATAAAACTGGATTTTATAGAAACTTAGTAAATAAAAACATAAATCATGAATATATAATTAATGTAGATCCAAACAATTTAGATAAAGAAATTATATATAATAAATTTTTACAATATTATAATTTAGATCTATATGGTAAAATGGAAATAAAAAAGCAAATGTATGAAATATCTAAGAAATTTGATTGGAAAAATAATATAAACGAATATATAAATATTTATGATTCTATGTAATAATTTAAAAGTAATAAAAGCAAATCTTTATATATGACATCATTTGCGGATTTTATAATAAACGTAGTAAATATATTAGGAATAAATTTAATATTTGTTTTTCTATTTTATTTTGGAATATTATATTTTCTAATAAAATTCTTAATGGATAATATCGGAAAAAAAGACGAAAAAGGAGGGAAAAAAGATATAAATAGCACATTATCATTTATTATATCCATTTCTGCATCATTATTGTTAACAACATTTACTGGTTTTGTATTATATACACAATATTTTATAGCTTTTACAGTATCAATGATCTTAGTATTCTTTTTCTTCATACTTTTAGCATCTTTCTTAACAAATGGTAAAATATCTGAATTAATAGAAAAAAGAATATTTTCGAGTGAAGGAAGGCCAATTAGTGCTAGATATATACCATTGATAATAATAATATTTATTATTCTATTTGCTTTATTAGCTATGTATTATACATATCAAAGTTATTTTTTATCAATAACTTTCGGCACATCTCCACTAGCTCAGACTTATATAGTAACTTTTAATCCTTATATATTGTTTGCAATGATATTTTTTATTCTAATAGGAATATTTTTGATATTCTCTGGTGCCAGTGTTAGTTCTGAAGGTGGAAAAGGACCTGAAAAACAGGGCGGAGATAAAGGAAAATCCTAATAATTATTTTTTTATTTCTTCAACTATACAATCTTCTCCACACAATTTTCCTATATCTGAATAAAATTCTGATAATAATCCAATTGGGATTTCCAATATTGCTTCATAATTTTCACCCCAATTTTCTTTTATAATTTTATATTTATTCTTTATTATTCCAATTATCTTGAATCTATTTGGATATACTATAAATTTTATATTTATATATTCTATCTTTAATGGATATTTCTTTCTTATTTCTTTTAAAACTTCTTCAGCCTGTTTTTCTACTGGTTTATTTATATCTACATTATATTTTACCATTTCAAATAATTCTCTTGATCTTTCATATGTTAATGGCATGTTATTTTTACTATCATATGCTATTCTTCTTATATATTCAATAATCTGTTTTTTCTTTTCTTCAATTAATTCTCTCTTATATTCGGTTGGTAATGGAATATCGGAATTTTCCAATATTTGTTTAGCAACTTCAAGAATATCTGTAGTTCCAAAAACCCTCTTTAAAGATTCGCTTGATGCCCTTTCCCCTTTTTTAGAATCTTTAAAAATTTCTTCTACAGCTAATACTTCTCTTATATCTTTTATTTTCCCTTCTTTGTATTCAAAAGCCTTTCTTAAATATAAAATTATTTCAAAATTATAACCTTCCTTTTTATATTTTATACTTATTTCTGTATCTTTATCCTTCATATAATTCTCTTACTTCATGATTTTCAACCGTTTTAACTTTTTCACCTTCCTTTACATATGATAATATTAATCTCTCATATGCAAAATTATTTCCCAAATATTCTTTTAATACATCTATTCCAAATTTAATTGCCTCATTTAGATCCATCTCTTTATATCTTTCTTCCAATATTGGTGTAATTTTGTCTTCACCCTCCCCAATTACAACAGCCTTATATCTATAGAATATTCCGGATGGATCTAATGAAAATAACTTTGGTTCACCATCTTTATCTATTCCACCAATTATTAATGATACAGCAAAAGGTCTTACTCCACCAAATCTTGTATAAGATTGCATTATATCACTCATTTCTCTTACTAATAGTTCTATATCTATTTGTTTTCCATATTGTAATTTATGTTGTTGAGCAATTTCCCTTGAATAATCTATTAATACTCTACCATCTGGTATAAATCCAGAGAATGTTCCAATTATATGATCGTCAATTTCCATAATCTTTTCAATAGAATCCGTTATAATTAATTTGCTTGGAATTTTTTTATCTGCAATTATTAATATACCATCTGTTGTACATATTCCAATTGCCGTTGATCCGGCTTTTGCAGCTTGTTTCGCATATTCTACTAATATTAATTTTCCTTCTGGTGAGAATATTGCCCATCCTCTATCTATTGGTCCAAATTGTCCAATATCAGTTTCCATAAAGATAAAGTTTAAGATATATTTAAAAAAGATTTTGCACCTTTTAATGTTTTAAATATTTTAAAATTTTTTATATTTTGTAAATATAATAAAAAAATAATTTTATACGAATGTTTTTTGTTTATAGACAAAATTATCCTATTATTTATTTCTATTTTATTTAAATGTAAATCATAATAATCTATATATCCAAAATATTTAATAAAATCTTTTTTTAATTTTTCTTCATCAAAAAAATCTATTAAAATATATCTATTTTTAATTTTTAGCGCCTTTGGTAATATTACCATTCCTCAACATCATTCATCTTTGCTTCAATATCTTTAAGATTTAATTTTTCTAACATTTCCTTATATCTATTTCTTATTGTAACTTCAGTTATTCCAGCAACTTCTGCTATATCTTTTTGTGTCTTTTGTATTCCATGTTTTACACATGCTAAATATATTGCAGCTGCTGCAACCCCCGCCGGACCTCTACCAGCAGTTATATCAGATTCTTTTGCTTTATTAACGATCTCTATTGCTGTAGATATAACTTCTGGTGGTAAATTTAATAATGATGAAAATCTATGTACATATTCTGTAACATCTATTGGTTGTATTTTTATCTTTAATGCCTGTAATAAGTGTTTATATGTTCTTCCCAATTCTTTTTTATGTATATTTGATGCTTTAACTATTTCATCTATTGTTCTTGCAACATCATGTATCCTACATGCTATATATGTACATGCAGCAATAACTGTTTCTACAGATCTTCCCCTAATTAATCCTTTTTCAACAGCATCTAAATATAATTTCAATGCTGTTTCTTCTACTTGTTTTGGCAATTGTAAGAATGAAGAAATTCTCCTTAATTCTTGTTGTGCTAATTTTAAATTTCTTTCATAAGAACTTGTAGATCTTTGTTGCCATTTCTTTAATTTTCTTGATAATGTTATATCTTCATCTTTTGATTCTGCCTTTCCAATTTCTGTTGATATCATACTTGGTATATTTGTATACCTCATTGCACTACCGGTTCTCGATAATTTTTCTGCATCTTCTGAATTTATTGTCCTATATTCCTTTCCTAGATATGGAACTTCCTCAATTACATAACCACATTTTGCACATACTAGCTCCGCTGTCTTTTCATTGTATATAAATTCTGTACTTCCACATACTGGACATTTCAATTCAGGATTTTTTATAAGCTTTTGGACCATAATAAATTTTTAAATATTATGTTTATAAAGTTAACTTTTTAAGCATTATCAATTTTTTACTATTAATCAATGAATGTGGTCCTTAATAATCTTTATATCATTTTGTTAGAACATCAAATTGCTTTCTTATCCATATTATAGAAAATATGGCTAAAGAAAATATTATTACTTCTATTGGGCTAAATATTATTGAAAATATTGGCAATAGGGCAATAGTTATAATAGATGAAACATAAAATGGTATATTTGATAATATTAATATATCTCCAATAAATTTATTTGAATATACATATCCCATTCTAATTGATAAATATGGAGATAACAATATTCCTATTGGTATTATTGATGTATATGTAAAGAAAAATAAGAAATTAAAGAAATAATAAACAAATCCATACAATATTGTTGAATAAGATGATATATACTTTATTGATGAATAAACTATCCATAATATTATTGTAGAAATTAAAAATATCCTTAATAATTCATCATTTCTTACTTCTATATTTTTACTTCTTCCAAGCCTTTTATATTCTATTACTATTGGTTTCATAGAAAATACTACTGGAACAAATAACCCAAGTGTAATTATTGATATTATAATTGTAATTATATAACTTAAATTATGTCTCTTTATATATGTAAAGTTTAATTGTTCACTCTTTGATCTTTTTATCTTTAATTGTTTTATATAATTATAAAAGAATAATATCACAAAAAGAGATATTATAAAATATAAAAACAAGTTATTTCTAAATATAAAGAATAATATTATTTCTAAAATAATTAATAAATAATAAAAAAATGCATAAGATTCCTTTTTATAAAACAATATTTTTAATTCTACAATAACATTATCTAAATAAATATATAAACCATAAAATGATGAAACTAAATTAAATATAAATAAAAATATAAAGTATGAAATTATTGTATAAATTATTGAGAAAAATAAATTAGCTAATCCAATAAATAAATTATCCCAATGATTAAAGGATAGGAAAAAACCTACAATTATTAAATAATATATTACTCTTCTATCTATTTTTATATATTCAAACATATTTTACCTTTTTATTTTTTAACTTTATAAAATATATTATGTCTGAAAGTACCATAATATCAATAAAGGACCTATATAATATATTCAAATTTAAGACTACAGAAGAAATAAATGTACCTGAAAAGATATCAAAGCAAATTATTGGACAAGATAAAGCATTGGATATAATTAAAAAAGCTGCTAGACAGAGGAGGCATGTTTTATTGATAGGGGATCCTGGTACTGGTAAATCTATGCTAGCACAAGCATTGGCAGAAATATTATCACAAGATAAAGAACAAGTTAGGAATTTAGAAGATATATTGGTGTTCCCGAATCCAAATGATGAATACCAACCAATAATAAAAACAGTACCAATGGGAATTGGTAAAAAAATTGTAGAAGAAATGAGGAAAAGGATATTGGAACAAACAAAAATTTTCCAATATTTCTATATTTTATTATTACTTATATCGGCATTTACTCCAATGTACTTTTACTATGAAGGAAATTATATAATGGCCGGTGCAACATTTATTGGATTCATGATTTTAATGGCTAGTTTATCATTTTCTTTCCAAGTAATGCAAAAGCAAATAATGAAAAATATACCAAAATTATTGGTAGATAATTCAAACAGAACTTTTGTACCATTTGTAGATGCTACAGGTGCATTTGAAGGTATGTTATTTGGAGATGTATTACATGATCCATTTCAATCTGGAGGTCTTGAAACTCCAGCACATCAAAGGGTAATTGCTGGTGCAATACATAAGGCAAATAAGGGGGTATTGTTTATAGATGAAATTGGAACATTAAGACCAGAGGTTCAGATAGAATTATTATCTGTTTTACAAGAAAAGAAATATCCAATATTTGGAAGATCTGAGAGATCTGCTGGTGCAATGGTAAGAACTACACCAGCTCCTGCTGATTTTGTATTAGTAGCAGCTGGAAATTTGGAAGCATTAGAAAAATTGCATCCAGCATTTAGATCAAGAATAAGAGGATATGGGTATGAAGTATTTATGAATTCTGAAATATTATTTACAGAAGAAAATGCAAATAAATTTGTCCAATTTGTTGCGCAAGAAGTTAAAAAAACAGGCAATATACCACATTTTACAAAAGAGGCTGTTATAGAAGTTATAAGGGAAGCTCAAAGAAGATCTGGAAGAAAAATTTATTTAACATTAAGATTAAGAGATTTGGGAGGATTAGTAAGATTGGCCGGAGATATTGCAAAAGCAAAAGGAAAAAAATATGTTGAGCCTGAAGATGTCATAGAAGGAAAGGAAAAGGCATTAACAATTGAAGAGCAATTATCCCAATATTATATTGAAAAAAGGAAAGAATATCAAATAATAAAAACTGAGGGATATGAAATTGGAAGGGTAAATGGGTTGGCAGTAATTGGATCAAGGTTATATTATTCAGGATTGGTATTACCTGTTGAGGCGGAGGTTGTACCTGGAGAGGCTAGTAGAGAAATTGCTGCTACCGGAAACTTAGGAAAAATTGCAAAAGAGGCAATAGTAAATGTATCTGCAGTAGTAAAAAAGAAATTTGGAGAAGATTTGAAGAAATATAAGGTTCATGTTCAATTTTTACAAACATATGAAGGTGTAGAAGGAGATTCAGCTTCAATAACTGTTGCAACTGCAATAATATCCGCATTAAAGAATTGGCCAGTAAGACAGGATTTGGCAATGACAGGTTCTTTATCAATAAGGGGAGAGGTATTACCTGTTGGGGGTGTAATAGCAAAAATAGAAGCTGCAATAGAATCCAAATTAAAAGAAGTTATAGTACCGGAGGGTAATTATAATGATATACCAGAAGACTTATTTGATAAGATAAAAATAACGCCTGTAAAAACAATAGATGAAGTTATAGAAATTGCAACTGGTAAAAAGATTTAAAAAATTTTTTATGAATGAATTTTTATGAAAAAGATATATTTATTATCATTTCTTTTATTTTCTATATATTCAATTTTTTCTCAGGGGTATAATATATTGCATTCAGAATCTTTATATAAACCAGTAACCTTTTTAGGTATAAATTTATCTGATAATAATTTATCTGTAGGTCAAACATTATACTATAATGTTTATATAAATTATAGAGATATTTATTATATATCAAATGCATCATTAGTAATTCAAATAATACAAATAAATGATAATAATAATATTTATCCATTTCAATTTACATCTGATAATGAGGTATATGAATATGTAATAAAAAATATATATTTACAACCTGGAGAATCTTTAAATATACCATTAAATTATACAATTCCAGATAATTTACCTTCCGGATATTATTATATTGTTGCATATTTATATACGCCTTTAAGTGAAATAGATGGTTTGCCCTTTATATATTATCCAGGAGTATACCAAGAATTCTATATAAATAACTCAAACAATGTTCCAGAAATTTATATTATTAAAAATGATACATATTTAAGTTCTTCCTCTTTATATACATGGGGTAGCATATTATCATCATCTGGATATTATTATTATTCATTAAACGGACCCTCTGGATATGGTGTTTCAAATTATATTAATTTAACAGTTGGTATATATTCAAGTATAAATACAAATGCTACATTGAATATTTTAATATCTCCATGGGATGATATTTTATATAATCCGGTATACAATTATACTGAGGATATACAATTAAATGAGGGGTATAATATAATAAATATTCCATATATAAATGTTGCAACATTTAATCCAAATGCTTATTCATTAATAATAACTTTATTATATAATAATCAAACAGAATCAATATATAGATTAAGATTTATTGTTTTAGGTCCAACAACAAGATTAGATGGTGTTTATTTACAAGGTAATGGAAATTTAACATTTATAGTAGCACCATCTCCAGATCATTATACATATCCAGTTACTCCGAATGTAGTAGCAGAAGTTTATTCAAATACATTGGGATTTAATGAAAATATATATTTAGGAAATATAAGCTGGAATAGTACTCAATTTACTTATGTGAATTTACAATTACCATTGAATTCTACTAGATTTGATTTATGTATAAATCTATATTCTAATAATAATTTAGATTATGGATATTGTACATATTATATTTTAAATCAATCAAATACTTATGGTATTCCAATAAATAATTTAATTTATGTAAATTATACAAATAATTATTTCTATATATGTTCAAATATTTCTGGAATATTAAATATAGGATATAATTCTGAATCAAACATAATATATAGTACAAATATAAATAATAATTGTTTAAATTACACATTGGGTAATGGGGTTTACTATATTTCTTTCTATTCATCTCAATATTCAAATCTATGGATAATAAACAATACAGTAATACAAAATAATAATATAAGTACAAGTAAAACACAGCCAATAAATAATGTGCAAAACAATTATAATTATCCAAACTATTATTTGGTAATATTAATAATATTTATTGCAATAATATTATTTATAGTACTGAGAAAGAAAAAATTATTTATCTTTGCATTATTTTTATTACCACTATTATTCAATGTACATTCTCAGGAACTATATCTAAGCACAAATCAAATATGTACACCTTCAGACTCAATAAATATAACAACACAAGGATTCAGCGGATCTGTAACAGTTTATTATCAATTTTATAATCCATCAAATCTTTCCCAGGTTTATGCAATTGGTAATTATAGTTATTTAGGAGATAATATATCTATTTATAATTATACAGTACAATTTAATAATTTGCCATTAAATTTGCCAAATAATATAAATTCTACAATAACAGATTATAATATAACTGTTCAAAATTGTACAAAAAGTAACTGTAGTTCATATAATTATAATGGATCAATATATTTAAATTATCCATATTATTTTGAATATTATACAAATCCAGTATATCAAGGAGCGGATAATGCGGGACAAATAATTCCAGGTTGTCCATCTTCAAGTAATTTATTAAATAATACATACTTTAATTTTACATTAATTTTACCAAATGGGACAAGTGTAGTTACTAGGACAAATTGTCCAGGATCTGGAGATCCAGATTGGGGTCAGAATTTATGTGATCTAAATATAAGTAGTTATGATACTAATGCAGGAAATTATACATATTATGGAGAATATTATTATAATAATATTTTATTTAATCAATCATTTATTAACAATCCATTACAAGTATTAGTAGCAAGTTCTGGAGAATTTACTAATCAATCCTGTTCTCATGCGTGGACAATATCGGGTGCTAATTCAAATCCTCTATCTATAAGTTTCTCATATTATGGACCATATTCAGGAACATATTATACATACTATAATGGAATATATGTTATAGCACAAAATACTTCTGTAGGATTTAATGTAAGTAGTGGATATAACTATTTATGCAGTGATGGTGCTACAGGTACTACTACACCTTCTGTTGCTGCTTGGTTATATAGTTCAAATCAATATTATAACCAAAATTCATTACAGTATGTACAAGGTATATCAAATCTACCATTTAACTTTACACAATATAATGTAGATAGAAATACTGTTTATAATATATATCCAAATGAAGGATTATTAGTTCCAGAAAACTTCCCCTCTGGTAGTTCTTACTTTACTTTATATAACTTTAGTAATAATGCGGGTTATTATGTAATATATCAAGATTATGTAAAAACAATATGTAATAATCCAGCAGATTATATATGTGATGCAAATGGAACTTTGTGTAATATTGGTGATATAGTAGGACAGGCAGAAGGATGGTTACCTATATCCCCAGAACCAGGATATTATTTATTAATAATAAATCCAAATGCTACCGTATATTTACAAAATTTAACATATTATCCATACATTTATAATATAAATCCAGGTGATGCGATTTATGTTGGTAATATAACAAATGTTGGAGTAGGAAATCTTACAATAAATATAAATTGGACTCTTCCAAATGATCCAAGTAGTAATTTCTTATTACAGCAACAGCAATATTCTCCATTGTATATTTATTTCCCAACAAATCTGTGTTTACATCAAAATTGTACAATAAATTATAGTGTAACATATCAAAATCCATATGGATTAACCGTATATAGTCCTGTAACATATTATGGATATGTAAATATAAACTGGGATACATTAAATATATATACTAATCCATCATTGACGCAAATAACATATGGACAGCCTTCAAATATAACCATAGCAGTACAAAATACAGGACCGGTACCTGCTGAAAATATATCTGTACAAAATGTATATTATGATTCAAATTGTATACAAGTATTAAATACCGATGGTCAAATAAATTCATTAAATCCAAATCAAATAGGTTATTTGAATGTAGAAATTAATATAACAAATCTATATTGTTCTCCACAAGATTATAATATAACATTTACAATTTATGGATGGAATACATACATATATAATTACTCAATAGTATTACCAATAAGCTATATAATTTCTCCACCAAATGGGGCACAATTACAATCAATAACAACATTTAATATAGTAGATGATAATGCACAAACATGTTATATAATATTTAATGGAGCGCAATTCTCTAGAAATTGTAATTCAAACTTTGTATATCAACAATCTATGTGTGCAGGATCATTATGTAACACACAAATTCAATCAATAAATAATTATACAGAATTCTATGAGGATTATGTATATTATAATTATTTAACTAATCAATCATCAATAATGGGAATAGCAGTTACAACAAATGTAATAAGTTTATATGTTGGACAAGAATATAAATATACTGCCTTAATAAAAAATCTAGTACCAACAAATATTCAATGTTCTCTAGTTCCAACTCCATCAACTACAAATAATAATGCAATTGTTACTAACTATAGTATAAATGGAATAATTAGTAATAATTTTGTTATAGGTCCTTATGGATCTTCAGAATTGGATATAAACATTTTAGGAGCTTCTAGCGGCGTAAGTAATTTAATATATGGTATAACATGTAATTCTACATATGGTTCCTCATCATTTAGTACCCAAGTCCCAATATATATATTAGGACTAAATAATGTAATAGCAAATTATACACAATCTCAAATAGTAGTATCTGAAAGAGTATCTCCAGAAGGTTTAATTGGAATCGGAGGTTTAATAGTAGGATTATTTGCTTTGCTTAATATAATCTAATTTTTTTAACCTTTTTCTTATTTCTAATATTGCATCATGAATTGCAGCGCCAAAAAATAATATTGTTAATATATATAATTCATATAAATATGTAATCATTCCAATTATTGCAGGTATTATTCCAAATATTGTTAAATACATATGATGTATCCTAGCCCTATATTTTTTTGTCCTTGTTTTAATTTCAATAAAGAATTCTGGTGAAAATTTTCTAATTATATAATCTGCTGAGAAATATCCTACAAGGAATGATAAACTATAAGTCATTATAGTAATATCACTCATTTTATTATAATATCACTCATTATTTTAAAAAATTATATCATATAAATTAATTACATGGATCTAAAAATAATAAGTAGGGAAAATAATCAATTATTAAATAGAGAAGAAATTATTGTTTTGATAGATCATAAAAATGAACCAACACCAAAGAGAGATGATATAAGGGAAAAAGTTTCAGCAATGATTGGAAAAGACAAAAATTTAATTATAGTAGAAAAAATATTAACAGAATTTGGAAAACAAAGATCAAAAGCATTTGTAAATGTATATCAGAATGAAGAAGATATGAAAAAATTAGAGCTAAAACATATATTAAAAAGGAATAAAATTATACAATGAGTGAAAAGAAAGATTTGAGAATATTAAAGTTATACAAGGTTGAAGATAATAAAGTAGTTAGATTGAAAAAAATATGCCCAAAATGTGGAAGATTTATGGCAGAGCATGAGGATAGGTATCATTGTGGATATTGTGGATATACAGAATTTAAGCAAAATATAGAAAGAAGATATATAAAAGAAATTGGAATACAAATATAATATAAAATATTTTAGTCCTGTTAGATCTTTTATTGGTTTAATGTTTCAGTTACCAAAAGAAAATACAATATATATTTTAGATTTAAAAAAAGATGTTGAAGATGGGTTTGTTCATACGTTTTTTTGTTTAAAACCATTAGATATTTATCTATATAATTCAAATTTTGAATTGGTACAATATTCTAAAAAGTTAAAACCATTTAAAATCTTAGTTCCTAAGAAAAAATTTAGGTATATAATTGAGGGTCTAGATATAAATGATGATATGTTGAATTATACAATAGAATATTTAAAATCTCTGTAAATTATTAGTTAATATCTCTATTTCTACAAATAATTTATCGATCATGCTTTTTATTTCTTTTATTCCATTATTTATCTGTCCAATTATTTCAATTTTTATGTTTGGTGTTATATATGGATTTCTACTTATTTCTTTATAATATAAAGTTATATAATCTTTTATAATTTCAAGAACACTTATTAACAATTTCATTGAATTTATTAAATTATTAACTTCTTGCATTTGATAATTATATAAATTATATGAATTTCCAATAATACTTTTTTCATATTCATTTAAACTCTCCAATTGCAAAACATAGTTATTTATCTGTGATAATAAATTTCTTATTTGAGTTAATAATTGATTTTCTAAATCCTGAATGTTATCCATAATTAATTAATATTTTAACTATTTTATATTTTTTCAGGGAGGAGGTGTATTCATCATTTATTCAGTCGCGCGCAACATCATCATATAAATTTTAATATTCCTTCTTTCTTATCTTTATTTAATATTTCTTTTATTGTTTTAAAATCTTGATCAAAATATTCTCTCCATTCTTTATGATATAATGTAGATGCTGGATGTAATGTTGGAATTATTGTAATATTTTTCCCCCATTTATTTACTTTAAATATTTTTCCTCTCAATTTTGTTATTGAAGAGAATTTTAATTTAAAATAATCGAAAACCCATTTTGTTGAATAATGACCCAAAGTTACTATTATATCTGGCTGGATTATTTCTAATTGTTTTTCTAGCCAAAAAGAACATGCCTTTATCTCTTCTTCTTCCGGTTCCCTATTTTCTGGAGGTCTGCATTTAATAACATTAGTTATATATACATCTTTTCTATCCATATTTAATATATTTTTTATATTTTCAGTTAATACTTGTCCAGCTTTTCCAACAAAAGGTTTTCCCTGTTTATCCTCTTCTCTACCAGGTGCTTCTCCTATAAATAATATCTTTGAATTTGGATTACCATCACCAGGAACATAATTTGTTTTAAATTTATATAAAGGACATCTTTTACATTTTAATATTTGATTATTTATCTCTTCAATCATTTTTTCTTTATCCATTAAAAATATAAGTATGATAATTATTTTAGTTTAATGTTTGCACATGCTCAGGGTGAATA
>Ga0208683_100133_pt1 | contig 34250 bp, 39 predicted proteins | sample BED_Mat_host_9_1_FD_187141 | JGI IMG/M metagenome (GOLD analysis project Ga0208683, IMG submission 187141) | Extremophilic microbial mat communities from Yellowstone National Park, USA - BED_Mat_host_9_15 (SPAdes) (version 3) | ecosystem: Environmental > Aquatic > Thermal springs > Hot (42-90C) >... | reverse complement strand
CACTATATGAGACTAGCATTAGAGGGCTATGAAGATCATTTAATATTTTGGTTCCTTTCTAATGGGTTTAGAGAATCAGAAAATAGATTAGAGCTAAAGGAGAAAGTAATAAAATTGGTAAAACAGAAATTATTTATAAATGCACAACACAGGAATAAACTAAGGGTAAAGAAGAGTAAAATTATCTAAATATTTGATGCATAGATGTTATCATAACTAATTAACTAATGAGTTTTATTTTTTAATATTAATGCTTCTATATAACTACTTAACTTTTTATAATTACTTCATAAGCATAGGTAATAAGGAGGATATAGGTTAATTAGTTCATAACGAAGAATAATATGTATGATGGATTTAGACTCTAAAGGTAAAGGTATACTGTTTGAGTTTTACGCAGCATATTACCCACCAGTATATTCTAAGCTTAAGGCTAGAAGTTTGAAAGAACTAGTTGAAGGAATAAAAAAAGCTGACAAATATTCCCTATTCTATCATATTTTTCACCCGATTTTTAGCTCTCACTTAATCCCAGAAGAATACTCTAACGATTTCGCTCATTGGATAGCGGAAAGTCTAGGAGATAAAGAGCTAGCAGAATTAGTATCAGACATATCGGGCAGTGAGCCTAGAACTGTAGAGGATGTGAGAAAAGATTTGATAGAGATTTTAGAACCTAGAGCTAATGATACTATAGGTTTATCTGAGTTTGTATTTGTCTCATGCAGACCTATAATATATAAAACAAATTATGTTGCCAGATCCCTTGCGGAATTTTTGGATTTGATACAAACAATTCCTGCTAGATCATTGGTTTGGCATTTTGTGGCTAAAAGAGTACTGGGAATTACTAGAAGAAATGATTTCTCAGAATGGTTAGAAACTAATTTCGGGCTCACTGAGGTAGCTGAGGCGTTAAGTAGGATAGATCCTCAAACCTATGTTAACGAAGAAATACTAAGAAAGGATATAATTAAAATTTTAGAGAGGATGCTGTTAAAATGATAGAGAAATACGAGAAATATATAGGAGAACATGAATTAGACTCTATTTTCAAAATTGCAGAGAAGATAAAGGATTTGTCAATATTGCATGTTAATTCGACTAAGGCGGGAGGTGGTGTTGCAGAGATATTAAACAGAATGGTTCCCTTAATGAAAGAACTTGGACTTAATGTAGACTGGAAGGTGATTAAAGGTGATAATGAATTCTTTAACGTAACTAAATCTTTTCATAATGCTCTACAAAACGGAGTGGGAAACATTAATGAGGAGCATTTCAAAATATACGACAAATGGCAAGAAATTAACTTAACTGAAATACCTTTAGATTACGATATTATGTTCATTCATGACCCTCAACCTGCAGGACTCATTAGGTTTAGGAAGGGAGGTAAATGGATATGGAGGTGTCATATTGATATTTCGAATCCCTATCCACCTGTATGGAATTTCTTGAGGAAATATATTTCCCAATACGATAGCATGATAGTTTCTGTCCCATCATTCGGTAGAGACGATATAGAAATCCCGCAATTTATAATTCCGCCTTCTATTGACCCATTAAGTGTAAAGAATAGGAAAATTCCGCAAACAACAGTTTCTAGAATACTATATAAGTTCGGGATAGATGAGTCTAAACCATTAGTTACCCAAGTATCAAGGTTTGATTACGCTAAAGATCCTTTAGGTGTAATTCAGGCCTATAAATTAGCTAAAAGACATGTCGATATTCAATTACTATATGTGGGAAGTCCAGCTACTGATGACCCAGAAGGGGAAAAGGTTTATAACGAGGTTGTTAAAGCAGCTGGTGATGATAAGGATATTCATTTGCTTATGCTTCCTCCCTATAGTGATTTAGAGATTAACGCGTTTCAAACTGCGTCAACAGTAGTTATGCAGAAGTCTATTAAAGAGGGCTTTGGGTTAACTGTCAGTGAAGCTATGTGGAAGAAAAAGCCTGTAATTGGAGGAAATACTGGAGGTATACCATTGCAGGTGATTAATGGAGTTACTGGGTTCTTAGTAAATAGTCCGCAAGGAGCTTCCCACTATATAATATATTTAATTAGAAATGAAAAAATAAGAAAAAGATTAGGAAAGAATGCAAGAGAACACGTAAGAAGGAATTTCTTAATAACAAGAGAACTTAGAGATTATTTAATGACGATAGCATATGTTTCTAACAGACATCAATAATACTTATTATTTTTATCTAAATTAATAATATATCTGACTTTTTAAAAACCTTATAAACCTCTATTCATTATCTATCTTGTGCCTGAGAAATCTGATAACATTAGCCTAACGCCAGTAAGTGAAATTCTTAGAAATAGAGCAAATGTTTTCATGGAGCTGTATGGAATTAGAAGAAATAATGAAGAAGAATTTTACGATAATATATTTTTGAATATAATAGATATAATAGAAGGAGATAACAAGACTGTAATAGGAGTAGATGCGTGTTTTCTCATACCTTTTATACTAATTCATAAAGGAAATTTCTCGTTTGCTCATATCTCTCAATTTAATGATCTTGATATTAATTTATATGATGAAATTTTGAAATATTTGATTAAAAATTATTTTTCATTTATGAATGTATATCATATTAGACATCTATTGGAATATCTATTTCCCTTCTCTAATATACAACATTCGTATAATGGAAGAAATGAAATAATTTTTAAAATTTCAGTAAATGTTACAAATGATAATTTATTGAAATATTCTATAAGTGTTCTAAACGCATTTTTGACTTACCTAAATTTTGGTAAATTAGTTGAGAATAAAGGTAACATAGAAGTTATACTCCCTTATCAGAACATAGTGAACTTTAGAAAGCATAAACATCAAACAATAAGAGTTCATAGTAACGTAATTGTAAGGAGAGACGGGATAGCAACAAAACTTGGAATAAATCCGAAGAATCGGAACCAAATACATATGTTAAATGATCTAATATTATATCAGAATTTAAATATTTTAGATTATTTATTTAAAAATAATATGCCATTTCATAGTATTTTATACAATTTGTATAATGTTTATTCCTTATTCCTTGAGCTAAGAAAAACTGGACATATAATAATTCCGAGACAAGCAGAATTCAATAAAATAGACTATAAGCTAATTGATCCAAAGGTGATCCAAAAAAATTTAGATATGGTGATGTATTTGATATCAACGGATATTAAAGTATATAGGAATAGTAATAAAGAAATAATTATTGAAAGTCCTAGAGTATTAAACAATTACGTTGTTGAATTGATAAAATATACCTTTAACATATCCCCAGAGATAGTTAATAGTGGAAAAATATTAAGAGTGAAAATAGAAAGTAATGTATTTGTTTAAAGAATATTATTTGTAAATATTTAACTTAAGGTTTTAAATATTAGAACTACGGAAAACGAATAAGAGTAAGTTAGCTAATATAGTGTATATGAGTGAATCGGAAGATTTAAGGAATAAAAGACGTTCTGATCCCTGGAGAATTGGAAGTGATATAAAGAAAAATCTTGACAATATTTGCCTTAAAATAAATATGAAAAAATCCTATAAATGTACTGACAAATTAATTGAAAGCTCTATGAATTTAATTTTAGAAGATATTAATATTGTAGATGGAAATATCCAGGATAGCTTGATAGGGTTAAAATATCTAATTAGCAGTAATTTCTTTAAAAAATTGATTTATAATATAAATGAAAAAATAATAGACGATATGGCTGAAAATTTACTACAAAGCTTAAATAATGCAAATAATATAGGACTGAATATATTTATGATTGGACAAGAAAATGTCAGCGAGTGCACTCAATCAAGGAATAGGGTTGAAAGTATAATTAAGGCTATTGTATACCTTTTTAATGATGATGTAAAATTAAGAGTTAAGGGAGGAAATTTATTAGAAATTTTATTTATTACTAAAGACTCTAATGTAACAAGATTCATACAACTTTTAATTAGAAGGATTTTAGATAAGTACAACGAAAAACCACTAAATAAGGATTGCGAACTTAACGTAGAATTCTCTTAATATGTTATATTATTCTCCCATCATGTCCTTTACCTTACTCATTATTTTGTCCTCACATTCTTCAGCATAATATATATATATCTTTTCCTTATTTATATTTATGATTGTAGAATTCGGTTCAAATCCCATGTTAGTTAGTTCTATATCTCCGCATTCCCTTTTATAGTTCTTTAACATTTCTATTATATTCTCTTTATTTTTTATAAAATCGACTAGAGATAATTTCATTATATTATGTATTGCTCCTAGTCTATATTCTCCTTCCAATTCATTGTGTTTCAAAAGATAATTTATAGTAAGCATTATCTCATCTACAAATCTATTCACTGCTTTGTTACAAACTATAGATGTTGTATTTAAAATGTTCCTTAAATTATCTATTGTAAATGGCTTATTTACCTTATACTTTTCAACTAAATGCCTAGCTAACGTGTAATAAACAGCTCCCTCCAATAATTCAACATCATTGGTTATATTCCCTTTATCCATTTTAATATTTTCAATAATTATTTTAATAAAATCTTCCTCTTTCATCAATTTCTCATATTCTATTCTATCCAAAATATGTAATGCAACTAATGGTAAACAATTTTCTATTGCAAAGGCTAATCTCCTAAATTCAGCTCTTCCTAAAGGTTGAGGTAAAGTGACTGGCTTCTCGGTTCTTAAAACCTTCATCTCTCTTAGCAAATATTTGGCAATTTTTACATTTTGTCTATTTTTATATAAATGTAAAACTGTTTGAATATATCCATTATCTCTTTTAGATATAATTGCATAAATATAATTTTCGGCATAAGTTAGTAACATGTCATCAATAGCTATTTCTAATCCCTTTAATACTAATGAGGAAAATAACGAAGATGAATTAGATACGTCTAAAAGTATTACATCTGGGAAGAATTGTTTAAGAGCTTTATATATAGATAAATAGATATAATACAATGAAGTCCCTAGATTTATAGTACTTTCAAAGGGAATTACATTAATTTCTGTATCTTCTATCTTTAGATTAGATAATATATTATTAATTAATTCATCATATGTAGAGAACGAAATATTTAACTTATCTCTTATACTTGTAGGTACTAAGCAAATAACCTTAACGTCATGTTTTTCACTTTCTAAAAAATCTTTTTCAGCTAAGAATGAAAACTTAGAATTAATCTCTATAGGAGAATTAGACCAATTAGTTATTTCTAAGGGTATAAATTTCCCTCCATTTGATGGAAGATCAGTTAATGGTGAAATTATAAGTACTTTCATCCATGTATTTCATTTGAAGAGCCTTTTAAATGCATTTTCTTAATTTCAATAAACCAAATATTTTCACAATGTCACCAATTATTGCAACATATGGGACATTAAACACATATAGTGGCAAACCCAGTGTAAATACTATAGCCCCTATGAAAAACATCAGAGAGTAAATTCTATTTATCTTATAAAAATATTTAAATAATACAGTTCCTGCTATAGGCTCAGATATATATCCTATTAAAATTAATTCTAATCCTAAAAATTTATGAAGAAAAAGGAAGTATATTGCCATAGCCTCAATCAATAGTCCTATAGGTACATCAATTAACATTAGAATTGATTTTAACGCTGTATAGTAAAAAATAAATGCAACTATACCTTGCATAAATATTAAAGATATAAGTGTTAAGGATACAATTGAATAAACGGAGTTTAATCCAAAAATTGCAAGATATAATAATTCTGCAATTATAGTAAAAGCGGCTAACATGCTTACTAAATTGCCCGATTTAAGGAACGAATTAGTAGTACTCACAACAGTATATGGTCTTCATACATAAAAATAATTTGTTAAAAACTACTTAAACTTGAGTTTTTAATTGGTAAAAAGAGAAGATATAATTTATATTAGAACTAATATTATTAAATTTATTTCTAATTAATTTTTAAATATTGGAGTTGAAAGATATATATACTTTACAGTCGTTTTAATGTATGTGATAAGAAGGCTATTACAAGTATTTTTTACCTTAGCTCCTAGAGTTATTGCTTATAGAGAATTTAGACAGAGAATATTAAAAAATAAGCCAGTTAATGAAAAAGAAATGGAGGAAGAAGCCAAAAAGTTAGTTGACGCACTCATCAAATTAGGACCTACTTTCATTAAATTTGGGCAAATATTATCGGTTAGACCAGATATAATGCCAGATGCGTATATAAGGGAGTTAGCAAGGCTTCAAGACGATGTACCACCAGCTCCATTTTCTGATGTTAAAAAAATTATAGAAGAAGAAATGGGTAACGAACTCAAGATTCTAGATGAAAGACCTATATCTTCAGCTTCATTGGGTCAGGTATATTTAGGGGAATATAAGGGAAGACTAGTTGCCGTAAAAGTAAATAGGCCTAAGATTAAGGAAATAGTTAGTGAGGATATTCAAGTAATGAGAAAACTATTACCATTTCTTAGGCTAGTATTTGATGAATCATTTCTAGAGATTATAAAAGTATTCATGGATGAGTTTTCCAGAAGAATATTTGAAGAAATGGATTATGTTAAAGAAGCCTTTTACCTTAGTAAGATTAAAGAAGAACTCTCAGATTATCCTTCTTTAAGAATACCAGGTGTAATAAAAGCGACTAAAAGAGTACTAATAATGGAATATATAAGGGGTTATAAAGTAACTAGTGAAGAAGCTAAAAAAATAATTGATAGTAAAGTCCTAGCTTACAGAGTGTTTAGATTATTCATGTACATGCTATTAAGTAAAGAGTATTTTCATGCGGATCCACACCCAGGTAATATAGCAGTTGACAAAGAGGGTAATTTAATTCTTTACGATTTTGGAATGTGCGGTAGGATTGACGAGAAAACGAGAAGCTTATTACTTAGAGCTTATGTAGCAATGGTTAGAATGGACGCTGATTCGTTAGTTAGAGTACTAGATGAGTTAGGGGCAATTCAGCCTTTTGCAGATAGAGTAGTTTTAGCTAAAGGTTTAAAGCTATTTATGCAAAGTATGCAAGGAATAGAAATAGAAGAACTGGAATTGCAAGATTTCCTAAAATTAGCTGACCAAGTTTTCTTTAAATTCCCGCTTAGGATGCCTTCTAAGTTAGTGTTGCCCTTTAGAATGATTAACGTTTTAGATGGTACTTGTAGGGAAATAGATAGAAATTTTGATTTTGTTAAAGCATCAATATCTTTCCTTGAAGAAGAAGGTTATACTACAAGAGTAATTATAGAACAAGCTAGGGAAATATTGGATAATTTATGGGATAGATTTAGAAATTTTCTTTTAGCTTATCCTCAACAGAGAGAAATAGTTCAAGTTAAAGGCAGTTCTGCAAAAGATTACCTCGCTCAAATAATACTTATTTTAGCAATAATACTATATATATTTACAAAAAATATCATAATCACATTTTTAATTGTAATATTAGCTCTAACATTTTACACTACTAATAATAAAAAATAATAGATTACATTATTTACTCTACTTTGACTGAAATTGCTCCTTCTATAGGTATTCTTATAGTTAGTACACCGTTCTCATATTTGGCTGTTATCTGCGAGTCTTTTTTAACCTTAGCTGGAAGACGAATTCTTTTGTAAATTCTTAGAGGTCTTTGAGTATAGTACTTTGTACCTATATATTCGATTTCCCTATTTGCAGTTATTATTAAATCGTTTTCCCCAGCTATTCTAACGTTTATTTTATCTTTACTAAATCCCGCTAAATCAGCTACAACTATTAATTCCCCTCCTTCTTCATACATGTCAATAGGTGGAATTACGGTCTCATAAAATTCTTTACTTAACTCATTTATCCTCCTTCCAATTTCTCTCATAATTACATCCATCACTACTTATCACCTTCTTCTCCATTGCCACAAAAACTTAATTATTCTATAAATTATATACCATCTAAGAAGTCTTCCCATACTACTTATTCTTACTCATGCAATATAAAAGTTTCTTAGATAACGGTTTAGATATAGTGTTTAATGCTTAATTAATTTTAAAAATTGAAAATTATTATAATGGTAAATTTCTATAAGAAAGCTATAAATATAAAATTCATAAAGTTCATCTATTATTATAAATATAAAAATAATAATTTTAACACTTTGAAAAGTTCTCTCATTAATTTCCTAATAGCAAGAAGTTAAAAATAATGTAAACAGAAATCTTTGGTATATTATATATTACCCAATTATTTTATTAATTTGATAAAGATATATAAATTATCTCTACCTAAATTACTTATAAGTATAGATGATTTATTTAAGAGCAAATATAACCTTTTACTTTTAACCTTAAACGCCGGTCCATTTTGTAAAAGATTTATTAATAGAAAGTTGTTGATATTAGATATGCAGAAAATTTATACTGGAAGGGCTATAAATATACCTGCTTTAGCACAAGAGATAAATAATTTATTATTAAGTGAAGGGTGGGAATCAACTATAATGCAAAATCCAGTTCCACCTGCTATGCCAGGGATTATGTATTATGACTATACAATTAGAGCAATGAAAAAAGGTCATTTTCATCATGTAGAAAATATCATTATAAGAATCACTGGACAACCTAATGACTTTAAAATAGTAGTTGAGGAAGAACATATAGGACCTTTAGGAAGAGAGTTAATTAACCATAGGTTATTCACTAATATAGATAAACAAATAAATGATGGTTTATTTGACTTACCAGCTTTTTACCAGCAGCCAGTAGCTCAGCAACCAATTTATCAACAACCTGCTGTACAACAACCAATGACACAGGGAATAAGATGCCCAAATTGCGGAACAATTAACCCACCTACTGCTAAATTCTGTGTAAATTGCGGAACAAAACTCAGTTAAATAGCTCATTCATCACAAGTCAAGCCGAGCCCTTTTCAGCATTAATCATTTTTTGTTTAAAACCATATTAAATCTGCTGATTTTAAAATGGAAGATAAAGTTGTACAAATAGCACAGTTAATTAAAGATGCGATAAGAACCCATAAACCTATAGATCCTCCTTCTTTAAAATTTAATTTTACCAGAGAAGAAGCATATAAAATACAAGAATTAGTTATAGGAAATAATATATCTGGATTAAAGGCAGGTCTAACTAGTGTACAGACACAAAAAATTTATAATACAAATGAACCAGTAATTGGAAGATTATTGCCAAATAGTGAAGATTACGAAATAGACTCAACAGAGACTATTTCTCCTAAAGTTGAACTGGAAATAGCATTTATTTTAAAAGAGGATATTAATGAATTACCTAAAAATAAAGGAGAGATATTAACCTATATCGATAGTGTTACCGCTGCTTTAGAAATACCAGATAGTAGAATTAAGGGAAAAGGGAATGTTGAGGATTTAATAGCAGACAATGTCTCAGCTTATAAATTTGCATTGGGAAATACTTTTAAGAAACCAAAGGATCTTGACTTATTAGGAGGAGTTCTTGAAATTAATGGAAATATAGTTGCAACATCGTGTTCTAATGCAATAATGGGAAATCCGATTAATTCTTTATATTGGTCAGTAAATAAGGCCTTAAATTTAGGTATTAAAATAAGGAAAGGCTACGTCATATTAGCTGGAAGTATGACAACTCCAATAGATATTAAAAAAGGAGATATCATAGTAGGAAAAATTAAGTCCCTAGGGGAAGTTAGAGTTAAAGTAGTATAAAGGTAAGTATTATAAATGCTGTAGCTATAGCAACTAAAGTTGTACCAATAGTGTATAGATCATTCCTCACTTTAGGAAATAGATTAAAGTACGCAATACCTACATATGTAGCGCCGAAAAGAGCCATTACTAATGCTATTATAAGGAAAGAGATTTTGACGAAAAGAATTGGAGATATCATGCTTATCATTTTCTATAATAGATTTATTAGTATATATATTTTATGATCATAAAAGTAATGTCTGGTATTACGAAATCAATACATTATAATACCAAATAAAACTAAATTAAACCTATCAATTAAAACCAGTCTTTTTTATTTCTAATCCTTATGTATATATTGTCACTTATGATCTCATCATCTTTGAGATAAAACTGAAAGAAATATTAAGTATAATTAAAAGTAGAATTAGCTATTACGCTTTAATGATTTTTAACCTAAATACTCTACTGATTACCAATAAATGACTTATGTTACCAAAATGTTTAAATGGTTTGTACAAAAGACACAAATTAATGAAGTGGGAAATATTTATCCTAATACTTTTAATTATTCCTCAAACATTATTAGTAAATAATCATAGCACTCTCGGTGAACCATTACCTTTATCTCCGGTAAACACTAGTAATACGCAGATTACACTGTACGATGAACAGCTATTCTTAGCCCTCGATTCTTATCCGGTTTCCACAAATATAACTACATACGTTAAAGTAGTAGCTCAAACTGGACAATCTGGATTCGGACCAGCGTACTTACTTAATGCTATAACTAATGCTGATTGGTGGTATCAAGTAGGAGTTGCCTATAATTGGCCTTTCTCTAATCTAACTTACGAACCTGGATTTAGCATGATATACATGGTATGGAATAGCAATGGAAGCCCAGCTATAGGGCCAAAATTAGTCAGTTTCAATGGTTCAGTTAACAATGGAGATATAATAGAACTAGAAATATATATACATAATGGCCAAATAACATTATGTGCCTATGACACTATTACCAGTGCTAAGGCTAGTGTAACATTAACTGCAGAAGGAAGTGAAATAGTAACAAATTTGAACTTAGTTCACGGCTATATAACTGGCTTAATGACGGAATGGTATCATATTAGACCTTATTACGGAGGAGAAACTGGCGTAATATATAGGTTAACAAATTTTGCTGGAGAAGTTACAATGGGAGTAAACGAATTTGCAAATACCTCCTCTGGAATACAAACAATATTTTATTATACAACTGTTTATTCTCTCTCAAATAACTACACTTTCTATAATTTAACGTATGCTGGAGCATTCGAAGTTACTAACGGTTATTATTATATAACTGGAAACTTGTATCCAATCTTTTTAAATTACAAAATTCTAGGGGGAACATTCAGCGTACCATTAAATGCAACATATACCTGCCTTAATTTTAAGAAGGTTACAAAAATGCCCTCATTAATTTTCGCTAATCCTGGAAGTAATCTAACTGTACCTACATTAGTTTATAATGGATTAAGTAGGATCTTCCTTATTAATCAAACTCCGATTAAGATTGATAGAACTGGCAATCTAACCTTATATTACCAACTACAGTACTATGTTAGCGTTAATATAAACGTAAATGCGAGCATTAACGGGATATTTACTACCTTAACTAGTGGGTGGTATAATGGATCTACTAACATATCTATAAGTCCTTATACATATTATCAAAATCAATCAAGAATTGCAATAATTTCGGTTTACCCAGAAAGTCAATTCACCCTAAAAAGTCCAATTAATTTAACCATAACTTATGTGTTACAATATTATATATACATTTCCTCTATTGTTCCAGTGTTTGGATCAATAAATGGTACTAACTCTACAGTTTATACTGGATGGTATAACGTTGGCACTGTAATTAAAATCTATAATATAACGTTTTATTTAAGTAATGAAACAAGGGTAATGATAACAAACGTTCTACCCTCATCCTTAATAATAGTTAATAAAGCCTATGTAATTTACGTTAAGGAATTAGTTCAATATTTCATTTCTGTGATATCTCCTGTGAGAATTTATGCTCTAATTAACGGAACTAATGAAAGTCTTACCTCAAATTGGTATAATGCTAATACTTTAATATATATAGAGAACATAACAATTTATGGACCTAATAATTCCTATAGATACCTTATAGTTTCTATCTTACCCTCTCAAAACATCACAGTGAATAAACCCTTAATTATCCAAATTACAGCCGTAAAACAATTCCCAGTAACTGTAATATCTAACGTACCAGTTTACGCATTAGTTAACGGTAGTAATGAGAGCTTATCACAACATTCATGGATAAATGCTGGAACTAAAATAATTATTGAGAACATAACACATTATATAAATAATACTGCCAGGTTAATCATAATTAGTGTATTACCTTCCTCAAATATAACTATAAATCAAGCTATTAATATTACAATTTATACATTGCCACAGTACTATCTTAATGTAACCACTAACTATCCAGCTTATGTTTACTTTAATGGGAAGAATATTACTTTAAGTAGTGGTTGGTATAACAAAGGAACTAAAATTGAGTTGTATAAAATTTGGTATGTAAACAATGTTGAAAGACAATATTTAGTTAATGTTTATATTAATGGAATAAGCACAAACAATATATCAATTTATATGAATTATCCAATTTTTCTTAAATTAATTTATATAATACAGTATTATATAAGCTTATCTTCACCCATACCTATAAAGGCTATAGTCAATACTACCTTAGTTACCTTTGAAGCTGGATGGTATAATAAAGGAACATCAATAGTAATTTTAAACAACACTTATTACGAATCATCTAATATTAGATATGTAATTTTATCCGTAACACCTATGAACTTTACGGTAAATAATAGTATCACAATAATTGTTAAGGTAATAAAGGAGTATCTGGTAACAATAAATACTCCAATTCAAATAATTATTTATAATAAGTCAGTAAACACTAGTGAAATATGGGTTCCAGCAAACGAAGAAATCCAAATACCTAAGTATATAAATATAAGTAGCAATGAGAGAATATTTTACAATACATCAACCTACTTAATAAATGTTACAGAGCCAGTAAAAATTACTGTAACGCCTATAAAGGAGTATCTGGTAACAATAAATGGAGTTTCTCAATGGATACCTTCTGGAACTGTAATAACGTTAACGCAAACTTTACCCATATATGAGCAAGGGAGATGGGAAGGGACCTATAATATAAGTAATGGGGGAATTATTACAGTAAATGAACCAATAACGGAAACTTTTATAAAAGGTGTTAATGGGCCTTTCGTGGGAGGTATCATATTATTAATAGCCTTGATATTAATTGTAATAATACTCTTAATACTGAGGAGATCTAGACCCAAATTCTAAGTTATTTTATTTTTTTAAAAGATAAAAATGTAATTAAAATTAGAGATATTATCGAGAAAATTAATGATGAATATACATTTAAATATAATAGTACACTAGCTATACCAACAATTGAATTTATCTCAATTTCTCTAATTATTAATGAAATAGGATCAGCTATTCGTATCCCTTTACCTTTTAGAACATTATTATAGGATATAAATAGGCTGAGCTCTACACTAGCTAAAGTTGCAGGAAGAAGTATTAGTGCCGTAAATCCATGACCGAAAAAAGAAAAGATTAACAAATCAATTAGGTAAATTAAAGTTATTAAAGTAAATTTAGATAAATAAGAACTTCTTAACCCAGATGGTAAAGTTAAAAGTAATTGCATGCCAGAGGCTTCCAAAAGTATTAGAGTTATTGATGAGGTAGTTATCATGAAAATTGTATAGAAAATTGAATATAGTGGAGCGAAAAATGAGAATATTAACGCGAAAACTGGGATTGTTAATAGGAAACTTGCTTGAGGCACCCTAAGGAGTCCTCTGATATCTTTATAGAGATATATTATAATTGGAGATTCTAATCTAATTGTATATTTTAAGGATTGCTTAGTGATTGCCCTAAATGATAAAAACCTAATTGTCTGATTATAGGCTAAAAATAACGAGAGAATTACATATACTACAGATAGTATAATTCCAAATATATTAAAGAAATCAAAAGGAAATATAGGAAGAAGATAAATAGGCAAACTGTAGTCTTTAAAAACTAATCCATAAGGCAAAATTACAAAAAGGAGCCAAATTAATGAAGTCCCAATTCTAAATAACGTTGAGGCTATGCCAAGCCTAATTTTCTTTCCTAAGATTAACATTAACGAAAAGGAAATAAAAAAGAAAAACAATACTTCTAACTCTGACATGAATGCTTGGAAGGGAGATAAGGTAGTTGCGTATACAACTATTGGTGTAAGTATTACTGAGACTAAAAATCCGTATAAAAAGAATTCAAATATTCCCCTAATTATCGCAATATTTATTTCTCTTTCAGTTAAAGGCAATGTTAATAAAAAGGTCTTTAAATCTGAATTAGTAGCAAAAAATACTACATTTAAACCTGTTGTAATTATATTTGCAAATATAATTAGATCTAAAAATATGAGAGAAATTGGTGCATTTTTAGTGACCAGAATTACAAATGATGAGACTAAGGTAGCTATAGTATAGGCTATGATATTACTTATTTTAATCGTTATAGCATTTCTTCTTACCCTGCTTACCATATCAGCTCTGGGAGATATACCAAAGGACCTACTTGTATACATTAAATAAATAATTTGCTTAAATACTACATTATGTATTTTTTCAGTATTCATTCTAATCCCTTTAAAATATCCTTAACTTCCTCATCTAAACCAGTAACAGAAAGGAAGATATCTTCAAGAGACTTACCAGCTTCTCTTATACCTTCCGCAGTAGTTTCCATAACCATAACTCCCCTATTCATTATACCAATTCTATTGCATATTTTTTCGGCAACCTCCATTATATGTGTAGAAAATAATACTCCACCTCCGTTCTTTACATGAGTTTGAATTAATTCCTTAAGAACCTTTACTGATAAAATATCCAGTGCGTTAAAGGGCTCATCTAATATTAATAATTTAGGCTCGTGAATTAATGATAGCAGGATAGACACTTTCTGCTTATTACCCATAGATAAGGAAGCTATAGGAGTATTCATATACTGTTCTAATGAAAAGGCTCTTATAAGTGCTGATATCCTATTTAGATCTCTAATTCCCCTTAAACTAGCTACAAAACTTATTATCTCAGCTGGTGTCATATACTCATAAAGGGCTGGTTGTTCTGGGACATAGCCTATATAGTTCTTAACTATCTTCTCCTTATTATCAATACCCAATATTTCTATATGTCCTTCAAAGGGAACCATGTTCATAATAGCCTTTAAGGTACTACTTTTTCCAGCACCGTTAGGACCTAAAAGACAATATACCTCTTTATCGACTGAGAAATTAAGGGAGTTAACTGCTACGAAAGATCCGTATTTCACAACTAAGTTCCTTACTGTTAGGAGCATTATATAGATATTTCTCTATTGCCATTATTAAATCTTATAATTTAGATACTGAGATAAAATCTCTTTATGAATCAGACTTTATTTTAGAGAGTAGTTTATTAAGCTTCTCCTCTATCTTCCTTATTCTTCTCTCAGTATAATCCTCATTATCATCTTCATAAAAACCATATAATCCCCTCATTTTCATGAAAATAACATCGCTTAATCTCTCAATTTTAGGTTCGTATCCCTTCTTTGTAATCTTATATAAACCTTGAACCTTACCTGTACCTATTGGCGCTACTAATATTCCAGATTCTTTTAATTGATCGTAAATTTTGCAAGGTAAAGTAGGAGATGAAGCCCATATTATAGCCCTATCATAAGGGGCTTCTTTTTCATACCCTAAGCTTCCATCTCCCTTAATTAGTTTTATATTTGGATATCTTGGAAGAAGAATATTTTTAGCATATTCAAACATCGTATCATCAATTTCAATACTTATCACATTAGTGTCGCCTACTATCTCAGCTATTAATGCAGTATAATACCCTATACCAGTCCCAATTTCTAAAACCTTTTGATTCTCTTGGAGATCTAGGATATCAAGCATATATATACCTAAGCTTAATGCCGTCGTAGTAATGTTAGGAGTTATGAAGAAAGGTTTATCTATATAATTGGGGTCGTATGCAAATTTTTTAAGAACATCAGGTAAAAAATCCTCTCTGTTTACTTTCATAAACGCTTTAACTAGCCTTGGATTTTTTATTGATCTTACTATATCATCTTTTGCATTCATACTTATAATTATGTTAATTGATAAAAATATATGATGATGAAAGGCCTGCATCATAGATGAATGATGAAGTCGTCGCGGCACTGAAAATTTTAATATTAAAACGAGAGAAGATATTTCATGGAAATTAGTGAGAAATTGTGGGGCTCAATAGTTGATGTGTATAACTCTATACTTAAACATCCGTTTATCTTAGAACTAGTTGAGGGAACACTGAATAGGGAGAAATTCAAATATTATATAGTTCAAGATTATTTGTATTTAAGGGAATTCTCAAAGGCATTGGCAGTATTATCAGCTAAGGCTGAAAATGAGGACCAAGCTCTCTTATTTGCAACTCACGTCCAAGATGTAATAAAGGTTGAAAAAGCACTACATAACTTCTACATAAAGGAATTTAATATAAATATAGAAGATTATGAGATAAATCCAACAAATTTAGCTTATACGTCTTATCTAATAGCAGTAACTTATACCAGACCTTTCCATGAAGGAATATCAGCTGTATTACCCTGTTACTGGATTTATATGGAAGTTGGAAAAGAGTTACTTAAAAGAGGATCTAAAGATCAATATTACCAGAAGTGGATCGAGACCTATGGGGGGGAGGAGTATGAAAAAGGGGTCAGAAATTTGATAAATATTGTGAACAATTTAAACGTTACAGAAGAAGAATTTAACAGAATGAGAGTACATTTTAGGACAGCTTCCGTATACGAGTATATGTTTTGGGATGCAGCGTATAGATTTGAGAGATTTCCATTCCATGTAGAAAAGAATAAAGGAGTATGAAGAACTCTCTCTTATGGATAAGCTTTTACTCCATGTAGGTCCAACAACAATTAAGGAAGACATTTTAATTGCAGGATTAGAAAATAACGTAGGTTTTACCTCTAAAGAGTTCGTAGACGCGTTCTCTTACTCTCTTAAAGGGCTAAGATATGTGATGGGAGTCAGTAAGAATTACCAACCATTTATAATTCCTGGAGGCGGGACATCAGCTATGGAAAGCGTCACATCATTACTTAAAAATAAGGATAAAGTCCTTGTAGTATCTAATGGGGTATTTGGAGATAGATGGGAACAGATCTTTAAGAGATACCCAGTAGAGGTAAAGGTCCTAAGACCATCACCAGGAAGTTATGTAACTCCAGAAGAAGTGGAGGAAGAAGTTCAAAAAGATAATTATAAAATGGTTACACTTACACACGTTGAGACAAGTACTGGAGTAAGAGAGCCTATAAAAGATGTTGCCAAAAGAATAAGGAATAAAGTAGAGTTAATTGTAGTTGACGGAGTTTCAAGCGTTGGGGCTGAGGAGGTGAAAGCAGAAGAATGGGGAATAGATGTATATTTAACTGCTAGTCAAAAGGCTCTAGGCGCTCCAGCGGGATTAGGTCTATTAGTATTATCCCCAAAAGCTTTAGAAGTGCTAAACTCGGAGGAATCAATAGCAGGCTATTACTTAAATTTGAGGAACTGGTTACCGGTCATGAGATCAACGGAAGAGGGAAAAGCAATGTACTTTTCTACACCTCCAGTTCACGTAATTATGCAATTAGCTGAAGCATTTAGATTAATAGAAAAGGAAGGAATAGAAAATAGAATAAAAAGGCATTCAGTAATAGCAAGTGCAATAAGAACTGGCATAGAAGCTTTAGGATTAGAAATAGTTGCTAAAAGACCAGAATCCTATAGTAATACGGTTACTGGAGTTATCTTAAAAGTTGTAGAACCATCAAAAGTTCTATCAGAGACGATAAATGAGGGAGTAGAATTCGCTCCTGGAGTCCATCCAGCTTTTAAATATTTTAGAATAGGTCATATGGGATGGGTTACTCCTAACGATGCAATAGTAGCTATTAGCGTAATTGAGAGAACTTTAAAAAGGTTAGGTGAACCAATTAGATTTGGAGAAGGAGTTAAGGCCGTTCAAGAATACCTTTCGTCAGCCCGCTGAAAGTATATCATCTATCTAAATCCCCGAAAATATCATCATTCTCACTTTTTAAGATAATACTCAATAATATTATAAATATGACTGTAAACAATAACATAACGTTTAACGACATACTACAGTATGAAATAATAAGGAGTAAATATCAAGTTATAATGGATAAGTTAAAGGATAAAAACATGAGCGTATTAAAGGAAACTCTTAAAGAAATTATAGGATTTATAAAAAAGATTAAGGGACTAGTATTAGATAGAAGATTAAAAAATTTAATTAAGTATCAGCAAAAATTGGCAAAAAAATTATTACTAATAATAAACATTAGATACATAATATTCTTTATATACAAAATTATGCTTCAAAAACTTATCGTCAAATTATATGAATCAATAAGAATATTTATAACTGAGATTGAAAAGATTATTAAATATTGAGAAGAGATTCCTTTAAACACTCTTCAATTATTTTAGCGTCGTATTCTGGTATTGGTCTCTTAAGATTTGCTGGTGCATTTCTAAGATATTTAGCTATTTGGCCCTTATCTTCTATAAATCTTATCTTATCCAATATCTTTTTCATATCACATTCGCCAGTAACCACTGGCTCTACTTTCACTCTAAATATGTATATTCCCCTATTCCTAACTGTTTCCTCGGGATAAATTGGTGTATGGTCTTCATACCAGCCAGATAATACTTTAACTATTCCAACTATTTTCCCACCATATCTTTTTGCATAATATTTACTGACATAGATTATTATATAATCACCTTCCTTTATATATTCTGCTAAATTTTCTTTATATCCATATATACCCTTATCTCTAATCACATCCCACATATCTTCTTGGATTGGTACTAACCAGTAGGTCACAGAATGCTATAGGATTTTAAGAATATAAGATTTATTACCAATAGCTAAACTACACAATTCATTAGAAAAAATTTACATTATAATAAAATAATACTTAATATGAAATAAACTAATATTCATATTAATTAATCATGAAGATAAAGTAATACAAATTATATATAATATATATATTATAAAGATATTTGCATTTTATCTAATTTTTTAAAAAAATAATAATTAAATCTATGCTAAGTATATCTCCCTTAATTACAATTCTTATATAGCTAAAAATACATATAATAAATTTTATTATTTTAATATTATAAATAAACGTAAATAGATCAAAAATTTTATATTTCGATTTTAGTAATATTATTATTTTGATAACAAAAATCCTCATATGAAAACATTATCTCTACATATAGAGAAAACCAATTGTAAATAAGGGAAAAGTGATTTAAGGACATTGCATTAATTCTTTACTTAATGAAAAAAGTAACTATCACAGCTTATGTTGCTATATCCTTATCATTAGTTGCCATCATTTTAAGTTCAATAGTTATCTTTATAACCTTAAAAAACCATTAGAAAACATTTAAAAATCCAGGATATTATTTCTCCATAATGATAGGATGTAAAGATCTTCAATGTGTCATTAGCACGTTAAATTCGCTGTTAAAGAAGTACGGAATTTCAAAGCGTGTGGATGAGATTGTATTAGAACAGATAAGAGAGTTATCAATATATAATGACAATAAAGTGTTCATTAATATATTAAAATATGAGGAAATAACTAATGAAGCGGCTGGAGAAAGTGAAATTTTATCCTCATTCTTATTACTGCTATCTTTATATTCACTAGTTGGAATTGAGAAAACAAGGGAGATAATACAAAATGAGTACGGAAAGGAGTCACCAATATTCAAGCTCTATGAAATTTTATTTTGATAGAATTAAACAGTTTACAGCATCTAGATATAATAGAAGTATAGAGTTAGAGTTTAAATATTATTCAGATTATGACGGAAAAAGAATGATAAGAATTAAGTTAGAGGAAAAAACCTTATTAGTTAATGTCGTTAGATTAGAGAACTTATGTGTCACTCCACAGGAATGTATCCTTCTTTCAGCTTCTGTTTATCTTTATATTTACCTTTATTTAATGGGATTTAATGTGAATGATATAAAAAATATATGTAAACAAAATTTCCCTGAATTATATACATATTTAATAAAGATATTAAGCAATATCAGAACTTCCCCATGGCCTTTAACGCATTTATAACGAAGTCCTCAACAACTTTTTCTGGTTCTTTAGCTTTCATCACAGCACTGGCCACACCTATGCCCTGAGCCCCCAATTCAATAGCTTTAAAGACGTCTTCTCCTGTCGAAATACCAGCACCGGCTATTAGATAAACCCCTTTTGCTTTCTTTATCTCATCTACCGCTTTAGTTATTACTTCAGGTTTAGCTTTAGAAACTGAAATACCAGTCCCTATAAGCTCTGGAGGTTCTATAAGTATGGCATCAGGCTTTAACAGGCTGAAGGGGAATACCAATTCATACCTATCTACGCATAGAACACTCTCTAAACCTAAATTTCTAATTCTTTTTAAAATATCGTCTATTTCATCCGCCCTTATCCTCTTCTCGCTGTGATTAATTAAAGTACCCTTGGCTCCAGCGTCTTTAACTAATTCAGGTGGTATAGCCCCAGTATGAGCGCCTAAAGGTACTGGATCTACGTGCTGAGCGTATACTGGTAAGTTCACCTCTTGGCTAATTCTATATATCATTGTAGCAGGAACAGCTAAGATGATTTCCACAGAATATTCCCTACTAATCTTCTCTATCTTTTTCGCTAGTTCTATCGCTTTATTTCCGAAAGAGTTATCATATACTTTATAATTTATTAAAATAATAGGAAGTCTCACAATGAGAAATATCAAGGGAGACTAAAAAATGTATTGCGGAATCGATTTAGCGATAAAGAGAAAAACTACAATAGGTGTTTTAAATAATTATGAAATAAAAATTTACGAAGTAAGTACTAATGAAGAAATCATTCGATTATGCAGTAAAGCCAATATAACGGCTATTGACTCCCCGTTATCTCACTCAAAAGGATTTAGGAACGTAGATAAGGAGATGATAAGAAGAGGGTTTAGAGTATTGCCACCTTCCTTTATGAGTAAACTTGTAGAAAGGGCTATAGAATTGTCGAGGAGTTTAAAAAACGTAATAGAAACTCATCCCACATCCACGTTAAAAAATTTGGGAATAAATTGGAAGGGATTGCATGAAGTCAAAGATTATGTTGACGCTGCAGCTTGTGCAATGGTGGCTTTAGGTTACGAAATAGGATACGTTGAGGAAATTAAGGCTAATGATGGGGTAATTTACTTGCTATCAAAAAATTTCCCTTATGAGTTAAAAAGGAAAGATTATTATACGTTTTATCTGAAAGAAGCAAAATGAAATAGGGTTATTCCTAATAATCCTAGTATGAAAGCTATGATAAATGTTACTATTATGGCTAAAATTGCAATACCAAACGCTTGAATCCAACCAGTATTAAATATAACCTTATAAACTCCAATAAATGCTATAAATCCTATTATTATCCCAATTATAGGAGATATAATACTAAATAAAAGCTCAAATATAACAAAAACTATTACACCAACCAATGTAGCTAGCATTGCTCTTCCAAAGCTAGTTGTACTTGGCGTAATTATCTTCGCAGCTATCCAAGTTGGAATAGAAATTATTATCCATGTTATAATAAATATAATAACATCAATAATAGTTACAGCAAGCATAATAAAAAACAATGAATTAAATATAAAAATTTATCTCTGATTTAATGGCACATATTGCCTATATTCTGGCCCAACATATAATGCTCTAGGTCTTATTAATCTATGTTGCTCTTCTACATATTCTATTATGTGAGCTAACCAACCTAAAGTTCTGGATAAAGCAAATAGGGCAGTGAACATATAGACTGGAAATCCTATAGCGTAGAAAACTATGCCAGAATAGAAATCAGTATTAGGATATATCCCTTTATTAGCAAAATACTTTATACCTAACTCTTCAAGTTTTTGAGCTATCTCAAAGTATTTCTTTGCATCGCTGTTCTTTTCCACTAGTGTAGAGGCTAGATTTTTGAATATTTTTGCTCTAGGATCATAAGTTTTATAGACTCTATGCCCGAATCCCATCAGCCTATTTTTCTGATTTAATATCTTCTCATTAAACCAATTTTCTACATTATTAATCTCTTTAATTTCTAAGAATTGTTTAAAAGCTTCTTCAGCTGCTCCCCCATGTAAGGGGCCCTTTAATGCTGCTAAAGCTGCAGTTATCGATGAATACATATCTGATAATGTAGAAGAAGCAACTAATGCTGCTGTAGTTGAAGCCGGTACTTCGTGATCTGCATATAGTATTAAAGCCTTATCCATAGCATTCACCTCTTCTGGAGTGGGCTCTTTAGATAAACTTGCAGCTAGAAAACTCTTTGCATAACTATCTGAGGATTCTGGTATTCTGGGTTTATTTCCTTCCTTTCTTCTGAATACATTTGCGACTAATGTGGACATTTTAGCTATTATACTTATAGCTTTTTCTTTATCATTCTCCTTCCATTTAAAATTCTTATCTAAAGAGGCTAAGGCCGCAGTGCCTACTTCTAAAAGCCCTATAGCATCCGCATCTCTAGGCATTAAATATATGGCATCAATAACTTCTTGGGGTACCTCATATTCCTCATTAAGCTTTTCCTTTAATTTTTCCAACTCCTTTATATTCGGTAATTTTCCATATAACATCAAGTATATTGTCTCCTCGTAACTTCCGAATTTAACTAGATCATTTATGTCATAACCTCTATATCTTAAAATTCCTTTTTCCCCATCTATATAGGTTAAACTAGTTACCTTTATTACAACATTTTCTAGACCTTTACTTACTACACTCATCAGTCAGTACCTCCTTCCCATTCTGTTACGGATTTAATTAAAAAATTCAAAACATGCTCCTCATTTATTATATCCCTCATTGAGATAACGCCAACGAGTTTACCCTCACAATCTACAACAACTACATGCCTAATGTTATTCTTCACCATTTTTTCGGCTACTTCTCCTATAGGAGAATTCCTCTTAACTGTTATTAACTTCCCATAAGTACCTAACTTTTCAACACTATCATTTAAATCCTTATTGCACGCAATAGCACGCATCAAATCTCTTTCTGTAAATATACCCACAGGCATACCTTTTTCATCTACAATTACAACGGAACCTATGTTATTATTATACATAATTTTAACCGCATCTATAACCCTCGTACCCAATTTCACGGTAATAGGGGGCTTCTTAATCAGATTTTCAGAAGTTAACATCATAATTTAAACTTCGCATATAAAAATTTAAAGCTTTCTAATGAGTTTTATACTACCTAATTCCTTATCTAATTTTTCATAGAAGAAATAGTCTATAATCTCATATTGTTCTTGTCTAGTTATCATTTTATCCAATAGGTTAATCTGCGTTCCTTCCCTCAATAGTATTTCTAAAGCTTCTTTCATGGCTTTTGCTGCAACCCTAAATATGGTAACTGGGAATATGACATACTTATAGCCCATTTCCTTAAACTCCTTAGCAGTTATATAAGGGGTTTTACCGAATTCTGTCATATTAGCTAACAAAGGAGCCTTAACCTCTTTAGCGAACTTAGAAAATTCTTCTTTACTAGTAAGAGCCTCTGGAAATATGATATCTGCACCTGCCTCTAAATAAATTTTAGCCCTTTCAATAGCGTCATCTAAACCTATAACGCCCCTTGAATCTACTCTAGCTATTATTAAGGCTTCTTTTCTAGCTTTTAACGCGGCTTTAATCTTTTGAACCATCTCTAAAGGTTCTATAACCTCTTTACCTTCTAAATGACCGCATTTTTTAGGCATTCTTTGGTCCTCAATCTGAATGGCATCAGCACCTGCTTTCTCAAGAACTCTTACAGTTCTATAAACATTTATAGCCTCACCAAATCCAGTATCTGCATCTACAATTATTGGAATATCTACAACTTCCTTTATCCTCCTTATCATCTCTGCTACTTCATCTAAGGTAATTAAACCTATATCTGGCAATCCATAAGATGACGTTAATGCGGCCCCAGATAAGTATACTGCTTTAAAACCTACCTTTTTAGCTAAAATTGCGGTAAATGGGTTAAATACGCCAGGTATTATTAAGAAGTCAGATTCCCTTAATATTTGTGACAATTTCCCTCACCCTCAATTCTTCAATATTCCATAATATATTTAATTCTTCCTTTTTTCCGCCTAATCTCATATACTTCTCCTCAACTTCCTCATCTGACATTGGATTATTATAATAACCTCTAGGATTTCTTACCTCAATTTCGTCCTTCCCTTTATTAGAATAAACTATCACTTTAACTGGTAACTCCTTAGGATAAATATTTGTATAGTTCTCATTTTCATAAACACTAATTTTTCTCATCAGACTCCTTATTTTGTCGTTAAAGATCGCCTCGCTATTATATGCGTCGAGCCAGAAATCTTTTCTAATTATCGTATATGCTAAAATGTAAGGTAAGCTATGGTCAGCAGTTTCCTTATTTGTTGGATTCCATTTCTCCTCATCAGCTATTATAGTCTTAGCAGCCTCATAAGTTTCTACGTCAATTTTAACTATATCATCGACATTAAGATTAATACTTTTACCAGCTTCAACCACAGCCTCAGCATGATATTCTACTGGATATTTTTTCATACTAGTCTTTAATATTCCATCTAGTGATAAATTATTAAAAACACTATAATCAAAATCTTTTGCTATGACATTAACAAAACCCATCTTACCAGAAAAAGGCTTTGATGGCCCAGTTAACCCAAATTTTGCCAAAATTGCCGCAAAAGTAGCTTTTCTAGAGGCGTCAGCTGCAGCTCCAGCTTTCCACATAGATAATTCTCCAGATCTTGTCTCTCTAAGGGCAATATTTGGAACTAAAGTTAATGATATTGCATTAATAGTTTCTTTACTGCTTAACCTCAATAACTTTGCTAAACCAGCTGCAGCTGCTACTTGAAGAAAAGTTACGTGATCATAACCTTTTTTCCTTAACGAAGTGGCATCACATAATTTTACGCCTACTTCATAACCTATTGCAATAGCCTCTATTATATCCTTTCCTTTTAAATCTAAAAGGGATGAAACAGATAAAAAGGCGCCTATCATGTCACTAGGATGTAAAGGTTCCTTTGAAAGATATGTATCGTTAAAATCTAAATATCTTATTAAAAACGTATTATAGTACGATGCGAAATCTGGAGTAGAATAACCACCAAAAAGCAATGGCACATCACCTTGGAAATATTTCATAACGTTTTTGTTCACTAAATGAGGGGGAGAATTTAATGCACCTCTAGCAACTGCAATAGAATCAATAATTCTCCTCTTAGCTTCATGAATTATCTTATCGCTTAAACTTTCATAGCTTACGGAGTTTACGAAATCAGCTATCTTTTCAGCTATTTCCATAGAAAAACTAAATGAATGAAAAGTAAAAAAATAAACTCTTTGACAGATTGAAAATAAGCTTAATATACTTTTGAACACATATTTATACTCGTGATAGAATGGTAAAAGTTGCTTTTATAGGAATTGGAAAAATAGGTCAAACGATAGCTTATTCTACAATATTAGATGGTTTAGTTAGCGAAGCAATATTATACGATATAATACCAGAATTACCAGAGAAATTTGAACATGAATTAAGACATGCACTAGCTAGCAGAGGAATTTCCACAGAAGTTATTGGCACTAACTCCCTAGATGATGTAAATAACGCAGATATAATAATTATAACTGCAGGTAAGCCGAGGAAAGCGGGAATGAGTAGGAGGGATCTATTCGTAGATAATGCAAAAATAATGATAGATTTCGCAAATAAGTTACCTCCAAGGAATCCTGGGGCGTTATACATAATGGTAACAAATCCAGTAGATATGATGGCCTCAGTCTTTATGAGGTTCTCAAAGCAATATACAATAAGCACTGGAGATCAAGTTGAGACTATGAGACTTAGATCATATATTGCTAAAAGACTTAAGGTTCCAGTAAATAGAGTTACTGGATACGTAGGTGGAGAGCACGGTGAGGATGCTGTAGTATTATGGAGTACCGTTAAGGTAAATGGGAAACCATTTGAAGAAGTGGCTAAGGGATTAACTAAAGAAGAAGTTGAAAATTACGTTAAATCAATCCCTGGCGAAATTATTAGAGTTATGGGCGGTACTACATGGGGGCCAGGTACGATAATAAAGGATATTGTGAGGTCTATAGTACTCAATGAAGGTAGGGTAATGAGTATAGCCACCCCTAGAGTATATGAGGGAGAAATAGTCCACATAAGTGTACCAATCGTAGTTGGTGCTGACATAGGACCCAGTTTAGAAGCGGCATTACCAGAAGCTGATAGACAAAGATTAAATAAGGCTGTAGAAGATTTCTACAGAGTATATAAGGAAAACCTAGACCATTTACTACAAACAATTAAGCAATAATTTTCTAACATTACCATAAGCTTTTTATTCTTACGTTTCCCAAATCATTTGTGAGAGTTCTTATATTAGGAATAGATGGATATTTAGGATGGCCTTTAGCGTTAAGGTTAGGTAAAAGAGGACATGAAGTAATAGGCGTAGATAATTTATACACAAGAAATGCAGTAAGAGAAGTAGGGTCTGATTCTGCATTTCCCTTACCAGAACCAGAAGAGAGAATAGCTGCAGCGAAAAAAATACTAGATGTAAACATTACTTTCTACAGAGCTGATGTAAAAGATTATGAAAAACTTTATGACATAATACAAAAGCATAAGCCAGATGCAATAGTTCACTTCGCAGAGCAAAGATCTGCACCATACTCGATGATAGATGTACATCATGCGAACTATACTTTCATAAACAATATTACAAGTACTATAAACTTAATTTATGCAATACTTAAAGTAGACCCTACAATTCACGTCTTAAAAATGGGTACCATGGGAGAATATGGGACGCCAAATTATGATATCTTAGAAAGCGCATTCGTAGAGGTTGAGATTAAAGGTAAAAAAGATAAAATACCCTTTCCCAAATGGGCTAGTAGTTGGTATCACTGGAGTAAAGTCTATGACACTTACAACCTTATGTGGGCTAATAAGGTTTGGGGTTTAACTATCACTGACATAATGCAGGGACCAGTATATGGAACTAGGACTGAGGAGATAATCGACGAAAAATTAAGAACTAGATTTGACTTTGATGAGGTTTGGGGTACTGTAGTGAATAGATACTGCGTTGAAGCTATACTAGGGCTTCCATTAACTCCCTATGGAAAAGGTGGACAAACGAGGGGATTTATCTCCCTAGAAGATAGTATGCAAGCGTTAACTATATTACTAGAGCATCCTCCTAGTCAAGGAGAATATAGAGTAGTTAACCAGATACATGAGGTACTTAGTGTAAGCCAGATTGCAAACATGGTAAAAGAGGTAGGAGAGTCATTGGGCTTAAAAGTTGAAATTCAACACGTTAAGAATCCTAGGGTTGAGAAGGAAGAGCATTACTATAACGTAGAATCTAAAATATTACCATCTTTAGGCTTTACTCCTAAAAAGAAGATGAAAGATGAGATCAAATTTATGTTAGAAGATCTAATACCTTACAAAAGTAGATTAGAGAAATTTAAGCATGTAATATTCCCCAGAACAGATTGGAGAAAAGGTAGAAGCTAATTTTATCATTTTAATATTTATTTGTAATATCAATATGAACCAAGTCGTTGGTCAGACCCATATTCCTAAAATAAATTTATTTAAAGCAGTGTAATACTATTTATCACGTTGGAAGGTAGCTTAAAGAGGAAACTGGGTTATTTCATACGATATCAAGATGTAGAGTATGAAGTAATATCACAATATTTAACGCTAGCGTTAAGAATGCCAAGTAATGGAAAGCTAGGGCAAATACTACACCAATATATACAAGAATTTCTTATAAATGGTATAGATAGGATTGAAAAAACTTATACTCCTTTTTATTCAAATTTGAACAAGGCAGTGGAATTAATTTCCAATATAGTAAAAAATGAAAAAATTAACTATTGTGATAAAAAGTCTGAAAAAATTAACGGTATTAAGATAGTAGGGCAAGCGGATATTTGTACTGATAATTTCGTCATAGAAATCAAAAGTAATGCAGATCTTAAAAAGGTAGATCTAATGCAGGCTTTAATATACACTTTTCTATATGAGAAGGATGTAATACTCTTCCTATATAGTATACATACTGGAGAATATACAATAGTAAAAGTTCCTTTTAATGAGAGAAACTTAAACTCATTATTTGAAGGTATCAAAAAGTTAAGTGAAAAAGAGGAAATATTGTGAAAACTTTTAAAAGAGATTTGTAAGAAAAGGATATAAAATATAAGTGAGAGTGATAGATATGGACTCTATAGATAAGGGGATACTGAAAATTCTTTTAAAAGATGCGAGAATGCCTCAAAGAAGAATAGCCCTATTATTAGGAATTTCGCCACCAGCAGTTAGCTATAGAATGGAAAGGCTTTTTGGGGATGTAATTAAAAGATTTGTACTTTACGTCAATCCTAACTTCCTAGGTAGATATCACGCATACGTCTCCTTCAGTAATCTCCATGAGTGGAACGGAGATTATATAGCAAAAATTGAATGTCTCGAAGATATTAACGTATATGAGATAGACGCTAAAAACAGGATAGAAATAGAAGATAAAATAAATAAAATGACTGAACGATTAGGAGAACCCAGGATGGTTTATATACCAAATCAAATGCCTTATAGTCCTTCTAAATTTGATTTAAAATTAATAAGTATCTTGAAAGAGAAACCATTGCTTAAACCCATTGAATTAGCTGAGGAATTAGGAGTTTCCTCAAAGACTATTAGAAGGCATCTTAGATATTTATTTAATAAGAACTTCATAAGACTAATTCCAATAATAGACTTAAACAAAGCTGAGCTAGTAATATTTGCAGTATTTACTTCACAAACGGAAAGTGCAAAAAAAATTTTTTCAAAATACTTATTTAAGGAGGTAGAGGATGAAAGGGCAGGAATCTATGTAAATGTAGTGGACAGTATGGATGAGGCTAGGGATATTATATTAAAGTTTAAACGAGAATATGATAATAACGCTGAAGTGATGATAGTTACTCGTTATGAGTTCTTATAATAATTAACGACTATATAGCCTTTTCTTCTGATACTTAGTTTGCTTAGAACTCTTAAAGCTATTATACTCTCTAACTCTAGCTATAGCCTCCTTAATATTGTTAACACCCTTTAGCATTTCCGCTAAACCTTTCTCGCCTATATAATTTAACCAAGATACTATATGACCCTCCTTAAGATGCCATTCCACACATGCAGGATCTAATTTACTTAACCTCTCTAACTCTCGCTCTAATTCCTTCGTATCATGAGCAATACCGACTACTTTTTCATAGGATTTAAAATAAAATGGCTCCATGTAAAAAGAGCTATTTCACAAATTTTTTAAATGAAATGGGTCATAATACGCTATTTATTCTTAAGAGTTATAAATTTTAAAGGAAAAATTAAGATTTATTTTTAATAACTTTAAAATAATATTAAATTAAATTCAGTATATGGGTATACTCTTAATTAATCATCAAGCTAAGATAACTTTTTAAAATTATTGTTTTTAACAATAATTATGGAAATATCACTTAGCCTAACTGGAGACTTAGAAAATCCTATAATTGAATTTGGTGGAAAAATATCTAGAGCTAAAAACTTTTATCAAGAGGGACCCTTAATGGCATTTCTAATCTCAATACCACACTGCATAGCGACTATGGCTGATAGTATAGCTAAAAAAGAAGGCATAACTTTGTCTTCGTGTAAAATTATAGCTAGATATGTATTAGATGAGAAGGAAATGTTTCTAGGAAATTATGTATTTAAAAAGATAATTATTGAAATATATGGTAAGGGATGTAGCGAAGAGGAATTAAAGGAATTAATAAAAAAAGTAAAAAGGGAATGTCCGATCTACTTAAGTTTTAGGGAGAAGATAGAAATAGAAGGAAAACTAGCTTAAATTATTTTTAGTAATGATATTAAGTATATCAATTTTCTTCCTTAAATTATCTTTAACTCAGATTTACCTTCGCCTTCGTCATAACCAGACCATCTCTTAAATATCTCACCTTTACCCCTTATAATTAAATTATGGCCTGGATTCTTTCCCAGCGCCACTACTAATTCAATTAATCTTCCCTCCCTATTTATTAGTAGTTTTACACTATTTTTATACTCTAAACCCTTAATTGCTCCATCAACTGCAACTATTTCGTCACCTTGAATAATACCAGCCATATCTGCAGGGGAATTATCTTCAACAAAGATAACTTTCTTTCCCTCTAACATTAAACCATAATATGGTGAACCCTTATCGGTAAATGTTATCTCAAAATATTCAGATAATCTATTAAATATTGGAGGATTTCTAGAATATACTAGCTCATCTAAATTAGAAACACCTAACTTTTCTGAAATTTCCCTTATATTTTCATAACTATACTCTTTTATCTTATATAATTCTTTAAATAAATCATAAATAGAGTTGCCGTTCTTTATCATCTCCAGATCCATTATTAACCCAACGATTAGGCCTAACTGATAATATGATATGCCAATGTTTGCAAAATTATTATCCTTTCTATAGTACTTAATCCACGTAGTATAAGAGGATTCTGCTAAGCTCATTCTCCTTATTCCAGGAAAAGTTAACCATGCTAAGGTGTTTGCAATATAATTTAGAGTTTCATTAATGTTAGCTACCTTAGCTCTTAAAGGTATTATAGTTGCAATATATTCCGTGATACCCTCTGCAAACCATAATAATTCGGTATAACTCTCAGTCTCGTAATTTATTTTCAAATCTTTAGGCCTTATCTTTTTAACATTATATCTATGAAAATATTCGTGAACAAAAAGCCTTATTAATTCTTTATTATCCCAGCTTGTTACCATCGCCGAAGAATTTTCGTGTTCTATACCACCAAAGTTTGAATCTGATCTTCTGAAAAAGAATATATATTTTTCTTTTATGTCATTTGGGAATATTTTAGATACTTCATCTATACATTTAGCTAAAGATTTTGTAAATGAATCTTCTATATTGTCTATTGTGGAAATTTTATGATTCTCATCAATATCTATTACTTTTAAATTAGGTGAGGCTTGAATTGGAGAATCTACAAATTCATGATAATTCTCTGCACAAAACCAATCTCCAACTCGCCTTAAAGTAGTGTGAATCTGCCAATTAGTATCTATTTTTACACAATATTCTTCATCAAATGTTTGAAATGGAAATAATGCAGGCGGATTTATAAATAAGTAGTTAGAAGTTGATATAAGCTCCCTTTGATCTTTACTTAATGCTTGAACTAAATAGCGAAATCTATTCTTTACGTAAAACCTATTCTTCCCTATTCTAACTCCATCAATTTCTACAACAAATCTCTCTAATTCTCTTATTATATAAGAGCCGGGAACCCAGGTGGGAAAGGTTACTATTCCTTCTTTTCCTTCCGCTAAAACTTCTATATATCGATTCAAGGGCTTTACTAAAAATCGCATAATATAAACTAAATATAGGGACAAAAAAGGTTATGGTGGTTTAACATCTATACATGCAACTGGACACACATTAACACATGCCATACAGAATATGCATGCTTGTTCATTTACTGGATCCGCTTTTTTCTCAGACGCAGGATGACCTGGTGTATCAAACCATTGGAAGACGTTAACCGGACATGCATTTATACATGATCCATCTGCAATACATAGATCGAAATCTACTCCAACAATAGTGCCATGAATTCCTAGTTTTCCAGGTGGTTCTACTGGACCGTATACTTTATGCCCAGAGTGTTCCCCTACAACTGGTCTATTAGTCCTGTAGTTAGGATCTATACCCATTTTTTCACCATTAGATACTACTATTAACGGTAATTATTAACACAATCCCTAATATGTTCGGGAAAATTTAAATGAATATTTTATTCTTTATTTTATTTACACTTATAATTTTAAAGTGTATTAAACTGATTATTATAAAAAGAGAATTATTACCTTATTTTTGATAAAAATTAGTTGGGACTTCTCAAAACATTTAAATATTAAAGGATAGAAGAGTTATCATATGAACTTAAGGGATAAGATATTAGCTTACCTATATCAGAATAAAGAATCAACAGTTGAGAATATAGCAGATGCTTTAAGAGAAGATATATATGAAGTAGATGCTACATTAAAATATCTAGAACGAGAAGGATATGTTGTAAGGAGAACCAAAGGATTAATATTTAAGAAAATTGTCTATGATTTGACGGCTGGCGGATTAGAAGAAGCTAAGAAGGCTTATGAAAATTTGCAAAATAAGGCCAAACAACTAGAGAATTTAATAGTAAATGGTAATATAGATCCGTCCCAAATACCTGAAGAATATGTGGATATTCTACCTTTATTAGTTACCTTATCTCTTATAGATATGTTATTATTGCAAAATATATTATTATTTGACTTATTCTGATCTAGTCTTCAATAAAAGATTTAAATTTGTTAAATTACATAAATAAGCTATGTGAAACTTAAGATAAACAGTATTGAAGATTTATTCATACCGCCATTACAAGAATACTCTTACTTATGTAATGGAATAATTACGGAAATGAAATGTAAAGGATTAGAAATTTATAGAGATCAAGACTTTATTTCATTTACAGTAAATGATATACTTAGCTCCATGAGTCTTCAAGGACTTATTAAAATGAGAAGCCGAGGAAGAAAAAGGGATAGATGGCTTAGATATATCTCAAAATATAAGATAGAGTTAGAACCTAAGGAGTTCTCAACGATTCTTAAATTAGGAGCACTATTTACAATTTATGTTGATGGATACGATATAGATGGAATATCAGGAGACGTTGCAATAAAAGAATTAAGGATTACGGGAACTGGTACTAATACTGACCATATTAAAAAATTTCTTTTTGATATAAACCCTAGGCTTATAATCATTCAAAATAAGCACAACATATGGTATATGATAACAGCATATAAGGTGGCTTACATAGATCCTCAATTTAAAAAAGTAGAAAGCTTAACTTTAGGTGCCTATAGATTAGAATGTCAGGAGATAGAAGAAGAAATGGGAACAAGAATATGTACAAACTCCTCATATTAAAATCTGATATCTCACCACCTTGGAAGAGATGAGGGATTTGTTCCTAGAGTATTCGTAGCTTTCACCATCGATTCGGTAATATTTTCGAAAAATCATTAGCCTTTTCTACTCAAAATCGCTATATTAAAAAGCTAGAAACTTATCGGATTTGCAGAAAAAGGGGTTAAGGGTGGAAAGCCTCGCCAGCAGAGATGGATAGCCCCCTTATGTTTAAATACCTCTTTTCCTCATTTTTCTTTCAATTGCTAGGGCTGTGTTTATAATAAATTTTTGTTGATAAATAATGATCTCTCACGCCGATGTGGGCTATGCTCAAAAGGGTGGGAGTGATTGAGGAGATGTGAGCCTTATGCTATTAGGCTCTAAGAAATCCCATGACTTACATTTAGAATGAGCGTGTAGTTGAGGATTATTTTCCCCTATTTGATATATTGAATATAAAACGGGTAGAGGAATGAAAATGCAGGAATAAACGGGATTTTCATTTGTAGCTTCCTGGAGAGAGAAATACTGATTACTCCTCCATTAGTTCCATTAAGCTCTTATCGAACTGGGAAAAGCATCGTTAACGTAGCTGAAAAATAGCTTTGTAAACTAATATTTAAGCATAAGGGGATATACGTCCCCGCAAGTGAGGTTTTTTGCCGTTGTCAACAGTTTCCGATAAACCGTGAATTTTATGTCATTTGATATCATTTAACATTCCTAATCCTTTTAAGGCTATTAAGTAAGCTGAGACTGTATGTCTATCAAAACCCTTCTCCCTCATCACCTTTTCATGCTCCTCAGAATTAGTAGTACCCTTAGGATTAACTAACACAACGTTAAAACCCAACCTTAACGCCTTAATAACACCGTGAATTAACAATTGCTTCTTAGCAAAACGCGTTATCTTCCTATTACCACTCTTGCTCGTGGTAAACTTCCTCCTCTTAACTAGAAATCCTCAAATACAACATAATCAACACCAACCCTTGATAGGAAATTGAGAGCTTGTGAAAGAGCATTAAAACGCAAGCCCCTGCTTTCCCTTTAGGAAAACCTGGTCTAGTAACATCTGAATACCAAAAAGTCTTAATGGCAATAACTTTACCATCCTTATTAACTAC
>Ga0208683_100130_pt1 | contig 34656 bp, 31 predicted proteins | sample BED_Mat_host_9_1_FD_187141 | JGI IMG/M metagenome (GOLD analysis project Ga0208683, IMG submission 187141) | Extremophilic microbial mat communities from Yellowstone National Park, USA - BED_Mat_host_9_15 (SPAdes) (version 3) | ecosystem: Environmental > Aquatic > Thermal springs > Hot (42-90C) >... | reverse complement strand
CAATTCCAGTCGAAGTAGGTGTCGAGGAGACAAAGACTGGAAAGAAGAGCAAGTACATTGTGAGAGGAGAGAGGAAGACCATACAGATATCCCCAAAGGGAAACAAGGTAGCATCAATTGACTTAGGTATAAACGTTTTAGCGAGCGTCGTAGTGAACGACGGTACCTGGTTGCTCTATAAGGGTGTTAGGATTAAACAAGACTACTTCTATCTCCAAAGGAAGATAGCTGAGGAACAATCTCTCGCAGATAAGGCAAGAAATCTAGGTCTCGTAGATAATGCAAGAAATCTAGGAGAGTATGAAGCCCAAGAAGGACTAAACAGAGAGAAGAGGAGGTTATTCAAGAAACTAACCAGACGTCTTCTTCACCTCTACAGGAACTTAGCTTCCGACTTATTGAAGCAACTTTACGATCAGGCTGTCTCCATCATCTACCTGGGCTACCCGTACAACATCGCTCAAGATAAGGGCAACAAGTTCACCGTGAATATGTGGTTATACCGTATGCTAATGAACGCCATCGAGTTAAAGGCTCAAGAGTACGGTATGAAAGTGTACGAAGTCGTTGAATATAACACATCAAAGTACTGTGCCTACCACAACGTTGAAGTTAGTAGGAGACCGAGAGGAGTAGTCACTTGTCCTAAGGGGCACAAACTGCACAGCGATTTGAACGGTGCATTGAACATCTTGAAGAAAGCTGTTGGCATCGCAATTTCGACAGTGAAGAAACCGTTATCTTTCCTAGTACTGCATAACGGAGTAGCACCCGTAAAGGGGTGTAACACCTGAGACCTCGGGGAACCCTCGCCCTTCAGGGCGGGGAGGAGGTCAGATGTACGCCCAATTCAGCTTCAGTGACATCTCTGCTCCACTAACCGTCTCTAAGGCTAACTTATGTTGTGGCCGTTAAGCCACTACCCAAGAGGAAATGGGGAGTGTGCGGCGAAGTGGCAAATTCCCGTAGGAATCGCCATCAGAGTGGGGTTCACAGACGGACACTCTTGTGAACCCCATCGTCCATTATTGCCATGATATAACTGGAGGTTCTTGCTATTTCCTTTCCTACCTCCCTACTACAGACATCGGAGTCAAGGTCTCCCATAGAGCTCAGAGACTTCACTCCCCTCCTTACCTCGGGAACCTTATCTAGGTCCTCAGTCAGGAACACATTCACTGCAGTACTCACAAGTTCTGCTAGGGTCCTTACGCCCTCCAACACCTTTGGATGCAGGGACCTGCAATTTGTCGCTGTCCTAGCCGCACTTTCCAGGTGTGAAAGAAGTCTTCCCAAGTCCCTTGTTCCAACTGCAATCAGTATTACATCCTTTGGTGGGAGTTTGTCCTCCTCATTGAGTTGCACGGCCCTGGCGATTCGTCTTATGACGGCCCTGTAGTCCCTGGTGAGTTCGGCGGCCCTCTCTGCGACGTCGTTCAGCATTATTGAATTATTTGCTCCTTCACTTAGATCTTTGGCTATGTTTACAACCTTCTCTGCGAACCTCGACACTTCTTGACCAATTGTGGATCCCTCTTCATCCTTCACCTTAAATTTAAGGAAGTTGAATCCTTCCTCTACCAGCTCCAACCCAATCAATTCTCTTTGAAGTTCCCTCATTCTTCTCTTAGCCTCCTGGGGGATTACTCCATTTGACTCCACCGTAACTTCAGATATTCCCTGCATATAGAGGACGGAGAGAAGATATGTAGTTGTTTCCTGGTCAGTGAACTTAATACTTCTCTTCGCTTCAACTTTTTGTGGTATCATTAACTTAACGAAGTTTGATCCCTCTACCACTACAAGTTCTTCTCCTCCCTCCAGCCCGTTTCTTCTCACCCAGTCTGGGGGTAGAGTTATGGTGAAGCTCCCACCTGCCAACTTCTGTAGCTTCCTCGTACCTCTGGACAATTCGATCTCAATTCCATCTCCCTGTTAAAAATCTGGTCAGCTCTATTCATCTTGCTCCGGAGAACGAAAACCCCCACATGCTGCAGGTATGACCTGACCAAGGTTCTACTTCTTCACTCCAGTCCTCTGTTAGTTGCTAGCGCAAGCACCGGAGTTCAATGAGGTAAACCTCGTCCCCATCTGTCAGGAGTTCTGCCGTCAGATAACCTACCTAGCCTACGATATTAGGGTAATTAAAGGCCGACCGTTATGGTGAAGTTCACCAATATCTTTTACCTGAGAGTAATGCAGTAGATGTAATGCTCCCAGTAAGAAGAACGCTGAAAATAGTGAGGCTTATGCTACCTAGAGTTCTCAAGTATAGGGACTTTAGGCAACAGTTACTCAAGGATAAGCAACCGGACGAAGAGGAGATGAGAAGGGAAGCAAGGAAATTCGTGGATGCCATAATGGAGTTGGGTCCTACCTTCATAAAGCTAGGCCAACTTCTCTCCGTCCGTCCTGATGTAATGCCTGAGGCTTATCTTAAGGAACTTCAAAGGTTACAGGATCAAGTTGTACCAGAGCCGTTCGATAGGGTGAGAAACGCAATATTCGCTGACGCCCCGCAGTTAGATTGGGTTGACCCCATCCCCTTAGCTTCAGCCAGTCTTGGACAGGTTCACTTGGGTAGGTTGAAGAGCGGAGAGGAAGTTGCGGTTAAGGTGTTAAGGCCCGAGGTCAATAAGGTGGTTGAGAAGGACATCAGGATAATACGCTTCCTTATTCCTTATTTAAAGGCCGTATTTGATGAGTCATTAATAGAATCGCTCAGGGTAATAGTTGATGACTTCTCCAAGAGGATAATTGAGGAAATGGACTACATTCAGGAGGCAGAAAACCTCAAGAAAATCACGGAGGAACTTAGTGAATTCAGTAGGGTACGTACACCTAAGGTGATAGGGGCCACGAAGAGGGTCCTCGTCATGCAGTATCTCCCTGGATATAAGATAACGTCTGAGGAGGCATTCAAAATAACTGATAGAAGGGAGCTGGCATATAGGGTGTTTCAAATTTTCATGACCATGCTTCTTGAGAAACCTATCTTTCACGCCGATCCTCATCCTGGAAATCTGGCTGTGGATAAGGAAGGGAAAATTATACTCTACGATTTCGGGATGGTGGGTAGATTGGATAAGTCGACCAGAAGGAACTTAGTTAGAGCTTACGTCACTCTTTTGAGGCAGGACGCTTATGGATTGGTCAGAATCCTTGATCAATTAGGGGCCATACAGCCAGATGCGGATAGGGAAGTTCTAGCAGAGGGAATTTCCCTCTTCATGAAGTCAATGCAGGGAATTCAGGTAGATGAACTTGAACTTCAAGATTTCATGAGGCTTGCTGATGAGGTGTTCTACAAGTTTCCCCTTAGGCTACCTCAGAAAATGGCCCTCTACATTAGAATGACAAATGAACTCGAGGGTTTGTGTAGGGCCATAGATCCTGACTTCGATTTCATAGGGGTCTTAGCTCAGTTCCTGGAGGATGAGGGACTGGCTAGGGAGGCTATGGAGGAGGAGGTAAGGGATCTTTTTAGCGCGGTGAACATGAAGTTGAGGTCTGCACTGTTGAATCAACGCAGAGTCGTGATTCAAAATAGACCTAGACGAAATTACGTCCCTCAGATAGTCATAGGGATCGCAATAGTATTGTTCCTCTTGACCAAGAACGATCTGATATCCCTACTCGTTGCGCTCTTTGGTCTATCCTTCGCATTCACTCGATCTTAACCCTCACTGCCCCCTCAACGGGGATCCTAAGCGTGAGGACGCCATCCTCGTACCTGCCTATTACCTCCGCGTCCTTAGCAACCTTCACAGGTAACTTAACTTGCCTCTCCACCTTTCTGGGTCTCTGTATCACATACTCCACTCCTTGTTTCTTTGCCTCCCTTGAGGCAGATATGACCAGAGTCTCTTGGCCCACCACTCTCACATTTATGTCCTCCTTCTTGAATCCAGGTATGTCTGCCTTAACAGTTAGATATCCTCCTTCCTCGTAGACATCAACGGGAGGCATTATCTCTTCATAGAATTCCCTGGTAAGATCGCTGACTTGTTTGGATAACTCCTTCTTTACAATGTCCACTATGCTCACCATAGATAATATGAGGAGCTTCAATTTAAAAAACTCTTTCTAAGATCGTTACAGCCATTAGCCATTTGGTTTATACTATCATAAGCTGATAACCTTCGTCTATGAACATTGAAATGTCTCTATGGTCATGTTCATTGCCTATGAGATTTAGGCCGGCTGACCTCAGTTTTTCAGCTACGTTAACATGAGGGGGAGACGCACAATATCCACATGCCCCAGATATGGCATTCTCCTTTGAAAGTTTCTCGACCAATTCCTTAGTCTTATCGTGAATTGGTACCTTCGTCCCGAGCCCGTCGAAGAACACCTTTACGTCATGTCCCTTCTTCTTGAGTTCCAAGGCAGCTTGTAGGGCGTGTTGGGCCTTGACCATCTCACTCCTCTGATCTGGGTCCGTATATAGCACGAAGGCATACTTCCCCATTTTTATCAAAAGGTGTAAAGGACTCCCATTTGGTTAAATCTTTGTCCTAAAGGTCCATGCAAAGGGGACAGGTTGAACCACATGTTCTCAATGACATGTTAACGGCCTTCCATGGGGATCTCCCCCTTCCTCAGAAAACTCGATTCAACTTCACCTGGACAAGGTTTCATTGAAAGGAACCTTCCTGATCCCTATTGCGATAGGTTCGTAGAGCTTCTTGTAAACACTCCAATTTGAAAGTAACTCCCATAATCTAACCCGAATAGAAATTACTTTTCGCCTAACTGATTCACCCCTTAAAATGTAAGACTAGTATATTTAGAATTGTTATGAGTAAATAGTTTAATTTCTTTCTCCCTCCCAACCTTCATCTATAAATGTGGGAATGGCCTGTAATACTCGGATGGAGAAAGAAGAGAAACAACCAAGGACCTCAAGGGATAAGGGCACCTTAAGCTTCAAAGAATTATTCTTCATATCCTTCGGAGGTCAAGCACCATTCATCTCCCTCCTTACCTTTGGGACTGTTATGATAGCCAAGGTAGGTAGGGCGGCCTCCTTGGCAATGTTATTGGCCACCTTGGTGGTTCTCTTCAATGGACTTGTTGTTTACTACCTCTCAAGGAGGTTTAAGAGGGGAGGAGGTTACTACGTTTATGCCTTCTACTCCTTGACCTCGAGGTTGGGATTGGAGACAGGATGGAGTTACCTCCTTTACGCTCTTTCCTATGGTGGGACACTTCTGGCAGGAGCTGCCTACGTCCTTTACGTCCTCACTCACATGCAGCAATGGGTCCTGGCATTTGTTGTATCCACCTTGGCGGCAGCTCTAGTGTTGGCTGGGATTAAGGCCTCGGCTACCTACGCGATAGTAATTTCTGCCATTGAGATGATAGTGCTAATAGGACTTGGCCTTCTCTTCCTTCGCGACGCGTCATGGGTCCTTTACAATCCTGTAACTTATTCTCCAAATCTAGTTCCTGCCGTGCTTTTTGGACTGGGCATACCGACGGGATACGGCTCAATAGCTCCAATGAGCGGGGAGGCCAAGGATGCGAAAACTTCGATTGGTCGGGCCGCCATTGCGGTACTTCTAGTTGGTGGTTCGCTGGCCACATTCTTTTTCTATTCTCTGGGTGCCTTGGGATTCACTGGGAACCTGGTCACATATCTTCTGTATCGTCTTGGAACTTTCGGAGAGTTAGGCCTGGGTTTCGTTGCTCTCAGCGACGGAATCCTCGGGGGAATGTCGTACGTGCTGGCTGCCTCAAGGACTTTGAAGGCAATGGCCGAGGACTCTAGGCTCCCTCACTTATTCGCGTTGGAGAGTAAGGGTAGATCCTTAGTGGCTGAAGGTACGGTGGGAGCAGTCTTCGTGATCATCAGTACACTGCTCGCCAACTATTTGGGCATATATTCTGCATTTCTCATCCTGGGAGCGTTGGCGGGATTGGGCAATATCTTAATTCACCTATCAGCCAATTTCTCTTTGCTCAGATTATCATTCAAGAGGGGTAGAAAGAGAGTTATGGAGATAGCTATAGGACTTGTGGCTACCGCCATCTCAGGATGGGTATTAATATATTCTCTTCCTGGCATAGGTAAATCCATAGAGGACGTATTCTTTGGCTGGGTCATACTAGGCTTCCTCTATGCAGAGGCCTTAGACGTGATCTCAGGTACAGATCAGTCAAAGTAAAAATATTAACCATGGTGAAAAGTCCTTTTTCGTGAAAATATACGTAGCTATACTCTTAGTCATAGCGGCAATCGCCCTCTCACTTTTGGCCTCTCCTCTAAATCTACTGAGTCCCACCTCAGGACTCTTTACTTTGGCGGGTGGAGGTAGGTTCACTAATTTAACAATAACCATGAGTCAACTTACCTCTCCAGTCACCATCGAGATAGACACCCACGGCATGGCCCACGTATATGCTTCAGACGCAGGCGACCTATTCAGGGCTGAGGGTTACTATGAGGCCAGTCAGAGGCTCTTCCAAATGGAGATCTTCGCTCTCTTGGCTGCTGGTAATTTAAGTAGTTGGGTAGGTGAACAGGCACTTCAATCTGATGTTGCTGAACATTTGATAGGCATACCCCAGAACGCCGAAATGAGTGCACAATACCTCCAATCACACTACCCTCAAGTTTATTCGTATTTGGAGGACTTCTCTCAAGGAGTTAACTCCTACATCTCATCTCTCAATCCCAGGAACCTTCCTTTAGGATTTAAGCTACTTCACGTTAAACCCTACAGGTGGTCCCCCCTATATACCCTGGATATAGCGGAATACATGTCGTGGAGCTTAACGGCGGGGTTTTCTGACGAACTACAATCCGCTATGCTTTACTCCAAGTATAACTTTTCGATGGTTCAGGAGTTGAATCCCTACTATCCCTACTATGTTGACGGCAATCTAACCGTAATGCCTGGGAACGGAGCCGTGAACGGATATAGCTTGACTGATCAAGGAATATCCCCATCCTACTTATGGTCGCTTGATTGGTATCAAGGATGGGCAACTGGAGTACCCTCCTCAACCATGAAGTCGCTTTTCTATCTCCTTGAACAGGCGTTGGGAAACATAAGCGACCCCTACGTACAATTCCAAGATATGGGGAGTAATTCTTGGATCGTGACATCAAATTATTCAACATCTGGGTCGCCACTACTTGCCAACGATCCGCACTTGACTTTAACGGCACCTTCTATCTGGATACCAATTCAGCTGGGTGGAGGGGGGTTCAACGTAACAGGGTGGAGTCTCGTGGGAATCCCTGGGGTTCTAATAGGGCATACAGCGACCACCGCGTGGGGTCTTACCACACCGTCTGGGAGTTCCTCAAACGCTTACCTTGAGAGATTGAATGGAAGTTACTATGAGTTTGAGGGCAAGTGGTTACCATTAACTAGCTACAACTATACCTTGATGGGTAAAACGTATACGGTTTATTACACAAACAACGGCCCCTTAGTGGCCAGGAGCGATAATTATGGAATAAGCCTTTACTGGACTGCCCAAAAGGTTCCATTTCTTACAGTGTTAGCTGAGATCCTCTTGGATAACTCGACCAACTTTTCTGACCTCCTTAGAGCCGCCCACTACTGGGTCATCCCTCCTCAAAACCTGGCAATAGTTAGTCTACACAACGCCGCCATAATTGATGACGGGCTATATCCACTTATAAACGAGACTCTTCCTAACTGTGAAAGGGTGCAGGTAATAGGTGCAAGGGCTCCGCTGAACGGAAGTTCTGGGAATTTTGAGCCATACGGCTATGTTCCCTTTAATTATTTGCCTGCGGCCTATGATCCTACCAGGGGATTTGCCTTCGCGCCCAACCAGCCTACGGCGTGGGTAAATTATCCCTTTCCCTTTGTGGGAGGCTATTGGAGCTCAGGCGGACGAGCGGAAATAGTCTATCACTACCTCGCATCTCATCCCCATGCGACGTTGGCCAATATGGAGGAACTGCAGTCAAACGTCACTGATTATTGGGCCTTGATGTTCAAGCCATTCCTTATAGAGGCCTTGACCAACTTTTCCACGTCACCTCAGGAACTTCAGGCCTTAAAGCAATTGGAGCAGTGGAACGGTTCTACCTATCAGGGACAAGTCGGACCCACGGTCTACACCTATTTGGTATCTGAGCTCGCCAACATCACCATATATAACTCCCTGTCCTCCAATGGGCTATCTCAGCTTGATGCGCCAGATCTCCCCTATTTGGTCACCGACCTGATTCATATTGCACAATACGATCCGAACTCCCCATGGGTTAATGGCAGCTTCACCTCTGCCGTTAGGGAGGCGTTCGTGAGGGAAATTCAATACCTCAACTCTACCTTGGGCCCTAACGTATCAGGTTGGACTTGGGGAAAAGTACATCAATTGGAATTATACAGTCCTCTAGGACTGACAGCCCTCTCAATAGGTCCCACCCCTCAATGGGGAGATTCGCACACTGTGGCCGCAGCCTACTTCCCCTATGTTGTTTCCGTCCCTCTACCCTTCGTGACTGTAGGTTCGTCGCTCAGATTCGTGGCGGACCCTGGAGACGGGCAGTTCTACGGGGTATTTCCTGGGGGTCCTTCGGAGAACGTAGCAAGTTATTGGTTCCAAAATCAACTTCAGGCCTGGCTTAACTTCGGGTACTATCCAATGGGTGGAAACTATAGTTCAGTGGCTCAGTGGAGGTTATTACCATGAACTTGAAGGCGTTGGGGGCAATTGTTGTCTCGTTCTTTTTATCGTATCTGCTAGTCTATTATCTTGGATATTTATGGACTGCCCTCATTTCATCAATACCTCTAGGCTACCTTAAGGTCAGGAACGCCATCCTCCTTGGACTAGCTCAGGGATTAGTACCCGCCAGCCTGTTCCTTCTCTATCCTATTAAGGCCCTATCTCAGTCCTCTATCATTCTCGGTCAATTGGCGGGACTATCAAGTTTTACAACGCTCTTGGCTTTCCCTCTCACTTTCGCAGTGGTATCAGCCCTTGCCTCAAGCGGTTATTCCGGTCTTTACTATTATGTGAGGAAGACTGTGTCTTAACTTTATATATCTACATTGAGGAAAACCGATAATTATTTTCTCCCTTCTCAAAGGGGTTGGGTTTGTTCTTATTTATACATCATTATGTCCAAAACTTATTACATAGGTAAAGAAATGGCATGTTATGACTCCTACTGTCATTCTTTCAGCTGACAGAGGGTCCTTTACCGATTATGGGGGTTCCAGTGTTTTAGGGTATGTTGCATGTATGCCCAGCAGACTTGTGCCGAGCCAATTCATGAAATCCTTCTTCACCCCAAAGGTGAAGAGTGAGAAAGGAAGGGCCAAGGTAGCTCCCTATGCCCTGAGGAAGGTGGAGGCTTCCCTCATTGCTGCCGGCTTCTCGGAAGAGGAGGTGTATGTTACTCCTCCCGACGAGCTGCGTCACGTAATAGGTCAGGGAACTAAGGTAGTGGGTATAACTGTTCATGACCCCTTAGGCCTTGAGCCAGTAAGCATGAAACTGTCCATGCTCTTTGGTGGAGGTCGGACGTGGACCGCCGAGTTCTTCAGGGAGATGGGAGAGGAGATCTCCAGGCTCAAGTCCAAATACGGATTTAAAGTGATAGCTGGAGGTCCTGGGGCGTGGCAATTGGAGATAGAGAGGCCACCATGGGTTGACACCCTATTCTTTGGGCACGCAGAGCTCGACTTTCCACCTCTAGTGAAGTCAATAATTGACGGTGGCTCTCCTCCCCCATCCGTGAAGGGTAGAAAGCCTAAGGCGAATCAAATCCCCACAATAATAAACCCGGCTAGACTAGGAGAAGTTCAGGTTACCAGGGGATGCCCCAGAGGCTGCTGGTTCTGTTCCATAACGCCTGATACCTTCCTTTCAATACCTTTGGAGGACGTGGCCAAGGAGGTCGAGGTAAATCGTAGGGGAGGGGCAGAGAGGGTTGAGTTGGTGACGGATGACATTCTGTTGTATGGCGCAAGTAAGTTGAGGGTCAACCACGACGCAGTGGTGAAGCTATTTGAAACCGTCATGTCGATGGGGATGGATGGAGCATGGTTCCCTCACATATCAGTTGGCGCGGTGATGGATAGTCCAAAGACAGTGAAGGCCATGTCAGAAATATCGAGATACGATAAGGTCAGGGCGGCAGCACCGGTAGTTGGTCTAGAGACTGGAAGCGAGAAGATATTAAACAAATATATGAGGGCGAAGGCCTTCCCATGGAGCGTAAGGGACTGGAATGAGCTGGTAATCAAGGCGACAGCGGTGATGAATGACAGCTACATCTATCCCTGTTACACCATGACTATAGGCTATCCAGAGGAGAACGATCAGGACGTTGAGGAGAGCATAAGGCTTGTGGAGTCCATAATAGATCATGGCTTCAAGACCTACATCTTCCCCCTTCCTGTGGTCCCAATGGGGAACACGATGATAAGAGACAATCCATTCCCGACCCTCAAAAGATTGCCTGGAAGGTATTGGGACTTACTCTATATGAGCTGGAAGTGGAACCTAAAGGTGATAAGGGATTCCATTCCCACCTTCACTGGAGGACTGGGGAACAGAGTGGCTCAGACGGCGGTCAGGTATATGATAGATAGGGTGTTCGATAGCATAGAGTGGGTGTTTAAGGAGCTTAGGGACACTAAGGGTGAGTCTTCTCTAAAGTACTCGAACCTGAACCTCAACAATACGCTTGGGGTGCTGAAGTCCGTTTATTGGCTCACCAGGTTGGCATTCATAAGATCGTAAAGCAATTGATCTTTAGTAAGGTTTCAGGCATTTGTGAACAGTTTGAACTTCAATAATATAGTCAGATGTACCCTAAGGACTAGGGTTTAACTACATGAAACTCTCCATACTCCGTGACGAGCGTGAAATAATGGCCCCATGTATCAGCCATAGCGAAGTTTGAGGTCGTTAAATGATAAGGAAATCCCCAAGGGAGGCACAGATTCTTCGCCAGGACGGTGTAGTTCACTGCTTACCGTTCCCTACCTGATATACTGTAGTTATTAAGTATATTTTTTATATAATCACAAAATAACTTACCTACAGTCTATGAATAAGTGTGGGATGAATGAACAGTCCCGCTAAACCTAACACGAAGGTAAGTATGAAAGCGATAAGGGCGGCAATAAAGGCTATACCCAGGGCACCTCCCCATCCCACATTGAAGATGGACTTGAAGACCAGAAGGACACCTATGAACCCTATTACTAGACTGAAGGTCGCCAGTACGGGGGAAGTTATTGCAACCAAAATGAAGAAAACAAACAATCCCACAAATGTAGCTATCATCGCCCTACCTAATGTGGCGGAACGGGAGAAAATTTTGGCAGAAAGCCACACCGGTATTGAGGCCACTATCCAAGATATCAGGAACGCAGCCAACGCCAATAGTACTGAAATAACGACAGACACAGTTTAGTAGAATTGGAGCTTTCATATTAAGCTGCCGTCGTCTATCCTGGAAAGCTTTAACTGAGAAATTCGTTATTTCCTAGATGGACCCCATAGAGGAAGCCTACCTCCAGTATTCGAAGGGAAACCTCACTTACGCTCTTAGATTATTGGAAGGTGAGGATAAGGTGGAGGCCAAAAGACTTAAGGCCAGGATATTAATAGAGTTGGGAAGGACAGAGGAGGCTGTTCAAGTCCTAACCGATTTGGGGGAGTTAGAGGAGGCAGCAAGACTACTCCTTGGTCTCTCAAAGTACAGCGAAGTTATCATGCTCCTGAATGGAAGAGAGGGGGAAGAGTCCAGGAAACTCAGGGCATCTGCCTTTGTTAAATTGGAAAAGTATGACGAAGCTCTAAGGGAGTTGGAGGGAATAGAGTTAACAGATCCTGCACAACTTAAGAATCGCGGGATAGCCAACTACAAGGCCGGTCGTTACTTTGATGCCCTAAGAGACCTAAGCCAAGCGATAAGACTCTATCCCACAGACCCTGAGCTCTTCTACTATAGAGCCCTCACAGAGAGGGCGCTAAACATGCAGGATCAGGCAGAAAGGGACTTGGAGATGGCCATGAACCTGAACCCATATTATGTGGAGGCATTCTTCACAAGCGGCATGATCCGGGAGGAGAGAGGTCTGCTAAGGGAGGCCTTGATGAGGTACACCAAGGCCATAGAGATAAGGCCTGGTTACACAGAAGCCATAAGAAGGAGGGCCAAGGTATATATGAAGCTCGGAATGGAGAGGGAGGCTGAAGAGGACATCGAGAAAGTTAACGAGTTGAAAAGGGCGGAGTAATAGGCCGTTTGAATTTCGTTACTTGATGACTCCTGAGTAGAGAGTATAAAGACGGCCAATTTTGAAGGTATACGGATCAGGGTTCCGTTAAAGTAACCGTGATTAGTTACTATGTAGATATGTACAACATAGGTAGAATTGAATATTCTTTCCAATAGGCTGACCTCTGTGGAATTTGTAGAATTGAATATTCTTTCCAATAGGCTGACCTCTGTGGAATTTCTGGGAAGCGCCGCAATCACGTAGGTGTGGTTTCCTGGTTCGATGAGTACGGGCACCCTTATGTTGTTTGGTGAAGTTGCCATGGCCACCATGGGGAGTCCATCCACTACGATCTCACTGACATTAACCGATTCACCGGTGAAACTCACATTTACTTCTGCCAATACCAAGGGTAAAGTAGATTGGTTTCCCTTAACCATGCTTATCCAACCCACCGCCGCTCCCAAGTACCGTTCATTATTGTTAAAGAGATGCAATGTCATCAAAGTTATGACCGCTATAACGCCTGTGACCATGATTACCAAGGCGATTAGAACAAAAACTATGACTCTAGCCATGGAAGAACAGCTACTTTACCTCTCTATTAAAAATTTCCCATGTAGCTGTGTTCTCTTTAGTTGATATTATCCATGGAATGTTCACTTCCAGGTTCATTGTTCCTGTCACGGATTTGGGACTGCTCATTTGAAGGGCAGCAAGTAGTGCAGAGAACTACACTCATCGAAATTGAGCAGTCCAGACAGTAAATGGGGAGGGAAAACAATTCTCTAAATGAAATGGAGGTTCTAGTAGTTCCTACATCCCCTCTTGGAATTCTTCACAGAGCCCGAAATATGTGTTATTAACTTCACTAATAACAAACTAATCAAGAACTATTTAAATAAGCTGTACTAGCCTGCGAAACTTTCCGCTCTTTGAACCACCTTTGTAATTTAGGACAGCCCCAATCTCCTTCCCATAGTCATTATTCCGGACCTTAGTCCCAATCCCAACATAGTTCCTTTATCTATCTCCTCCTCAGTGGCCACACCTTCCTTGATAAGCCACAGCCCTTCCCTGAAGGCATCCTCTATGAGTTCTTTGGGGCTAGGTCCTCCTTGAACCCTTTCTATTCTTGGTCTTTCTTTCCAATCATAGAACCCAGAGCCGCTCTTGGCGCCCCTTTTTCCGTTGGCCACTAGTTTCTCCACCTCTGGACAGTTGAGCTTGAGTCCTCTCTTAGCTACCTCTTTACTTATGCTCAAGTTAAGGTCCAATCCAGTGTAATCCAGGAGCATGAAAATCCCCATGGGAAAGCCTAGGTCGTAATAAGCTACCCAGTCCACTTGCTCCACCGTGTACCTATCTAGAATTGAACATGCCTTGTTGAACACTCTGAAGAGTATCCTGTTTACCACGAAACCTGGGACATCCTTCCTTACCGGAAGGGCGGTCTTTCCTATGTTTCTAACCACCTCCAAGGCTTTATTGAAGTAAACATCTCTCGTTGAATCTCCCTTGATCACCTCGACTAGTTCCATAAGAACAGGTGGATTGAAGAAGTGCATTCCCAGGAATCTCTCGGGACTCCACACCGCCCTGCTCAACTCCGTTATGGGTATTGAGCTAGTGTTTGTGGCTATTAGGCTCTCTGGGCTTAATCTCCTTGAAACTTCCTCCAACGTCTTCGCCTTTACATTAAAGTCTTCGAACACCGCCTCCACAACCAATTCCTCAGTCTGGAAGCTGGAAAGCCCCTCCGAGACGTGGAGACGCGACATAATCTCCTCCACGTCCTTAACCCTTCCCTTCTCGGCCAATTTACTTAATGACCATTTGATGTTCTTTAGGGCTCTGTCCAGTTGTCCCCTATCTACGTCGTATATTTTCACCTCATTACCTGCTAACGCAAATACTTCAGCTATACCTGAACCCATCTGTCCCGCTCCAATAACTCCAACCTTCATTCCCTCACCACCCTTCTGGCCTTTCCTTCATACCTTGGCAAACTACCCATATCCACAAATTCCACTGGGACATTTATCAAGGTAAACTCCCTAAGTAGGGCCTCCAGCTCCTCCTTTAACTTCTGAGATTTCTCCTCACTCTCCACCCTAACCTTAATGGCCTGAGGATTATCCGTAACCACGATCTGATACTCCCCCAGTTTCGGGAAAGACATTATGGCCTTGGCCACAGCTGTTGGATACACCTTTACGCCCTTATAGAATATTACGTCGTCCACCCTCCCTTTCATTATGGATAGCCTGGGATAGGGTATGTGGTCAGGTTCACCTAACTTGGTGATGTCTCTCGTCCTGAATCTAAGGAGAGGCATTGCTTCTCTACTCAGGGTGGTAATCACCAACTCCCCCTCCTCCCCTTCCCCCAGCACTTCTCCACTATTTGGGTCCACCACCTCCACCACGAAATGATCCGTCCACACATGCATCCATCTATGCTGATCCTCTGGACACTCCTGCGCCACTCCAGGGCCCATGGCCTCGGTAAGTCCATATATCTCCCTAGCTCCCTCGGATAGATTGAGTTCCTGCTCTATCCTCTTCAATGTCTCGGGAGTCATGGACTCTGCCCCAGGTATCGCCAACCTCAGGTTGAGCTTGGTTCCCTCCCTTTTGATTTTCTCGGCGATCAGTAGTTCGTAGGATGGAGTTCCCGTGATCACTGTTGCCCTGAAGTCCTTCAAGGTCTTCACCAACGCTTCAGTTCTACCAGTTCCCCACGGTATTACCTTGGCACCTAGCCTTTGGGCCCCCATGTGAAGCCCCATCCCTCCCGTGAAAAGTCCATAGCCGTAAACATTGGCCACCACGTCCTCCTCAGTTACTCCTGCTGTCCTCAGACATCTGGCCACCAAATCGGTCCAGATCTTAACATCTAACATTGTATACGCTCCCACCGTGGGGATTCCCGTTGTGCCGCTTGTCATATGCCATCCTACCACCTCCCTGAAGGGAACCGCCAGGAAGTTACCACCGTAGGGATAGCCTTCCCTTCTTAGGTCATCCTTCGTGGTGAAAGGTACTTTACTCAAATCCTTAACTTCTTTGACGCTGTCAGGGTCTATTCCGGCCTCCTTTAATCTCCTGTGATAGAAAGGGCTATTCTCCCATAGCCTTCTAATCAGCGCCCTGAACCTTACAGACTGAACCTCCTCTATCTCCCTCTGACTTAACGCCCTGGGTTCAGTTTGATCGTAGTCCATTGACCTAACTTAGTCTTCCTGGGCAAAAAGGATATCAAATTCACTCTTTTTATCCAGCTACTTAACGTACGGCTATGAACGCCAAAGAATCCTATAACTTGAAGGTGGCATCAGATCCCTTTGTGACCCAAGGGAAAATGCTCTTCACCCTGACGTGGATTGAGGGATCTGAGTATAAGTCCTCAATTTATTCAACAGACGGTAAGGTGATTGAGAGGCTCACCTTCTCAGGTTCAGAGAGGGCCGGTAGGATATATAATAACACGTTTTACTACATCCAGAACAAGGAGGGGAAAGATAGGGTAGTGGTGGCCGAGCCGGGAAAGGAACCCAGGCAAATATTCGAGGCCTGTAAAATAAGAAAGTACCTACCCACTCCCCGAGGCGTCTTAGTTCTTGCTCAGGAGTGTTCAGACCCCAAGGCCCCCTTCCAAACCGAGCGAGTGAAATACAGATTCGATGGAAAGGGGTTGCTGAGGACCAGAGATTGGCTATACCTAGTGGAGAAGGAAGTTAGAAGGGTGGTAGCAGGTGACTTTGAGGTCGTTGACTTCGCCATGTCTAGGGATAGGTTAGTTGTGGCTACCACGGAGACCGACGATGATGTGGGACTACAAGACGTATATGAGGTGGACCTTGACACCACTGAACGCAAGAAGATCACCGAGGGTACTGGAAGTGTGGCAGCGGTAGCTCTTTCTCCCTCAGGGGAGCTGGCGTATCTGGGTCATAGGAAGGGGAAGTCACCCTGGGCAAGCATGGAGGTGATTCTTCCAGAGAGAGACAGGCATTTTCTTTGTGGTAACACCTGTGGAAGCAAGGTACTCTCTGACCTCTTCGATGCCTCAATGGATAAGCTGCAGTGGACCGATGGCATTTACGTTCTAGGTCAAGAGGGGGGAGACGCATCTCTGTATAGGATCCATGATTCTCCTGAGAGGCTCACTCAGCCAGGTTTAACGGTCAGGAGTTTCGACGCATCAGAGGGTATTGGGTACATTTACACTACCCCAGAGAAGCCCTCCATAGTCCATTTCAACGGCGAACAGGATCTAAACCCCAACGTCAAGGGAATTACACCGAAGAGGGTGAGATTGGACAGCGTGGAGGGATGGTACATTGAAGCTAGCAAGGATGCTCCAACCATACTCTTCGTCCACGGTGGTCCTCACATGGCCTATGGGTCGGCTTATTTCATTGAATTTCAGTTCTTTGCCTCCAACGGTTTCAACGTGGCTTACTCTAACCCCAGGGGAAGCCAAGGGTATGGTGAGGAATTCGCCAAGGGATGCGTTGGAGATTGGGGAGGAGGGGACATGGAGGACATCATGTCCTTCGCGAAATATTTAAGGGATAAGGAAGGATTTAAGGGACCTTGGGGAATCACCGGTGGTTCCTACGGTGGATTTATGACAAATTGGGTCATAACCCACACCGATTTCTTCTCCGCCGCTATTTCAGAGAGGGGAATATCTAACCTGCTGAGCATGTGCGGAACCAGTGACATAGGTTTCTGGTTCAATGCAGTTGAGAGCGGCGTTGAAGATCCGTGGAGCCCTGAGGGAAGGTCCAAGCTAATGGAGATGTCCCCCATATGGTATGTGGACAGAGTTAAGACACCGCTAATGTTAATCCACGGGGAGGAGGACTATAGATGCCCCATAGAACAGGCAGAACAGTTTTATGTAGCCTTAAGGAGGAGGGGCAGAGAGGCCGTACTGGTCAGGTATCAGGGAGAGAGCCACGAACATGCAAGAAGAGGGAAACCAGACAACATGGCACACAGACTAGAGTTAAAATTAAAATGGTTTAATGAGAAGCTAAAAAAATAATATTTTATTATAGGTTTAATAGTAGTACCCTCCTGAGGAACTCGATGAGCTTGAGGAGGTGTTAGTGTAGCTCTCTGGTAAAGTCACAACCCAGGGTACAGGTTTTACGAATATTAAGTTTATTATTATTCCATTCCCCAACAGTATCGGTACGTGGAATATGTAGGTCTTTCCGTTCCAAGTCCACATGTTGGCACCCTGGTCTGGGGTGACCATTACTGTTATGAATGGTTTGCTCGCCGTATCGGAGAAGGTTACATTACCATTGACTGCGTAAGCGAAGACTATGGAGGGCACTTGTCCTTGAGATGGTGCCGTAACGTTTTGGGGTGCGTAGAATACCACTGAGAAATTGAAGACTGTGAGGTTGGCCGTTGGAGTTTGTATTATGGTGTGTGGCTGAACTACCACCCACGTATCTCCTGCAGCGACCACACCTCCTGTGGTACCGTTTATGGTATATGTATAGGCTGCTATGGGCGTGAGGTTGAATGCCTGCCCGAACTTGATGTTAACCTGAGTTGGCACATGTCCAATGGCCTGTGGAGCCGACTCGAAGATCCATATGACGGGCTTGAAGAAGACAAGGTTGACCATAACGTTGGGACCGTACACCCATAGAGAGGAGTCTGGGAACTTGTATGCACCTCCAGTGTAGACAGTTCCGTTGAAATTGCCGCCGAACCAAGTCCAGCTGGTCCAGGTAGCTGGAGCTCCCATGACCACCGTTATTACACCATCTGGCGCACCTGAGGCATTCACCAACGATATGGCTGGAGTGATCTGTCCGTTCACTTCGAAGGCATATGCGAATAGGGGCGTAAGATAGGGTTGTTCACCCGGATAGCTCACACCCTCCATGCTAAAGGTAACTAGAGAGAAGTTGTAAACGCTCTCCATCGTGCTTCCTATCTGTGCGTAAGTTCCCGGCTTCACTATGGCGATCAGGTTGCCCACCTGAAGTACCGCTCCCTTGCTTGCGTTAACCTGGACTGTCTGTATACCGTTAACTATGAAGGTAGGGGTATTCGTGTATCCTGGGGCGTCTGAACTTAGAGGCACCATGGACGAGGATAATGTCTCGCTAACTATTTGCCATGTGGCGGTTGTGGTATTGTAGGCAAGGTGGGCAGTGACGTTAAAGTGGATATCATATATCATTGGGAAGTTGGGTTGTCCTGAGGCCACGAAACCTATGAGGGCGCTGTCATTGGCAGTTACCACTGCGGACGCCTGAGATGGACTCAGGGTTACTGAAACCATTGGTCCTACAGTGGAGCGGTTGGGCAGTAGATTCTGTGAATACATAACTGCGAATACGAAGTAAGTGTCCCATTCCTGGAAGAACTTGGTGATGTTGGAACCCATGTACGTTCCAGTCTTGAAAACTGGTGGAAGCGAACCTGTAATAGTGAGTGTCCCCCCAGGCGCAAATCCTGATGATATTACGTTAGCTGGGAACTCCGCACCCATTGCGTTGAGTTGAGAGAGCACAAGTTCGGTTGCCTGCGTCGCCTGCATTGAGTGCTGTGACGGATATCCAGCTATAACAGATGAGGGCGGAAGCTCGTTTCCTATCCATGTCAGTTGGGTTATCCTTCCATTTACTATGTTAGCAGTAACTGATGCGTTGAAGACCTGAAGTAGTATAGGATCGTTGGTTGGAGCCACGAAGTACTGCACCACTGCTGAAACTGTGTATACGTTTCCGCTCCTACTAAATGAGGGGAGGGCAGTTGTGTAGAAGTACACGGTCTCATAGTTGCTGAAGAACTGGGCCAGCCAGGTACTGTTGAAGGTGTTCAGATTATAGGTTCCTGGGAAGGGAGTACCCATCACAGTTGCCGTGAAGTTAGGCGCCAGGAATTGAGTAACGTCAGTGGGGGACTCTATTGCTATTCCATCCAATGCCTGGAAGAAGGATGACATTGATGCCCCAAGTGTGGAAACGTTAACAGACTGTAGGGATTCATACTTCTGAAGTAGCGCCATGTATGTGGATTCCAATGAGGCATATCTTGAAGAGAGCTGAGAATAGCTGGAATTTAGTGACTGATATTGAGACATGAGGGATTGAAGCTCCGATGAAATTGTCTGATACTTTGATTGTAGGGAGGCATAGGATGAGTTCAGTGACGCGTAGGAACTCTGAAGTGAGCTCTCCGCGCTCTTAGTACTATTTAGTTGGGCCGAAAGTGATGAAATTTGCGATTGAAGGGAAGAAACCTTTCCTGACGCCATCCCATACTCCACAAAACCTACTGCAGCCACTATTACCAATATCACGAGTACTACCGCGAATACAACAGTTTTTGTGTCCATTTTCCTTCTAAATTCTGGACGGCTCTGCTCTCCATATAAGGTTTTTCCAAGATCTTGAACCTAAATGGGTAAATGGCTAAGACGGCCCATTTTTGTTTGACTTAAGGCTGGTTATCTCATCTGATTTCAAATGGGACGTTTTTTAACTCAACCTGTAATTAGATAGAGTGAGTCTGCAGTCAAGGTCCATAAGGAACGGCCTGTTTGCGGCGGTTTTCCTGTGGTGGTTTCCATTGATCGGTCCATCAATAACTGGGTTGGTTATAGGTTTCACAACGAAGAGAAACCCTGCCTCATTGGTCTCCGCAGTAATAGTTTCTGCAGTTATGTCACTTCTCACAAGCGTGATCTATTTCTACGTCATTAAGGTTCCATTCCTGGGCAATCTTCTCCCCTTCACTGTTGTTCTCTTTAACATTCTTGGATCGATCCTTTGTGTGTCTTTAGCGTTCCTCATACCCAGGAAAGCAACTTTTAGTACCCTAACCCCCTCAGGCGTAATTACGGAATTTTATGTCAAGGACATATCCGAGGTAGACTCGATGCTCGGCAATTACGTGGATCTCTCGGCCTGCTCTCAGCCTCTCTACTCTGTCAGTGAGGACATGATGAAGGTGAGGCGAGAATGTAGAGGTTTCGTCTTAAATTATGAGGTTAAAAAGGAGGGATCCGGCTATAGGGTTCAACTCAATATCGGTCCATCTTGAGTGTGCATGGTTATTTTTCCATTTTACTTTATTAGCCAATATCCATCTTCATCATTCAGATGCATTCTATTGTCTTCAATTCAGATGGAGGGGAAACATCCTACCCTGTGAAAGGTGAGAGCAAGTGCTTTCTCAGTCTATAATGATAGGGTCATTGATACTATCTGTATCAATAGTCTTCTTTTCCTTGGTTTTACTGGCATATATGCAGGAGACTAAACGATTCTTGGAACTGGAGAAAAAGGTAAGCAGATTGAGAACGGCGGATTTCCTGAGATCGGTAATGGATCTGTTCACTGACAGTGAAACATCTAATCTGTTGGAAGAGGCAGTTAATTATTACACTGTAATAGGAGGGGAAGGTAAGGCTGAGACGGTTGTGAATGCAGTATCCGAAAGGATAGGACAAGTGATTAAGGAAATAGATATGGTATTGTCAAAAGCAAAAGCAGTAAATTGGGTAAATCAGGAAATTTATAAATTTAAACTTGTGGGAAAGTTCTTGATTGGTTCGTTAATAGTTATGGTTTTACTATCAGCATTTGGTTTCTTTCTTCTCCCCCAACAAATCAGGTCCTTCATTTATGGTGGTCTAATCGCTGACGTCATTGCCGCCTCAGTCTTCTTAGGATATATCTTATATAAGCAGCGCGAGATTAATCAATATATTACAAGAATGTTAAAAAATAACTTAACTGAACAATAAGCCATAAATCGAGTTTGGTGCGACAGAAGACTAAGGAATTTCCTGTATATCACGCACATTCAAAGTTAAAACCATTGCCCCAAAGTTTACTCCGTGCAGGTGTTTGTGAAATTTGAGGATGGAGAATCCTATTCCATATCGGACACTGGGGTAATAAGGAAGGCTAAGGGTACTCCGTCTGTACTTGTGGTTAAGCAGATTAGACAGGATATGCTGCCCCTCGCTATTGCTCAAAAGTTGAAGCTCTTCGAGTGTAGCGATCAACGGGATGAGTGTCTAGCAAAATTGACAAAGATAATGTTTCCCCACTGCAAGACATGCAGGTTCGAGTGAGTCGGGTAAATAGTTTAGACCTCATCTACAAGGTACAGTCAAGATATAGTGTCGACATGAAGCTATTTACTTTTGTATAGTACGTATTACCCATGGGTAGGAGATCGATCATAAGGAAAGACCTCCCCTGTCCCTCCTTGCGGTGATCATATAGCCAAATGCGACAGATCCTTGGGAAAGCAGAGGTTGTGTAGGGACTGCGGAAAGTACTCCCTGAGAGATGCCCACTATCACCACCCCAGGTGGAAGGTTGAGCAGGCGTTGAAGATGTACTCCAACGGAATGAGCATGAGGGCGATCTCCAGGGTGCTTGAGGTACCGCTGAGTACGGTGTTCGTCTGGATCAAGCGTCGCGGCAAGGGTTCAACAAGTTGGTCTGTGGAGCGACGCCACGCAAGTGGCGAATGGGAAGGCGGTCACAAAGGTAGTTGACGAGATGTGAACCTACTTGCGCAGGAACGTGAAGTCTACAAGTGGGTCTTCACGTGCTTCACGTACACTACTCTGGGACTGTACGTGCTGTTCTCAGTGGGAGACAGGAACCAGCGTTCAGGGAAATGGTGAAGCATTTACCTGAAGGAGGCAGGTGATGAGCGACGACCATAACGTATACTCGTTGAGGAACCATATGGCAGTGTCACCTGTCAACCCAAACGAGTCCCTCCACTCGTCATTGAGGGACAGGTTGGTTCAAGAGGGCGACCAAGGCAGCGAACAGGAGCCTGGAAATGATCAAGTACTCACTAGCGTTGATCCTATGGGAGAGGGGACTTATACCGGAATTTGTAGCTTAATGTCGATACAATGAGTAGAGATAAAAGTTCGACCCTTCCCTAAATCGAGAAGGGGGAGTTTCCACCGCTAGCCAAAGGCGTAGTCCAAGTTGAGCAGTGTTGTTAACAGCTGAAACTAAAGGTTCCAGATAATGGTTTAGAAATATTATGAAACTATTCGATAGTCTCCCTTTCAGTCTAAACCCATGGGTCCCAAGAGAAAAATTTCCATATGATGTCAAAGGGACACCCCCTGTGCTGGTTTGTTATAACATTCAAAACTTTTGGGATCGAAATTTTTAAGAGTTAACTATTTACCATCTAAGTGTGACGTGACTTGGTAGAGTATAAGTGGGTAGCACTCTCAAACACTACAATAGGAGTGTTAATGGCAAGTATAAACGGGACCATAATCCTTATCTCATTGCCCAGTATATTTAGGGGAATCGACATAAATCCGCTAACTTCATTCCAATATCTACTATGGTTACTTTTTGGTTACAACATAGTCACAGCAACGCTTCTTGTGACTTTCGGTAGGTTATCCGACATGTTCGGCAGGGTTAGACTCTATAACTTAGGTTTCGCAATCTTCACGGTTGGATCAATATTACTCTTTCTTACTCCCAATACAGGTGACGCAGGTGCGCTGGAGCTCATATTCTTCAGAATAGTTCAGGGGATAGGAGGCGCCTTCCTCTTCGCTAACAGTGCGGCCATAATTACGGACGCGTTCCCCTATAACCAGAGAGGAACGGCTTTGGGAATAAACCAGATAGCGGCGTTGGCTGGTTCATTGGTGGGCCTAATATTGGGAGGAATATTGGCCTCCACCAACTGGAGATATGTCTTCTTGGTGAGCGTTCCGGTAGGTTTGTTAGGTACAGTCTGGTCTTACCTCAAGCTCAAGGAAACCTCAGTGAAAGTTAAACAGAAGCTCGACATATGGGGTAATGTCACCTTTGCCGCTGGATTAACCCTCCTTCTCCTGGGTGTAACCTATGGTCTCCTACCCTACGGCAATTCAGTGATGGGATGGGGGAACCCATGGGTCATTGCTTCCATGGTGGCAGGGACAGGGCTTCTGGCGGCCTTTCCCTTTATAGAGACTAAGGTTGAACAACCAATGTTCAGGATGGAACTGTTCAAGATAAGGAGTTTTGCGGCAGGCAATTTGGCCGGATTCCTCAGGTCTATCGCTTACGGAGGTGTAATGATCATGCTCATAATACTGCTACAGGGCATATGGCTTCCACTTCACGGCTACAGCTATCAGTCTACTCCTTTCTGGGCTGGGGTGTATACCATACCACTTCTCATGGGGTTCGTGGTAATGGGTCCAATAAGTGGCAAGCTCTCAGATAAGTTCGGAGCCAGGGGTTTCGCCACTGCTGGAATGATGATCGTTGTTGGTTCCCTGCTAGCACTCTCCACTCTACCCTACAACTTCAACTACGTCGAGTTCGCCGTCATACTTTTCGTGATGGGTCTAGGAAATGGGCTCTTCGCCTCACCAAATACCGCATCCATAATGAACGCAGTTCCCAGAGAGCATAGGGGAGCCGCGTCAGGAATGAGGGCAACACTTCAAAACGCGGGCCAGACAGCAAGTCTAGCCATATTCTTCACCATAATAATTACCTCTCTGGCCGGTTCCTTACCCACAGCCTTAGCCAAGGCGGTGAGTAGCTATAATGTTCCTCAGCTGACCTACGCGATGCAACATCTAACACCTACGGGAGCGCTCTTCGCGGCCTTCTTAGGATATAACCCCGTAGGTTCAATACTGCAGTCCTTGCCCACATCGGTCACCTCAACTCTCTCCAGTTCCACCATAGCTTACCTCACTGGCAACACCTTCTTCCCGACCGCAATAGCACCAAGTTTCATGAGCGCTTTAAACCTGTCTCTGGAGATAGGGGCTGCTTTGGCGTTCGTCGCAGCAGTCGCATCACTCTTGAGAGGAAAACGCTTCGTTTATGAGGAGCAGACACAGGTGGTGGCCAATGAGAAAGTCCAGAGAAATTCGTGACGGATTAGAGGTGTGGGACAGGCTCTTCACCATATTCAGAACCCTACTGAGGGAGGCGGAGAGGAACCTCTCCACGTTGGGGATAAGCTGGTCAGAGTATAAGCTTCTATCTATTATTGAGGGGGAGGCTAAACCAATGGCGGCCCTGGCGGCTGACATGATGTTAAGCCCAGCTGCGGTCACAAGTATAGTGGACAGGTTAGAATCTCAGGAGTTAGTTAGGAGGAGCAGATGCGCTGAGGACAGGAGGTTGGTAAAAGTGCAGCTGACGGAAAGAGGAATGGATGTCCTTACGAAGGCCGAAGAGATCCATAACAGATACGTGGAATCCATTCTTCCCTCCCTCATTTCTCAACTTGAGGAAGTGGTAAAGGAGGCAAAAGATATATTAATAGAAAAAACAAATTAACTTTATTTTTATCTTAGGCTCACGAGCTCTTCGTTTTTCACGCCCTCTTTAGGTCTCCATCCAGCTCCGTAAGCAACTCCAGTACCGACCGCAGTTATCAATAAGTTAATTCCCAACGCCAATAAAGCAATGTATATGGGTCCTAAAGTAGTGTTGTAAACCGATGAAACCAGAGGACCGAATTTGTTTGCGTAGAGTTCCATGAGTATGCCAGAAAGTACTCCCAGTCCCCATCCGACCAAGGTGGACCTAGGCTCCAGTTTGTTAGTATATAGCGGTAAGAAAACGGCTGGTAAGGTTTGTGCGATAAGGACTCCGCCAAGAAGCTGCAGTTGTATTGCGTAAGTTGCAGGTACTACGAAGACGAAGGCTAGAGCTATGAACTTGAACACAGTTGAGATTATCTTAGCTAGAGTGGTCTCTGTTCTAGGTTTCAACTTAGCGAACTCTCCAACTATGTTTCTTACGAATAGGTTAGCTACGGCTATAGCCATTATGGCCGCAGGCACAAGTCCTCCCACAAATATTCCTAGAAATGCGATCCCTACGAACCAATCTGGCATGGTACTGGCAATTAGAGCGGGGACTGTCAACGCGCCGTTCTTGAAATGGAGTACTATACCAAGCGCGCTTGGTACAGAATAAACTAACACACCGAACAGAGCTATTAATGCTAGACCAATTCCGTAAATTGGCAGGATCGCTGTACCAAGTTTCAACTTATCTCTATCTTGGGAGCTTAGCGCACCGTTTATTGCATGTGGATAGAGATATAGAGCTAGTGAACTTCCGATAGCTAGGGACAAGAACGCCGCCGCAAGTTTAGAGCTAGGTAGGTCTAAATAAGGAATGGCAGCTGAGGCCCCGTTTAATGCTTTGTCAACTGTTGGGGAAAGTAGATTTGCCTGCTGGAACGCATGTGCGAAACCCCCAGTGGTTAGGGGAACCACTACTATCACAACGGCCACAGTGAGGAGTATTAAAATGTCCTTGAACACCCCTGTGAGTACGGCACCCCTAAGACCGCTTGTTATTGTGTATGCCGCCAGGACTATGAACGCTACTATTAACGCTATCTCTGTGATCTCATGGGCGGATGCCGCTAGGTTAAGGCCGTAGAGCATTATTGTGAGCACGGCCTCCAATCCCACTATCTGGAGGGCTATGTATGGTAGTTCAGCGGCAATCCCCGTAACTGCTATTGCTATGGCTAGGCTTCTGCTGTTCATTCTCCCCTTTATGAAGTCGGGGGCCGTGACGTATCCTCTATTTCTTGACACTGTCCAGAGCCTCGGCATAGTGAGTAACGCTACACCGAAGGAAGTTCCCACATATGGCACAGCAAACCAGTATAGGGATCCCTTTGCCAGGAAACCTGATGGGACAGCTATGAAAGTGTAGGCAGTGAAAAGATCCGCACCAAGGAGGAACCAGACCAGTAGGGCGCCGAACCTTCTCCCTCCAAGCCCCCATTCGTTCAAGGAGCTTAGGTCACCTCTCCTGAACCTGGAGGCCAGGAAACCAATGAGGACGAAGACTACGAAAAGCCCTATGAATACCCCTAAAGTAACGTAGTCAATATTCATGTTCTATCCCTCGTAATAAGGGCTGCTATGGCGTAAAGTACCCCTCCCACTACCAGTAATACCATCTCATACCAATAGAAGAAGGGTAGTCCTCCCAGGGTCGGTTTGGGTCCATTGTATGTGTTTACTAGACCGTACAATAAAAACGGCAGAAGGCATAGAACCGCATATGCTATACTTCTACCATTCATCATTGTATTGACATTGACTATCCTTATATAACTTACTTTGACCTCCAATCATAGATGTGTCCTCATTTAATCCGAGACGTGTGTCACTTTAGATTCGCCGCACCCTCCACATACTTTCCAGGATTAAATAGATCATGAGGATCGAATACTCTTTTAATTTCCTCCATTAGGGTCAGGGCCTTGAGTCCATTGCTTCTCAAAATTTGCTCCCTTAGGACCTTGATCTTCTGTATTCCAACTCCATGTTCGCCGGTGACCGAACCACCGAGCTCTATTGCCACCATGGCCACTTCCTCGAAGAGCTCATTGGCAATGGATTCGTCCTTTATGACTATGTTGGGATGCAGGTTACCATCTCCTATGTGTGCTATAATTGGCATCCTAGTGTTGTATTTGTTCTCCAATTCCTTCAACCTCCTCAGGGCCTCGGGCAGTTTGGATATTGGAACAACTATGTCCTCCGCTAGGAACTTAGAACCAGAGGCCTCAGCCTTCAACGCCACGGCGGCCTGAGCCCTCAGGGAGTAGAGTCTTTCCGCCTCCTCTCCCTCCGCCGTTATCAGTTCCTCTGAGCTTTTCCTCAATACTTTGATGGTTTCCTCAAGCTGATCCTCCTCAAGGGCTATCAATAACACTCCTCCTTCACTTTCCCTTACTCCGGCGGAGAGCTGTCTGTTCAGGGCCCTCAGAACCTCCACATCCATATACTCGGAGTACTCCGGGAGGACCCTTGCTCTCCTTAGCTCCAACATGGCCTCTCCCGCCCTCTCCACGTCAGTCAAGAACGCCATGATGGTAACTATCTTCTTCCTTGGTAGGGGAGTAATCCTCAGCCAGGCCTCCGTTACTATGCCCAAAGTTCCCTCGCTTCCAACCATCAGATGGACCAGGTCATACCCAGCCCTATTCTTCCTCAAAGGTTCTCCCAACTTAACTACTGTGCCATCAGAGAGCACCACCCTTAATGCCAGAACCCACTCCCTGAACGAGCCATACTTTACCGCTCTCATTCCTCCTGACCCTTCGACGATTGCTCCTCCAACAGAGCACCAGAACGAGCTGGCGGGGTCAGGGGGTAGGAAGAAGCCCCTCTTCATTAGCTCGTTGTTGAGGTCCGCCAGTGTGATCCCAGGCTGAACCCTCACGTACCAATCTATATCATTTATTTCTAATATTTTATTCATTTGAGAGAGATCCAGGAGGATGCATCCCTCACATGTTGTGGCGCCGGTAAGACTGGTTCCGGCACCCCACACCACAACGGGGACGCCCTTTCCTCTGGCGTAGTTCACCGTCTTGACTACATCCTCCTCGCTAGTGGCGTAAACGATGAGGGAGGGCCTCAGTTTGTAGCCGGCGAAGTCCTCCCTCTCCTTCACCTCAACCTTAAGGCCCTCGAGTCCAGCTTCCATAAATCAATTCCTCGACCTTGGTTAAAAACGTTCAGAGCCTCCAAAACTGATTCAAGTATAGTTTAGTTTGTTTAAGTTCATCCATGAACCTGGACATTACGGAGTCGTCACTAACGTTAGGCTTGGGATAGGTGAGATTCAATTCCAGACCCCTAATGAAGGCTGGAAGTCCCCTCTCAATTCCAACGTTATACCCTCCCTCCAGGGTGGCGAACCACTTCCTCCCTTTCCCTAAACTTCCAAGTAGTTCAAATGAGAATTCGGAGAGTCTTATTGACGCCAATCCGTCTCCCTCAAACGCGTCGAAGCCCGCTGAAAAGGCCAGAACGTCTGGATTGAACTGATCCAGGATCGACTGAACGACGGGTATGAGCTCCTCTATTGTATCGTCTCCCGCACCAGGAGGTAGAACGAAGTTAAGCTTGTAGCCCGCGCCTTCCCTCTCCCCCACTTGAAAGGGGAAACCTGTTCCTGGATAGAGCGTGGTAGGATCCTGATGTATATCTATATGAAGTACCCGTGGATCGGAGTAGAACAACTCCTGTGTACCGTTACCGTGATGGACGTCGAAGTCCACTATGGCGATTTTTTCCCTTATTTTGTTAGCAACATATGCTATATTATTAAATATGCAGAAGCCTTGGGTTGGAGCTCCCATGGCCCTCCCGTACTTTCCAGCGTGATGACCTGGGGGTCTAACTAAGGCTATCCCCTGAACCTGATATGCCGTCATGGCACCGCCCAGGGCCAGCCTCGCGACCTCATATGTGTACTTGTTTGTGTATGTGTCTTGATCTAGAGGCTCCTCCCTAGCTGAGAATCTCCTCACCAATTCCACGTAGTCCCTATCGTGAATCTCCTCTGGATTAGCAGGTGAGGAGGGTTCCACGATCTCCACATCATGAAGAGACGAGAGGGCCTTCTCAAGCCTATCGCTGTTCTCCACATGGTGGAAGAATGGCGGATTATGGGTTTTGTATAATTCTGAGAAAACCACCTTCATGCATTACACCTTGTCTAACTTTTTGTTCTCTTCACATATGTTATGGTGTTGCCCTCGACACTAACCTCCTGTCCCAAGGCCTCTAGGATTATCTTGAACTTCCGTAGAAGATCGCTGTCAAGGATGAGGGATACCCGTTCTCCCTCCTCCCTATTGATGAAGTCCAGTAACAGTTCTTGCAGCCTGTTCCACAACATTCTCACCCAATTTGGCTCCTAAAAGCTCCTTCACCTTGTCTGGGAAGGCTAGGATGTCCATGATACTCTTCAGTCCCGCATCGTAAAGTATCCTCGCCCTCCTCCTTCCTATACCCTTCACTTTAACTAAGTCCAATAGTTCTTCAGACACACCGTCCTTCACCCTTAGATTTAGAGTCCTCAGCCTCTCAGTGTGATCCTTTAGGCCTAGCACCTCACATACATGATATCCGCTGTAAGTCAACCAGTCCATGGTTTCCACTACCGTGTTCAGATCGCCGCTTCCCACGTTCCATTTCTCCAGGATGTCCTCCTCGGACACCTCATTTATCCAGTCCCTGACCACTAGTCCCACCTTTAAGGCAGAGAGGAACTCATACCTCTCCGTCTCCTCCTCAGGTTCATCTATCAGGAGTTCGCAGTCTAACTCATCAAACAGTCTGTCCTCCTCATATCTACCCACGGATATCACGGGAGCGTCAGGCGTTGAACCTAGAAGGTGGAGGTACGCGAGATCACAGGAATCCTTTCCCTCCATTACTTTCTCCTTGACCAGCTGGGCCGTAAAGGGGTTTATGTAGAGATCAGCTACCCTCCTTCCAAAACCTGTCAACGATATTTGTTTTCCTAGTCTAATGAATTCCTTCTGGTCCAACCACTCAATGGCTCTCTCCATATATCTCTCTCCTACCTCTCGGGGGAGCATGGAATCCTCGACGAACTTCCTCACCTCCGATTCGCTCAATGGGCCATCTGAGGCTAGAATTCCCAGTATAAACGAGAAGAACGATAACTCGGATCCAAGTCTAGAGCTTAACTCCTCGGGTTCGGAATGGATGTACTTTTTCATCACCCTTTCCGCCTCCCTGGAGTTCCTCACCACTATTACGGCCTCTCCTCTGTCGTCAAAGCCTGGTCTCCCAGCCCTCCCGCTCATCTGCTTATATTCCATAACTGGTATCTCCTCCTGGAAGCCTAATACCTTCCTGTTGTATCTATGGTAGTCTCCCACTATTACGGTTCTAGCTGGTAAGTTAACTCCTGCCGCCAAGGTCGGGGTGGCCACTATCACCTTTAACTTCCTTGCCCTAAAGGCCGATTCTATGACGTCTCTTGCACCCTTGCTCAATCCTGCGTGATGGTATGCCACCCCTCTGGCTAAAAGTGGAGAGAGACCCTCCCTTTCCTCCCTCACTATCTCCTCTCCCAGTAGGAGGGAGGGATCGTCGTCCAGTTCATCTAATTCCTCTGCTATCCTTCTAGCTGTGGACTCTGCGTTTCTCCTCGAATTCCTGAATACAAGAACCTGCCCACCCGTCGAAATAGAGCTAAGAGTGAAGGCTATTATGGGGTCCTTCCCCCTGACGGTCATGGACTCTCCGTCCTGGAAAACGACCTTGAAGCTCCTACCATCAGGGAAGAGCACACCCTCTCTCAACTTAACCGGCCTCCAGTCCGATACTACTGGTTCCGCTCCCAACCAATCTGCAACTTCCGTGTAATTTCTCACAGTTGCGCTTAGGGCGAGGAGAGTCCCCGCCCTCTTGGCCCTTATCGCCACACCCTCTATCACGGGCCCCCTTTCACCGTCGTTCATATAGTGTACCTCATCTAGGACAAAGTAGTTGACCTGTGAAAGCCAGGGGGATTTTCTCCTCCATAGGGAGTCCAACTTCTCATACGTGGACACCACTATATCATAGTATTTCAGCCATTGATCGTCACTGTCATAATCACCTGAGGTCATCCCTACCTTAATTCCTATCCTTTCCCATGCCTTCAATGTATCATACTTCTCTTGGGCTAATGCTCTGAGCGGTACTGCGTATATGGCCTTACCTCCCTCCAACACCCTTGAAATCATACCGAGCTCCGCCAATAGGGTCTTTCCAGACGCCGTTGGTGACGCCACAAGAAGCCTCTTACCTTCCATGAGGCCCCTCTCAACCGCCTTAGTTTGGACTGGGTTCAGGCCATTTATCCCTCTCTCCTTGAGAATGTCCTTCACTCTTGAGTCAAGGTTCAATTCATCTATGGAAATCCACTTCCCTGAGGTCAACCTAGCAATCATTTGAAGTTGGGGACTTTAATTCTATAGGCCAGCTCGGAACTAGGTCACAAAAACGTATTAAGGAGGGAAAGCCTCGTGCTGAAAACGGACGGCCAATTTAAATACTTGTTTTTAAGAAAAGTAACCTTAACAATGCTTCTCCTCAGCTCCACAAGGGAAACGGGATCTCAGGGGAAAGTATAACCTCACTCCTCCACGTAACTGGCGCATGAAGGTTCCTCTCCATTTAAAGTTCCCTAAGCTCTGCCCGCCGGCTTGGAGAAGTCCCCCAATCGATGGTGGCAATGAACCACCTGGGAAACTTGCAGGGCGGGGAGGAAGCTAGAAGTGGGATCAGAGATCGAACTCCACCTCATCTATCGGGGAGCGCTGGGGTCATCATCTCCTCCTGAGCCTAATGGCAAGGGCAATAAGCCCCAAGAGTCCACCGGTCACAAATGCCGCTATTGATAAAAAGGATGCGTCTGATATGGCGCTCAACTGACCTCTAACCTGTGCATTGAAGGGAGTGTAGCTATAGTTCAGCATTAATGGAAATGTTAGATTGTTGGTGACTCTAAGCCCTCCAGCATCTTTTGCGACAACTAAAAGGTACGCATTCTCTACGAATTGTTCCCTAACGATAGAACTGGAGTTAACGGCACTCACCATGAAGGGGGAGCTCGAGTTGGTTAATAGAGTAACTATGGTGAAGGTCGAATTATAGTTGGTGGGCAAAGTATCTGTGGCCCCAGGAATTATGGTGACTGATGCAGCAGGTGAGTGGGGGAGTGACGAGCTAGTGGTTAAATATCCAGCATACACGAAAAGAGCCACGCCAAGCACCAGAAGAATAACTGCAGCCAAAGCCAGGCTCCTAGGTCTCATAAATAGCCTAGGTCCCCTGTTTTAATAAGACTTTGCAAAACAATATTAAGGGTACGGGCTACCTATGAAGGATGCTAAAGGTAAAGGCCCTTAAGGTGCGATACGGTGACATTGTTGCGGTTAATGAGTTAACCTTTGAAGCTGCGGGAGAGGTTTATTGTCTTCTGGGTCCCAACGGTGCAGGTAAGACAAGCACAGTGAAGGCCATAATGGACGCAGTACCTTACGAGGGTAAAGTTGAAGTTTACGGTGTAGATGGTAGGGACCCCAGAGTTAAGGACTTAATAGGTTATGTACCTGAGCAGGTCTCCTTCTTCGAATATATGAAGCCCAAGGAAATAATTGAGTTCATGGCTGCAATGAGAGGACTGAGGGATCTTACCACAGCTCAGAAACTACTTGAGGCCTTCAACCTTTCTCAGGTTGATCAACCACTTTATACGCTCTCAATGGGTACTAGACAAAAGGTGGCCATAGTTCTCGCCCTCATGCACTCCCCAAAGCTCCTCATCCTGGACGAGGCCTTCAATGGTCTTGACGTGTTCTCCGCCAAGTTGCTTAAGGAGATAGTGATCGGCCAGATCAGGTCTGGAGGAACGGTCCTCTTCTCCACCCATGTTATGGAGCTTGCGGAGAAGATGTGCTCCAGGATAGGTATAATAAACAAGGGGATGTTGGTAACGGAGACCACTCCTAACGCCCTCAGAAGCCAGGGAGAGAGCTTAGAGGACTTCTTCCTTTCCACGACAGGACTTGAGGAGAGCCTGAAGGAGGTTTTAAAGGGGCTTGAGTAAGCTCACTGATGCCATACAGAAACAGATTCTATTCTCCGCCTACACCAGTGCAGGGTTTGGGCTTAGGCGTAACTTTAACCTTTCCTCACTCTATAGACAGCAGGCGTTAATGAAGGTTAGCACCACCTTGATTTTCCTCATCCTCACCCTTCCCTCCTTGGCGTTCAGTGACTTCCCCCACCTCTCCACTCAAGTAAGTTCACTGGTACTGAGGGACCTCTATGTGGCCACATTCTTCGCCTTCGCCTTACTTATGAGCTATGGAGTTAACGTGGTCTATGGGCTCAGGAACAGTAACTTGAGAGAAGTTTTGATTCATTTGCCCATGAGTAGAGACGACATGAACAGGGCCCTACTTACCGCGGTGGTGAGGATGTTCGATGTACCGTTTGTGGTGATAATGTTCTTACCTCCAATCATGGAGTTTCTTGTCCTGAGGTCGCCTCTGTTCCTGGTTCAGACGATCCTGCAGTCTGTCTTCTTTCTTTCCCTCATTGTAACCCTGTCCTTCTTTCTGGGGACTAGGGTTGGCTCACCTGGAGTCGTGAGGACAGGAGTCGCTGTAATTATTTTCCTTGCCGCCTTCACCATACCAGAGTTTGCCTTAAACTCGAATACATTATCACCTCTGTTATTACCAGTGGCACCTTTCCTTTTCAGCGAGGGATTGCCGCTCTCCCTTCTCTACTCGGTTGTTATTTCTTTCTTAGCTTATAGGTCTGTTAATGGTTTCTATGCAATTCAAAGGGTGAAACTCTCAGTATCTAGGGCCAAGCTAAAGTTCAGATCTCCTATTTTAGCTCTACTTAAGAAGGAGGCCCTGGGAGCGGTCAAAGTTCCTCAGGCAAGCGGTATAATTGCGGCCCCAGTACTTGGTCTCCTCTCTGTCTTCGTGTTCGCGAGAGAATTGGCCTTCTATTCCTTATTTTACGGGATTTCCCTCTTCATATTTGTCCCTGGACTCACGGTCTTCTCCGATGTGAAGGGTTTGCCGCTGATGATATCGGTGAAGGAAGGTGTGAGGAAGCTCTTCGTGGGTAAGTTGGCGTTTATAACCCTAGTCTACTCCATCTTCGCTCTTCTCTCTCTGCTTGGGGGGGAGATCCTAGAACTGGAGTTCCTTCCTTTTTACGTTGTCTCTTCGGCCCTTTTGCTCTTCGTCTCCATGAGGTCACTTCTTTCCGGAAAGGGAGTCCTGTTTATGCGGCCTCTGGACTTTGCGCTTAGGTATTTTCCTTTGGTAATAGCAGACTTTCTTATGGTCTATCTCCTCTATGTATACGGCGTAGAACTGGTAATGGTAGACATTGTAGTGATGGTTTTGGTTCTGTGGGTCCTTTTCAGGTCTAGATCATTGTACAAGGTTTACCTTTAAGAAGAAAAGTTCTTCAGTCAACGTCCTCTCTTTATTCTATCTGCCGTTCCTCAAATGTGAAAAGACCGAACTCGAAGGACGTTAAGGTCTTCTAATAATCCTTAATGTTTATTTTGATGCAGTGTGTCCATAGTGTCGGCACAGATAGGTAAATTAGCAGATGTCTATCTGTCGGGATGTATTAACTCGCCGTAATCCTCATTAATTCACGTCAGTCGAATAATATTCTGAAGGTAGGGATAATTTACCTAATCCGTGTCGACACTATCGGCAGGAGAAATCAGGGTTCCAACTTCTTCGGCCTACCACGTCTAGCCATGGGTAATACATGACGTCCATACAGAAATTTACGTGATAAATGACGACACTATCGACACTGCAGAACTAAAGGATTAATATTAAATATGATAGGCGAAGGGGTGTCATATTTGGCTGACTATTTAACTTTCTGGGGGGTTAATGGGGCGGAAGTCCCCCTCCGTGAGGTGGGGGATGAATACCCCCCTTACAGAAACCTTTTTATACTAAAAAAGAGATAAATATACAGACCTCTGGCTGTAAGAGCTGAGGTCGTACCCTTGGGACTG